>Ga0209555_10001507_pt1 | contig 17907 bp, 12 predicted proteins | sample SaaInl85LU_5_DNA_FD_184643 | JGI IMG/M metagenome (GOLD analysis project Ga0209555, IMG submission 184643) | Marine microbial communities from expanding oxygen minimum zones in the Saanich Inlet - ESP_85LU_5_DNA (SPAdes) (version 2) | ecosystem: Environmental > Aquatic > Marine > Intertidal... | reverse complement strand
CCTTATGCTGGTACAGGTACAGGCATACAGTCATTAATGGACACTTTTGGATTTGGAGCTTATAGTCCTGGTATTAACTTTATGTTAATGCCTGTATCATATGATGTAGCTTTAATGCAAGCTATAGAACTTAATGATCAAATAAGAAAATCGCACTATTCTTTTGAGTTAGTCAATAATCAACTAAAATTATTTCCTAGACCAACTACTTCTGGTAATATCTGGTTTGAATACTACAAAAATGATGATAAAAGTGCTATTAACTACAATAAGAGCACAAATCTTATTACAAATGTAGGAGAAGTACCTTATAACAACCCAGTATACTCACAGATTAACAGTGTAGGTCGTCAATGGATATTTAAATACACACTTGCTTTAGCAAAAGAAATGCTTGCCTACATTAGAGGTAAGTATCAAGTGGTTCCTGTACCTGGATCTGAAGCAACTCTTAACCAGGCTGATTTGTTAGCCGATGCTAGATCTGAAAAAACAGAACTATTAACTAGTTTAAGAGAAATGTTAGATCAGTCTTCTAGAGGAAAACAACTAGAAGCACAGGCTAAAGAAGCAGAAGACGTACAAAATACGTTAAAAACTATTCCAATGACAATTTACGTAGGTTAATGAAGTTATCACATATTATATTAGAGCTAGATTATAAGACCTTTGAAGCAATGGTACAGGTCCAGTACGGAGATGACGGTACCGAAGGGTATGACGATGGATTACGTGCTTTACCGGGGGTGACCACTGTAACAAGAGCATCAGAAGACAGCGATAGAGGTTTAGCTACATATAAAGTTAAGATTATTAGTCAAAAAGATGCTATAACAGCATTTAAAGCGTTTAAAGACAACGCTAAGGCTAAATATAGTAATATAATCGCTATTAAAGTAGGCGAACAAACAATAGAAGAGAAGTAATGTTATTTGGATCTAAGAGAGACTTTGATTTACTGGTTAATATTAACCGGGAACTAGTACATGACTTAGTAGAGCAAGAGATTCTTTACCATAAGTTAAGTTTAGAAGATACTGAGTTTAATTTATATGGAGAATCATTAGATAAGTCATACTGGACCGCAGTTAAACTTAACTGTCTTATAACTAGAGGTGATCAAGTCATAGATATACAAGAGTTTGGACCAGATCTAGGTAGAGAAGCATCTTTTGCATTAATTAGACAAGATTTAGCTGATGTTAACATACTTCCAGAGGTAGGAGACATTGTTCAATGGAGTAATGACTTCTATGAGGTAGATACTGTAAGAGAAAACAAATTATTCTTAGGTAAAGATAGTAATTATAACTTAACTTCATACGGAAACAGCTATGGTGGGTCGTTATCTATAATTTTAGATACACATCTAACAAGAGCCGATAGAGTTGGTATATCACAAGTAAGATAATGGCAGGAACTAAACCAGATATTAACGCTGAAGCAACAAATCTTCAGAATAGAGAACTTCAAGTATCTAGAGCTAACGATAATGTACAGAACTACTCAGTTGGCATTAAAGATATTGATGAATCTATATTTTATTACTTTAATGAGGTGCTAAAACCACAAGTATCTCAAAACGGTAAGGTAATAAACGTTCCATTGGTATATGCTTCTCCTGAACGTTGGGCAGCTATGCAGAAAGACGGTTATTACCGTGATAAAAACGGTAAGATGCAAGCTCCACTTATTACATTTAGAAGAGATTCTATAGAAAAGAATAGAAACTTAGGAAATAAGCTAGATGGTAACAATCCTCATAACTATGGGGTGTTTGAAAAGAAGTTTTCTAAGAATAACGTATACGATAGATTCGGTATACTAAATAATAGAGTACCAGAAAAGGAATATTACGCAGTAGCAATACCAGACTACGTAAATATAGTGTATAGTTGTGTTGTATTTACTGATTATATGGAACAGAATAATAAGATTATAGAAGGAGTTAACTTCGCATCTGATTCTTATTGGGGAAATCCATCTAAATTTAGATTTAGAGCAATGATTGATTCCTATACTACATCAACTGAACTGGTACAAGGTAATGATAGAATAGTAAGAACAGAATTTAACATTAATTTACTTGGTCATATAGTAACAGACACTGTTAATGCTCTGCCTTTTAATACTAAAAAGTACTCTAGTAAAACAAATTTTAAAATTACAGGCGAGACAACCAACAAGTCTTCGTAATTTTGGCTATTTATACTTAGAGAAGTTACACAAAAGGTTTTTTTAGTAGAATAATAGAAGAGTTAATTGGCCTATGTCAACATTTGTAAGTGAATTATCAGGTTCGCTGATATTTAGATCCGGGAGTACCGCTCAAGCATCGCTTGTACCTAAAATTAATGCGTTAGCATTAACAGGGTCTCTTGATATAACAGGTTCTACGCTTACTTTCAACGGCAGTGATGTAATTGGACGTATTGTAAACCTAGAAGCAGGTGCAATCGGTCAAGCATCTATAGGACCTTTAAACGTTCATTCGGCCTCTATAAACAACTTTACATCTTCTTATCAGACAGACTCATCAAGTTTTGATTCTAGAATAGATTCTATTGAATCAACAACTTCAACTAATAGTAGTGCTATAACGCAGTTACAGTCTAACACTAGCTCGTATATTTCTTCAACTTCGCAGTTAACAGATAGTGGTTTTTTAACCTCATCTAACTCTTCTATTGTATCTTCATCTGGACAAATTGCAGCATTTGGATTTATAACATCAGCTAGTGTAGCTGTACCTGCTGGTACTATCTCATCCTCAGCACAAATCAGTAGTCTTGGATACATTACAGGATCTGCCGAAGGTACAATCAGTAGCTCACAGCAATTATTAGATTTAGGATTTTCTGCAGATGATGTAGGAGTATTTATTGAGACTGGATCATTTTTTGCTACAACAAACGACCTACAAGTAACTGGTTCATTTAAAGTTAGCGGTTCAGTCGCAGCTAATTCATTTATTTCAACAAACGGTACTGGTCAACCTACTTTATCATCTAATAGTAACCTAATATTAAGTGCTTCTGATGCAGTTATTATTAGAAATGCACTATTAAGACCAGGAAGATTTACAGATGCTGAGACTAGCTCTTTAGCAGCTATAGATGGAGACATTTTATTTAATACTTCATCATATAAATTACAATTTTACTCAGGAAGTGCTTTTTATGACATAGGAGCAAGTAATATACCTGCAGGAACAATTTCATCCTCTCAACAAATCGAGGATTTAGGATTTGTTACCTCATCTGGAGGTTCATCAACAGATATTACTGCATTAAACACATTTACATCTTCTTATTATGTAGATAGTGCATCATTTGACAGTAGAATACAAAATATTAGTATAGATACTAGCTCTCTAGCAACAGATGCTGAATTATCAGCTTTATCTGCTTCAGCTCATACAGCTAGATTAAATATAACCGCATCTTCAGTAGATACTAGCTCTTTAGACACTAGAATTACTAGTTTAGAGACATTTAGTTCCTCTTTAGACACTTCGTTTGCTACAGATAGCGAATTATCTGCTTTATCTGCTTCAGCTCACATAGCTAGACTGAATATAACCGCTTCTGCAGCAGATACAACAGGATTATTAACAACTGCTTCTTATCAAATAGATTCTGCATCATTCGATAGTAGAATAGCTGCTATTAATGCATCTGGTGATACCTCTTTTAATGGAGACAGAATTGTTTCTAATGAAGATTTAGGAGATCTATATACAAATTCATTTAATGCCGGTACAACAGGTAGTATACAAGATTTTTTAACAGCAGTATTCTTTCCTAATACAGCTCCTTCTTTTAGTACCTCTGCAAACCAGGAAGTAGTAGAGTTTGCTGCCAGTGGCAGTACATTAGTAACTTTATCTGCAACAGATAGCGAAGGACAACCAGTAACTTTTGCACTAGCTTCAAGCTATACCGATGGATATGTAACTGTATCATCAGCTGGTGTTGTTAAATTAGCTGTAGTTCCAACAGAAGTAATGTTCAATACTGTTGATAGAGGAGACGGAACACTAGCACACGCTGTAGATATAGAAGTTACCGACTCTTTTGGAGCAACTACTACACAGACCTTTTATTTTACTGTAAATGCAAACACAGCTCCTAAGTTTAGACAAACATCTACTTCAGGAACAGTAATTACTTCATTTACTACAAATAGAAACGAAAACGCTTCTACCGGTCTTGTAGGTAGAATATATTTTACAGATGACGAAGGAGATACAATTACAATTACTTCTGCTTCTGATGCTAATGGACACTTTACTTTGACTAAATATAGTACTTATGTACAAATAGATCAAGTTACCGGTTCATTAGACTACGAAAATATTACAAGCTATAGTATGAGTATTACTGCATCTGATGAGCATTATCCATCTCAAGATGCAAGTTCAATTACTACTCTACCTATTACTATTAATGTAACAGACAACTTACAACCTACAATAAATAACCAATCGTTGGGGTCTATCAATGAAGATAGTAGTGCAGGCACAACAGTCGGCACTATAGCCGCTTCAGATACTGAAGGTGATACTAGAACGTTCTTCGACTTTAATTTATATAGATTAGAATACGACAACTCTCAAGTAACTCAAGGAACATACGGAGGTACAAGTCAATCTGATCCAACAGAGAATCCATTCCAAATGAATTCTTCTGGTGTAGTAACTAGAAAGTCAGGAGTATTCTTAAACTCAGACTTAATAGATGAATATCAGTATCAAGTAAAAGTAAAAGATTCTTTTAACACAGCATCTAATTCAGCAGTAGTAGTAATAACTATAGAGGATGACCCAGCTCCATTTATTTATGATAACTGGTCTGGTGGACCTTATGTAATAGAATCGGCAACTGACGGTGATCCGATAAAAATAAATTCTAACGGATATTCAGGAACACAAGCTAGAGTTACTTCTAATGAAGTAGTTACTTGGTCAACTAATAGTTCTTTAATTCAGGTTAGCGGAACAGGATACCTTTCTATGAATTCGGATGTTAGTGGTTCGTATACTGCCGGTCAAACATTCCAAGCAGATATAACTGCTTCTAACTCGTTTGGAACATTAAATAATACTTTAGTAACATTTACTGTTACTGAAAACTTAGCACCTACTGTTACTCTAACAGATGCTAATTTAAACTCAGACGAAGCAATATCAGGATCAAACATAGCTTCAATCACAGTTGCCGATCAAGAAAGCGATACACCTTACACCGTTACTCTTTCAGGAACTGATGCTAGTAGCTTTAATGTAGTATCTAATAATGCTGCTAATTCATCTTTAAACATACAACCTTTATCTTCTCTATCAGCTGGTACATATTCTATTACAGCATCTGCTGAGGATACTTTCGGTAAAGTAGGAAGTTCAGGTTTAGATATTGTAGTTAGTACAGCAGCAGATTATGGGAAGTTTTATATTTATACTTCTACCAGAACAGGTGGAGGAACTCTTTCTTCTGCAAACTATAATGGTATTATGGGTATAGCAGGGGTAGATAGTTCAACACCTCCAGAGATTACATCTTTTACTGCTGATACAACTTCACCGGTATATAAGCTTAAATCAGGAGATTTAGGAAACAGTTCTATTAGTGTAGGTGGTGGAACACTTACTCGTAGAGCTATAGCTAGTGGTTCTTCTCCATCTTCAATTGTACAAAGTATTGGACAGTTTAACGGAGACGGTTCTACAGCTGAACAGATATTATTAATTTATCCTAGCGGGTCTGATATGACCGGTATACCTTTAGCTATTGCTGAGTCATTTGGCGGTAGTGATGTAGGAGATTATGTATTGAATGTAAATGACGCAGGAGCTTGGGCAAATACAATCAACGGAGCTAGTCTTAATTTATTACAAATAGATACAGCACATGAAGGATACGACCATTGGTATATTTTAGGTAGAACAGGCACTAATACTGCCTCAACATTTGAAATAAGATTAACAGCTGAATCAGGTTCAGCACCAACATCATAAAATAAGTAAGTAGAATGCCTTTATTTGGATCAAAACTCGAACTCACCTCAGCAGCCTCCTCTTCAGGAACGGCTCTAGCGGATATTGAATTTATCAAAGGTGCGTTCTATACTGTTGCCGAATTTAACTCACTAGCTAATATTCCAGCTGCAAGAGTTTCTGACGGTCAAATAGTATGGGTTGAAGATGCTGAGGCTACTTATCAAGCAAGTATTACTCAACCTGATTATATTAATACTTTCGTTCCTACAGTTTCTTGGTCAGAATTCTCTGGATTTGGAGGAGGTGGTGGAGCCGGTAGTGGTGATATTACAGCCGTAATTGCTGGTAATGGATTAGGAGGAGGATCATTCTCTGGTACAGCTACATTAAACGTTAATACAGGTAGTGGTATTACTATTACCGGTGATGCAGTCACAGCTGTTGCAAGCGATGGTATTACAGTTAATTCAGATGGTATATCACTAAACACAGGATCTAATCATTTCATTAGTGGAGTAGTGGATTTATCAATATTTCAATTAACTGGCTCTGTTTATAATACATCTAATGATTTAGGAGTAACTGGATCTTTAACTTTAAGAAAAGATGACGGTGATGATGCTCTAGCTATATACAGCGGGTCAATAAAAACATTTGCAATAACGGGAGACGGCCTCCTTAGAATGGTAACACAATCTATAACGCCTACAGCACAAGCTGGTGCCTTATATTTAGATCAAGATTTTAATCTTTATATTGGGCAGGAATAATAAAATATGTATATTTATTAAAAAGAACAATTAAAATTATTAGAGATGCCAACATGGAAAAAAGTAGTCATTTCTGGCTCAGCGATAAGCCAGTTATCAAATGACTTAAACTATTTAGCACAGTCTCAAACCGATGCCAGTCTTTCAGGTTCATTCAGTGGATCTTTTGTTGGTGATGGTAGTGGACTAACAAACATCGTAGCACCTGGTACTATATCAGGATCTGCTCAAGTAACAGTTCAAGACACAACTGGATTTGGTGACTTGCAGTCTAACATTTCAGCATCTTTTGCAGTTAGTAGCTCAGCTCATACTCAAAGAATTGCTGTAGTAGATGTACTTTCCGGTTCCGCCGCTACACAACGAGAAGCTCAGAAATCAGAAATTGACGGTAGACTAAGCGCTATTGAAACCTTTACTGGTTCATTAGATGATTCTTTCGTTACTGAAGCAGAATTAGCTTCAGCTACTTCTTCTTTATCTTCCTCAGCTCACACTCAAAGAGTAGCACTTTCGGCATCTGGTGCAACATATACAGATAATAAAGTAGACAGCTTATCAGGCTCATCAGCAACTGCTTTAAGAGCAGAATATGTAGCAGCAGATTCAGCATTATCTAGTTCTACTGCAACTGCTTTAAGAGCAGAGTACGTAGCAGCTGATACAGCTCTAAGCGCATCTCAAAAAACATATATTGATGCTAAGGTAGCAGGATTAGTAGACAGTGCTCCAGCTACATTAGATACATTAAACGAATTAGCAGCAGCGTTAAACGATGATCCAAACTTCTCGGCATCTATCGCTACTTCTATTGGTAATAGAGTACTAACCTCAACTTTTAATACTTATTCAGGATCTGCAGCAACTGCTTTAAGAGCAGAATATGTAGCAGGCGACAATGCATTATCTAGTTCTACTGCAACTGCTTTAAGAGCAGAATATGTAGCAGGCGATTCAGCTCTAAGTGCTTCAGCACACACACAACGTTTAGCTATTAGCTCTTCTTTAGCTACTTCAATCGCAGGAGTACAAGCAGGAGCTTTAGTTAGTGGTTCATACCAAGTAGAATTAAAATCTGATAATGGAGATCTTAACTTTACAGATGGTCAAGCATTTGGTGACATATACGGTCAAGGAGCCGGTACATTAGATATCTATGCACCTTCTGGAGCAGCTTGGGTAGAATTAAACTACGGTGATTCAGATTATATCTACTTAGATGGTAGAAAAGCTGGAATCCAAATAGAAAACGACGGTACTACTTTAGAGTGGACATTCTACGGACAAGGTGCTAATGCTGGGGTATTAAATGCTCCTGGCGATATCATCATTCCTTCAAATAAAGAATTCAACGGAGGGAAGGTAGTAGTTAATACTGTTACTGGTTCTGCTAACTTTGAAACATTAGCAAACCTACCAACATTAGTATCAGGATCTAGCCAAGTAGCTATTTCAGGTACTGATGGGTATAGTACTTACAGTGCTTCAGTAGCAACTTACACAGACGATAAAGTAAGTGCTTTATCAGGATCAGAGCATAGTGCTAGAGTAGCATTAAGCGGATCTCAGAAAACATATATTGACGCTAAAGTAGCAGGCCTTGTAGATTCTGCACCTGCAACTCTAGATACATTAAATGAACTAGCAGCAGCTCTTAATGATGATCCAAACTTCTCAGCATCTATTGCTACAAGTATTGGTAATAGAGTACTGACAAGCACATTTGATACTTATTCTGGCTCATCAGCAACAGCTCTAAGAGCAGAGTATGTAGCAGCTGACAGTGCACTATCTAGTTCAACAGCAACAGCTTTAAGAGGAGAATATAAAGCAGGAGACTCGGCATTATCAGCCTCAGCAGCTTCAGCATTATCATCTTCTGCCGCTTCTATTACCGCTGGGTATGTAGCAGCAGATTCAGCTCTAAGTAGTTCAGCACACACTCAAAGAGAAGCTTTAATTTCAGATTTATCAGCTTCAGCACATACAGCTAGATTATCAGGAGCTACTTCTGCTTCTTCACACGAACAGAGAGTAGCATTAATAGCTACACTAAGTGCTTCAGTAGATGCTCATTTAGATGCAACTATTTCTGCACTAAGTTCTTCTGTAGATAGCCATCTAGATGCTAATATATCAGCACTTTCGGCTTCAGTAGATACTCATTTAGACGCTAATATTAGCTCACTTTCTTCTTCTGCAGCATCTGCTTTAAGAGCAGAATATGTAGCAGCAGATTCGGCATTAAGTGCATCACAAAAAACCTATATTGATCAAAAGGTAGCAGGATTAGTAGATTCAGCTCCAGCAACTCTAGATACATTAAATGAGTTAGCTGCTGCATTAAATGATGATCCTAACTTCTCTGCTTCTATTGCAACATCAATTGGAAATAGACTTTTAACCTCTACATTTAACACTTATTCAGGTTCAGCTGCTAGTGCAATTAGAGCAGAATATACTGCAGCAGATACTGCACTTTCTGCTTCTATTGCTACAACTATAGGTGGACTGACTAATGACTATAGTGAACTACTTAATATACCAGCAGGTATCATATCTAGTTCAGCTCAAGTAGTTGATAGTCTTTCTGATCAAGATGTAGACTTCGGTACAGGTATAGTAACAGCATCATTCTTCTCAGGAGATGGTTCTGGTCTAACAAATATTACAGTAGATCAAAATGCTACAATTACAAGTACCTTTACATCAGTTACTTCACATACAGTAACTCACAACTTTGGTACTAAGAACGTTATTGCATTCGTTTACGACGAAAATGATAATCAAATATTACCAGAAGAACTAACAACTTCTACTGCAGACTCACTTAACGTTACATTCTCTACTTCTACTTCTGGTAGAGTAGTTGTAGCACGAGGTGGTCATATTGTATCAGGATCTATTCCTTTTGCAAACTTAATTGAAGTACCGACTCTAGTATCTGGTTCATCTCAAGTAACTGTACAAGACACTGACGGATTCACAGAACTACAGTCTAATATTTCTGCTTCATTTGCAGTTAGTAGTTCCGCTCATACACAGAGAGAAGCATTAGTAAGTGCTCTATCAGCTTCAGTTGATGCTCACTTAGATGCTAATATATCTGCTCTATCAGCTTCAGTTGATGCACATTTAGATGCTAATATAACCGAATTAAGCTCTTCTGCTCATATTGCAAGAGCAAACCTAGCTTCAAGTTTAGTAGTATCTGGATCAACTGGTAACGATATCGTTAACTTAAAAACAGATAGTCTATCAATTATAGGTACAGCAAGTGAAATCGAAACAACTGTAACTAATAATCAGATAGCGATTGGAATTGTAACTAATCCAACCCTTTCAGGTAACGTTGTTGTAACAGGAAACTTAACTGTACAAGGAGATACTTTTGAAAACCAGGTAACTAACTTGAACGTAGAAGATAGATTTATCTTACTTAACTCAGGTAGTAGCTCAGGAGACGTAGGTATTATCTTCGGTGGCTCTGACGGTGTAACTAATGAAGGTTCAGGTATCTTCTGGGATTCTCCATCTAATGTATTTGGATTTGCTCAAGGTATTGGTACTTCTGATACATCAGCAACACATACTGCTAAGTTAGGAGCAATTACAACTTCTACTAGTAACCCATCAACAGCTCCAACATTCCAGGGTATTGGTTCAATTCACGTCAATACTAGCACAGAAGAGGTATTTATTTACACAGGTGCATAAAATGAATGTTTAAAAGGTTGTTAAATAGAATGGGAATAATAAGAAAAGGAAAAGCAATTTTGGGAGGGGATAATACCCCTCCTGAAAAAGCTTCACCAAAGCAAGTGAATAAAGAAAACTTAGAATCAGGCTTCACTGATCAAGAAGTTAATTTTATAGTCTCCAAGCTTAGACAAGCTACTTATCAAGGGAGTGAATTTGAGCTTTTCTATAAAGTAATAAGTAAACTACAAAATAAACTTAAATAAAAATTGGCCTTACGGCCTTTTTTTTATTATATTTATAGTACTATTTATAATAAAGCTATTATCGGCCGGAAACGGAAGTGGGCTCATTGAGTAACCAACCATAATATAAGTTAAAATGCCAAACTGGAAAAAACTTTTATCAAGTGGCTCTAATGGGTCACTTAATCAACTTTACGTAGAGACCTCTGTAACTGCCTCGGCATTTAAAGGAGACGGTTCTCAACTCACCGGAATTACTGCACCTGGAACACTTTCAGGTTCATCACAAGTAGATATAACCCAGACAACTGGATATAACACATTTAGCTCATCTATACAAACGTATACCGATGCTAAAGTAGCATCATTAGTAGATTCAGCTCCCGGTACCTTAGACACGTTAAATGAATTAGCAGCAGCTTTAAATGATGACCCTAACTTCTCTGCATCTATAGCAACCAGTATTGGTAATAGAGTCTTAACTTCTACATTTAACACCTACTCAGGATCAGCACATACTCAAAGAGAAGCTTTAAAATATACAGATGATAAAGTAAAGGCTAAATTAAATTCTGATGGAGTTATTAGTGGTTCGTACGTTGAATCTCTTCCATCAGGTTTAGTATCAGGTTCATCACAAATAGCTTTTAATGATATTCAGGGTAATCCTTTTATCAATGGTACAAATCATATATCTGCTTCACATCACTTAGTACCTTTAACTAATGAAACTTACGATTTAGGTTCATCAACTAAGAGATGGAGAGACCTATACCTTAGTGGTTCAACAATCGACTTAGGTGGTACTATTATTACAAGAGATAATAATGGTGATATCAATTTTAAAGATTCAAATACTTTAGCCTTAAAGAGGGTAGTAGTAGATGAACTTCAAATTGGTTCTGGAGAAAACGCTAGAAAATTAAAACTAGAAAACGGGAAGGTTAAAGTAACTTCTAAAGCAGATGCTGATAGAGTTGAAGATCTAGCTCTTCCTACAGGTATTGTATCTGGCTCCTCTCAAGTAGTACTATCAAGTGTTAACGGCTATTCTACATATAGCTCTTCAGTACAGACTTATACGGATGCTAAGATTACTGCTCTTTCTAGTTCTGCCGATACACATCTTGATGCTAAGATTACTGCATTAAGTTCTTCTGTAGATATTCATTTAGATGCTAATATTACAGCATTGAGCGGAGCAGCACATTCTCAAAGAGTTGCAATCGCTAACACTATTCCAACAAATACTAATGAACTAACTAACGGTGCAGGATTTATAACCTCTATTGATGGAGCATTATCAGGATCTTCACAAGTAGATATTACCAGTACTTCTGGTTTTACAGCTTTTAGTTCATCGATACAAACATATACAAACGCTAAAGTAGCTGCACTTGTAGATTCAGCACCAGCAACATTAGATACCTTAAATGAACTAGCAGCAGCCTTAAATGATGACCCTAACTTTTCAGCTTCGATTGCTACTTCTATCGGAAACAAAGTTAGCACCTCAACATTTAACACCTACTCAGGTTCATCTGCAGCAGCACTTAGAGCTGAATATACTGCAGCTATACCCACAAATAACAACCAGTTAACAAACGGTGCAGGATATATAACAGGTCACCCATCAATATCAGCAGCAGGCTCTGTTAATAATTCTGGTAGAACATATATTCAAGATATTACATTAGATAGTAATGGACACGTAACAGGGTTAACATCTGCTACTGAAACAGTTACTAATACAGATACAAACTACTATCTAAACGGTATTACTAAATCAGGTAATACGTTAACATTTAGTGTTAATGGCACAACAAATCAGACCTATGAATTTGGTGCTAATGCTTTTAACTCAACAACTATACCAACAAACAACAACCAGCTAACAAATGGTGCTGGCTACATAACAGGGTATACTGAAACAGATACATTAGCTACTGTTACAGGAAGAGGAGCAACAACAACTACAGATATTACTGTAGGAGATATATTTAGTATTAAAGGTTCTTCACCTTATGTACGTTGGCAAAATAGTGGTGGAACAAGATTAGGGTACATTCAACATAATGAAACCGATCTAGTTATGTCTACTGATACTGGGGACATTAAATTAACACCTAACGGAGGCGATGTAGAAGTACAAGGAGCATTTGAAGTTAATAGTAGCACAGCAGGCGAAACCGTATTTACAGTAACAGGAACTGCAGGTACTTTATTTTCAATTGATGATAGCTTAACAGGAGAATTATTTTCTGTAGCTGATTCTTCTGCTGTTCCTATTCTTTCTGTTAACTCTAATGGTATTGTAAGTATATCAGGAGATTTGCAAATCACAGGAGATGTAACAGCATACTATTCTTCAGATGAAAGATTAAAAAAGAATATTAATCCTATTGAAAATCCTTTAGAGAAATTAAAGTTGATTAGCGGTAATACTTTTGAGTGGGATGAAGAAAATTTAGCTCATAATAACAAAGGTAAAGACGTCGGTGTAATTGCTCAGGAAATAGAAAAAGTACTTCCTGAAATAGTAGGACAAAAACGAGGGTATAAAGCAGTTCAATATGAAAAAATTGTTGCACTTCTTATAGAATCTAATAAAGCACTTCTTCAAAGAGTAGAGGAATTAGAATCAAAAATTAAATAGTTATGGCATTTCATAGAGGACCAAGTTTAGTTTACAACGGTCTAGCAGTTGCTTTTGATGCATCTTCTACTAGAAGCTATCCCGGTAGCGGTGATGTATGGTACAATTTAGGCACACTAGGTGGTAGTATATCTAAAGGAACTTACTTACCATCATGGACAACTTTAGGTGGAGTCACCTGCTTTAATTTTGATCAAACAGGTGCATACTTTCAAAACGATAACTTTTTTTCTTCTGTTTTCCCTGCAAATAGTACAACATTGACCATTAGTGCTTGGATATACCCTGCATCATCAGAACTTACCTCAGGAGATAGAGGTAATATAGTTAGAGCAAGTAACCCCAATTCCTGGTATATGAGCTGGAATAAATCTAATCAAAAATTATCCAACTACTGGTACAATAAATCACCTGAAGGTTACCATGAATCCGGAGCAGCAATGACCCGAGGAACATGGAACAATGTAGTATCAGTATGGTCTAGCTCTTCTCTTGCGCAATTTTTAAACGGAAATAAAACTACTGCTTCTACAAGCGGTACAAATGCTAATAGAACAAGTGGGCTACAAATTGGATGGGAAGCAAACAGTAGACAATTTTCTGGAGGAATTGCCGCTATACATATTTATGATAGAGCCCTTTCAGATGCAGAAGTATCTTCAAACTACAACGCACAAAAAGCAAGATTTGGATTATGAGAACTATAGAGGAAGGTATAGATAAAGATAATACCCAATGCTGGTTTGTAATTGAAGATGCAAACCTTATAGGTATTTATTATACATTAGAAGAAGCAAACTCAAATTTATAATTAAATGTACGTAGGACCTAAACTTGGCGCTAGCTACTTAGACTTAAATCTAGCATTAGATGCTGGGACCTATAAAGGTGCAGGTAATAACCTAATAGATCCTTCTACTTGGACAGCAGGAGGAACAGATGCTACTGGATTTTCTAGAAATGGATCATCAAGTGAAAACTATATACTTGAACCAAACTCAGGTCCACAGTTAGATACAGGGCTCGTCTGGGAAACAAGAGCTTCAGGCGACGGCGGAGCAGATGGAGGATGGAACGGTTCTTATTTTAGTGTTGATCATACAAAATTATATAGAGCATCTATATGGGTCAGAAGAACATCTTCTACTTCAGGCGGTACTTTTTATTTAGGAACAAACGGTTCTCCTAGTTGTGTGTTACAGCTTAATAATGGTGCTTCGCAATGTAACCCGTATTGGGACTGTGTTGGAACAAGTGCTTTATCTCAGAATAAATGGTACTTAGTAATAGGACACGTTTTCCCAAGTAATCATTCTGGAACATCTAAACATCCAAACTCAGGTAGATGGTCTGTTGGTTTAGATGATCTTCCAGTATTTGAATCTGATCATAATGGATGTAATGTAGGACCTGATATGAAAATGTCTACAGGTACTACTTCATTGAGACACAGAGCATACCATTACTACTGTAATGACAGTACTACAAACTTGCAGTTTGCTTACCCTAGATTTGAACTATGCGATGGCTCAGAACCTTCACTAGATGAATTAATAAGATCAACCTACCCAGCTATAGATACTTCTAGTACTAATGCAAAATGTGTTTTAGATGGAGTTACAGTAAAGAATGGGCATTACTACTTTAGAGGTCAAGGAGAAGTAGACGGTGTTCCGTACGGAGATCATATTACAGTACCACAAGCTCTTACTAAAGTTCAAGATCACGATGATGGGATAACCTATGAAATATGGATCAACCCCGACGTTAATGAAAGGAGAAGTTTATTTTATGGTGCTGGCACAATTAGACACATAGAGGTATACTGCGGAACATCAGGCGGGTACTTTAGAACTGAGGCAGCCAATCAAAACGGTTACTCTTTTGGAACTGGCTCACCGTCTGGGGGAATTCCTATCAATACCTGGACTCATATTGCTATTGCTTGGGACCCAGATGGAGCATCAAGAGCAGTCAAATGGTACAAAAACGGGGTTTTATTTCATACTCATTCTAACTTCTATTCAGGAACAGCCGGTACTGGAGAAGATTTCTATTTTCACGCTATTGGACGTGCTACAGGATCATCTAGTTACCTATATGCTAAGAGTTGGAGCGGTTATTTAAATGGCATAAATATTTATAAAAGAACTTTAACAGCTGACGAAATACTTAGAAACTATAATAGTACAAAAACTAAGTATGGACTTTAGCAATAAACGGCAAAACGAACATATTTATTAATAACAGATAACGTATAAAAAATATTTTAAAATGAGAATAGACGCACCTAAAGTATCCAAACTGACATTCCAGGCAGGAGCAGAAACCACTGACTCGGCGTTTACTGGTTCATTCACTGGATCATTTATCGGGAACCTCGTAGCTAGCAATGGAATCATATCAGGTTCTGGGCAAGTAGATATCGAACAAACAGAAAATTTTGACGGTTTACAGTCAAGTATTTCAAGTTCTTTCGCTCTAAGTTCATCTGCACATAGTCAACGTGAAGCTATTAGTGCTTCGTTTGCTACTACTATAGGTGGGTTAGATGGAGATTATGCAACAGATGCTGAATTAACAGCATTATCAGAATCGGCACACGCTCAAAGAGGTGCTTTAGATACTGCACAGACTACAGCAATTAATAGTTTAAGCTCTTCTGTAGATACTCACTTAGATGCAAATATCTCTGCTTTATCATCTTCAGCACACAGTCAAAGAGATGCTTTAGATTCAGCACAAACTACAGCTAATAGCAACCTATCTTCTTCAATCGCTTCTGCATTAAGAGCAGAATATGTAGCTGGAGATTCAGCGTTATCTTCTTCAGCACATACACAGAGAGAAGCTATAAAAGGTCTAGCTACTACTGCAAATAATACATTAAGTTCTTCAATTGCGTCTAGTTTGAGAGCAGAATATGTAGCTGCAGACTCAGCATTAAGTGCTTCTCAGAAAACTTATATCGACGCTAAAGTAGCCGGAGTAGTAGATGCAGCACCAGCAGCACTAAATACGTTAAATGAACTTGCAGCTGCCTTAGGTGACGATGCAAACTTTGCTACTACAACTGCTACTTCAATTGGAGAGAAATTAGCAAAAGCTTCTAACTTATCTGATTTAACAAATGCAGCGACAGCTAGACAAAACTTAGGATTAATTATCGGTACTGATGTTAACGGTATTATCGGTACAGATACAGACCTAGATACTACAGGCGCTGAAGTAGTTGATCAGATTAATGTAACAGACGGTGTTATCCAGTCAATGAGTAAGAGAACATTAACTCTTGCGAATCTTGGATATACAGGAGCTACTGATGCTAATAACTACACTCACCCAACTTTTGCCGGTGATGATATTAACGTAGATACAGGTGCTTTAACAGGTGCTACAGTAATCAGTGATCTAGACTTTAACGTAACTACTGATAGTAACGGTCACGTTACAGATGCAAATGGAACAGTTGTTACAAGAAACTTAACATTAGGAGATCTTGGATATACAGGAGCAACAAACGCTAACTATATCACAAATAACAATCAGTTAACTAACGGTGCTGGATATATTACATCTTATGTAAACACTACTTATTCAGCTGGTACTGGATTATCTTTAGTAGGGACTACCTTTAACAACACTATTACAAATAACAACCAGTTAACTAACGGTGCTGGCTATACAACATATTCTGCTAACCAGACTCTTAACAACAACTCAAACGTTCATTTTGAAGGTTTAATGGTTGGTCAGACAACAGGAGCTGCAGCTAACACTATTCGTTGTGTTGGAGATATTATAGCATACTATTCTGATGATAGATTAAAAATTAAATTAGGAAATCTTGAAGACGCTCTTGCAAAAGTAAATAGCTTAAATGGATTTACATACAAACCGAACGAAGCTGCTTTAGCACTAGGAGTTGATCAAGATGAAATTAGAGTAGGGGTATCTGCACAAGAAGTTCAAGCAGTATTACCAGAAGCAGTAAAAGATGCTCCAGTTGAAAATACTGAAGGATACTTAACTGTACAATATGAAAAAATTGTTCCACTACTTATTGAAGCTATCAAAGAATTATCAGCTAAAGTAGAGGAATTATCAAAATAATTCTTATATTAAAGAATGGGTTTATGTATAAAGGTCGACCTGGAGACATCTGCAGGTCCAACAAAAGAAGCTTACTGTAGGATAGATACCTACAGAGTAGATAAGGTTACGTCAAGATTAAGGTTTGCTGTTACTTATTGGGTTAACCAAGAAGCAGGAGCAAAGTTTAATAGGACTTATTTGGAGGAAGATCTTAAACAAGCAAAAGGTCTATTTTCAAATAAGGTGGTACACTATCCTGATCAACTATCAGAAGGAGATGAGATAGATTTACCAACGTTCTTTGATGTTAATATGGCAGAAACAGTTACAATCGAAGAGCCGATTTTAGAAGAACAGGAAATTTCTAAAGAAGTTCCATATGTATCCTTTGACGAAGAAGGAGAAGAGGTAACAAAATTTAGAACTGTTAAGAAAAAAGAGCTT
>Ga0209555_10001501_pt1 | contig 17920 bp, 26 predicted proteins | sample SaaInl85LU_5_DNA_FD_184643 | JGI IMG/M metagenome (GOLD analysis project Ga0209555, IMG submission 184643) | Marine microbial communities from expanding oxygen minimum zones in the Saanich Inlet - ESP_85LU_5_DNA (SPAdes) (version 2) | ecosystem: Environmental > Aquatic > Marine > Intertidal... | reverse complement strand
ATACAGTTTCGGCTCTTGCCTGTGCGTTAGCAGCGTTTGCTAGGAAACATAAAATAATTCATTTAGAAGCAGGACTAAGATCTTATAATTTAAATGCTCCTTACCCAGAAGAAGGGTATAGACAGATGATATCTCGAATAGCAGACATTAACTTTGCTCCTACAGAAATATCAGCACAAAATTTATTTGATGAAAAAGTACACGGTGAGGTACATATCGTTGGTAACTCAGTACTAGATAACTTACTTGATATAAAGGATAGATGTCATTATGGGGATAAAGTTTTAGTTACTTTACATAGGTGGGAAAATCATCATTGGATGCATGAATGGTTTGAGCACTTAAATAATATTGCTATAAAATATAGCAACTTAGAATTTATTATACCCTTACATCATAACCCAGCAGTACAGAAGCATAAGGACTTATTGACACATGTTAAAATTGTACCGGCTTTAAGTCATGAGGATCTATTAGATATAATGAGGCAGTCTAAATTTATTATAACTGATAGCGGTGGTCTTCAAGAAGAAGGTGCATTTCTTAATAAGAGAGTAATTGTCTGTAGAGATGTAACGGAACGCCCAGAGGGAATAAACACAGGGCATATTACATTATGTGAACATCCTACAGTATTACCTGAATGTGTTGAGAAAGTAAATAGAGCTTATATAATAAATGAACCTTCTCCTTATGGTGATGGTTATACATGTAAAAGAGTAAAAGAGATACTATATGGTAACAGTAATACTTAATTGCTATAAAAGAGCAGAATATCTAAAAGAGCAGATAGAAGCAATCAAAGCTCAATCTATTAAGGTAGATGAAATAATGATCTGGTCTAATAAGCCAGAAGAAGGTCAGCAGTTTAATCTAGATTCATTAGACTGTAAAGTAGCCTATAGTAATACTAACTTAAAATTTCACGCCAGGTTTGCTTATGGCTTGTTAGCTAAGAGTGAATATGTAGCTTTTTTTGATGATGATACTATACCAGGTAAGGACTGGTTTATGAATTGTCTTAAATGTATGGGCGATAATAACTATATTTTAGGCGCTTCAGGAGTTAGGTTAGAGAGTGATGAATATGACCCTCATAAAAAGTTTGGATGGAATGGTACAAGGAGTACTAAAATGGAATTTGTTGATTTAGTAGGTCATGCCTGGTTTATGAGAAGAGATACATTAAAGTACTTATGGCAAGAGTATCCAATCTCATGGGAAAATGGAGAAGATATACAGCTATCTGCTTTCGCTTATATGCATGGAGGAATAGAGACAGCAGTACCCCCACACCCTGAAGCTAATTTAAACCTATGGGGTAGTACTGCTGGATATGAAAAAGGAAATGATAAGAATGCTTCTCATTGGAAAAGTAATCATGCACCTTTGAGAAATAAAATATGTAAAACATTAACTGATAAAGGTTATAAAAGAGTACTTAAAAGATGAAATTAGTAATTTATACAGCTTTATTTGCGGATCCTGAATTACCTTTAGAAGAGGTAGGAAGATTCTTTCCTTTTAAGCATGATAAAGGAGATGTAAAATACATAGCATTTACAAATAGAAAAGACCTTAAATCAGACTACTGGGAAGTGCGTTACGTAGATAAATGGGATAACTATTCTTATAGGATGATGTCAAGATTTCTTAAATGGAATCCTAGCAAGGCATCTCTTCCAGAACATACACATACTATGTGGTTAGATTCTCAATGCTATTTCAAATTTGAACCAATTGCTGTAGTAAATCATATTCTAGGGGATAATTACCATACAGCTATTCATCATCATACTGATATAAGAAGTATTTATACGGAAGGTATGGTTACAGCTTATGCTTATAAAAATGATAAGCCCTCTATAGTTAATAGACAACTTGAAGAGTATTTTGAAAACGGTATGCCATACGAGTATGATCACTTTGAAACTGGTGTACTTCTAAGAAAAAATTGTAAAGAAGCAAACAAACTATCAGAGGATATATTTAAAGAAGTAGAAACTAAAAGTATAAGAGATCAACTTTCTGCTCCTTACATAGTGTGGAAAGCTAGACAAGAAGGAGATCAAGGTATACTCACTATAGGTGAATCCTTTACAGCTCATCAAGGTAATCTTCCATTACCTAAATCACAAATATTTTTTACTGAGCCTAAACCTAGTGAAAAATTAAAAGAAGATCTTTCTACAAGATAAAATGGTAATAGAAGAACTAGTATTAGATAAGTTAAAGCAACATTCCAATCAATTAAATTCTAAGCTAACAGATGTAGTTATAGAGAAAAAAGATAGGAATACAGATCTTCTATTTGTACTTCTTCCTGAATGGGCCCCTTACTTAGCTCCTTATAACATAGCAAGATTATCGTCTCTTATTAACCAGGCAGGTTATAAAAGCTCTTGCTTAGATTTAAACATTGAAATATATCAAGAGTCTAGAAAATGGTTAACTGAATTAGGATATGATCCTTTTAATCCTAATAATCTCAACAAGTGGGAAATAGTAGAGTACCAAAAACACCTACATAAATTTGTTGGGCCTGTTTTAGATAAGTGGATCAATCATATTGTAAATCTTAATCCTAAAGTTATAGGATTTACTTTGTATTTCTGTAATGAAGGACCTGTACAATACTTTGTAGATAAGCTAAAAAAGAGACTTCCCAACACAACATTTACAGCCGGTGGCCCAAACTTACATTTTAGAAAAGACGATATTAAAAGGGGAACTATTTACTGTGATGAAAATAAACAACCTTTTTTTAGTTACGGAATTGTAGGAGAGTCTGAGCAGATAATGATCGATATACTAGATAGTATCGATAAAGGTGAAAAGCATGAAGGAATGAAAATAGTCTCACAGCCTATTACCCAGCGAATAAACCTTAATAACTTCCCTCTCCCAAATTATGAGGATTTTAATTTTTCTAAGTACGAAATACCAGACGGTATACTAACAGAATTTAGTAGAGGGTGTACAGCTAAATGTACGTTCTGTTCTGAAACTCACTTCTGGAATTATAGACAGAGAAGCTCAGTTTCAGCTTTAGAAGAAATTGATTACCTATACCATAATAAAGGAGTAAGGTTAGTTTGGTTTTTAGACAGCCTTGTTAACGGTAATCTAAAGGAACTAAAAGACTTTGCCCAAGGTATAATAGATAGAGGTATTAAAATAAAATGGATAGGTTATGCTCGATGTGATAAGAGAATGGACTACGAGTATTTAAAACTTCTAAGAGATTCTGGTTGCTTTTCTCTCAAGTTTGGTGCTGAATCAGCTTCTAATAAAGTATTAGAAGATATGAAAAAGAGAGTTACTAATGAGGAAATGGAGCAAAATTTTAAAGACTGTGATGAACTAGGAATAGAATCTATTACATCTTGGATACAGGCATTTCCTACAGAAGAAATCGAAGACTTTATTCATACTTTAATATTTTTATCTAGAAATAGAACTAGAATTCCTAACATTGCTGCTACACCAGGATACAACTTATCAGCACAGACAATTGTAGGGCAGAATTTGGAAAGGTTTAATCTTGCTAATTTTACTTATCTTGATAACTGGATTAAGGATGATTTTAGTTTTGCAAAACCACACACACTAACTAGAGCAAAGCTATTTGATATATTTGTTAGGGAAGTAACAACAGCAAATGTTAATCCTAGACCTTTACTTAATCAAATGTATTCAATAAAGTATAACAATCCCGATAGGTTTACTACTTTAGACTATTACGACTCTAAGGTAGAGGTATTTAAGTTTGACAGTAACATGTTTAAAAACAGACTAGTATCAGAACCATTCCACTTTTTCTACTTATTATGGAAACTCAAAGGAGGATTTGAAATGACTTTAAAATTTGATAAAGATCTAGACTACCAAGAGTACGGCTATACTATTGAGTCTCCTTATTGGTCTGATATTTATTTTAAAGTAGACGATAAAGGAAAGTGGGAGACAAAAGTAAGTTCTAAATTTATACAACCTCCTAATCCTTTTAACGTACTAGATTATTCTCATGAAAAGTCTCAAGTAATAGAAAGAGCTAGAAAATTTGCAAAACCGATATGGGGTGATGGTTCTAGGACTAAAAAAGAAGTAGCACTTCTACATAAGCAGAACCAAATTTTAAATAAAACAAAAGACTTTTCTTTTGTATTTGACTTTGATACTAAAGGTAATTGGGACGAATCTAGTAAGAGTTTATTTTGATTTTAGAAACTTTATTCTTATATTAATATAAATTAACCACTATGAAAACATACTTAATAGAATTTACTCTATCTGATGGAACAAAAGAAGAAGTTGAATTAATAACTGATAGGTTAGAGTGGTCTATAAATCAATGGGGTAGAAATAGAAAAGTGATAGGCCATAAAGTCATATCTGAAGGTTCAAATAATTCCAAGCAAATGCTATTTGGATAACTATTTATTAACATGAAACAATTAGAAACATACGTCCGAGACATTATTAGCGAGGCAGCAAAAATTAATTTTGCAGGTCATTCTTTTGTACTTAAAGTAGATACAAACGAAGACCCTCAGAAGAAAGGAGTTAAGATACAGTTTTTACCAACACAGTTTGGCTCTATTACACCAACTGAACAAAACGATATTGCTATAGAATTAGAGACTAGGCTTGAAAAAGGTTTAGGAGAATTCGATATGAGAGTAGAAAGAGATAGAAACTTAAAAGATAAAACTATTATAGGTTTCTTTATCTACATCGAATACTTCGATAGAATTGTAAGAAAGGCATTAAAAGGACAGAATCCTTCAGTAGCAGCCCCTGCTGATGATGCATCTGACATTTAACTCTAATTATTAGCTTATGACCCCTCCTATAAAGAAAATTAGAGAGGTGCTGTTCAATCTACACCCTCTCTCTTACCGTATTCGAACAAAAGGAATTGATAAGAAGACTATGGATAAAATGCTGTTTATAGAAATCATAGAATGCTTAAAAAGGATAGAAGAAAGAAGAGATTTTATGCAGGAAGAAATAGGGATGGATATGACTGCTTATGAAGATCAGTTCTTTAACGTTATAGAAAATTTAATGAAAATGACGTTTAATAAGCAGCAGCTAACTTTAATTCAAGCCTACCTATACCAACTGCTACCAGATAAAGAATGGGACGGTACTATAACTGTTGAAGCAGGAGCAAAAAATCATAAAACAGTTAATTTTAAAACTCCAACAGATGTTTGGAACGTTATAAGTAAATTTAATGATAAGCACTGACTTATTAAATCACTATAGAGAACACGGATGGGTAGTCTTACCTGATATAATCCCGCAGGAATATCTTAGCATTGCAAAAGATAAAGGACTTCCTCTTGTAAAATGGGGCCAAGAACGGATCGGTACTCCGGCTATCGCTGGGCCTCCCACACATAATTTCCATATGGGGTGTGCAGGAGCATACGAAAGTGAGCTGATGAGAATATATACATCAGAATTTTCTTTTAACTTAGTTAAGGAAATATTAGGTACCGAGAGTATGTTTTTGTTTAACGATCAAATGGTTTATAAGTTTCCTGGAGATAATTTAAAATTTGAAGCACATTACGACAACCAGTATGGTGCAGAAAATAAAGACGGTAAAATGCATACTGTTAATATGTCCTGGGTACTTGATGATTTTACAGAAGAAAATGGAGCACTCAGTCTAAAAAGTATTTCTACAGAAGAATGGACCACAGTATATCCAAAAGCCGGCTCAATTATTGCTATTAATGGTAACTGTTATCATAAGTCAGGCCCTAATAATTCTAAAAACCCACGAGGTTTATATGCCTGTGTATACTCTGAAGGTCAAATAAATTTAGCAAATTATTACAAAACACCGTTTCTTATACCGGCTAAAGAAAAGCAAAAAATATACACTCTAGTAAACGGAATTATAACACAGCAATATTCTAACTTTACAGATTATTTCAATGCTTTCTTTTCTATACATGATTTTGATAGAGTATTAGAACTTGGAACTTCTAATGGCGGACTTACTTATTTCTTAGCAACTCAGTATAACCTCCCAGTTCTATCAGTTGATGTAGTCACTTCATCTGTTGATAATAAAGTATACAACGTTGCAAAAGTTATGAAGGGGGATCATTCGGACCCTGCTGTAATAAGGTATTTAAATGATAACTATATTAATAAACCTGGTAGAGTATTGATACTCTGTGATGGAGGAGATAAACCACATAATTTTAACACCTTCAGTGCTTTAGCAAAAGAAGGCGATGTAATAGGTGTACATGATTATTTTGAAACTAGAGAAGAGTGGGAGCAGCAAAACATCTGGGGCTGGGTAGAATGTACCAAAAAAGATATTTCTAATACAATAGAGCAATATAGCTTACTAGAAACAGATTCTTATATGAGACAGATAGCCTGGTCTTTTTGGGAAAAACCTGTTAAAAAAGTTGCTCCTTTGGAATTTCCTTCGTATATTTAGATATTAAATTTTAAACGGTTATACTATGCAATTAAAAATGATTCCCTGCCCTAAGTGCGGCAACGATTTCCCTGAAAAAAGAAAAGAGTTAGGCTACCACGTTTGCGTTAACTGCTCTACTGTTAAACCTGTTGTAGGTATAACTACTGTAGAAGGGACTGGAGACCATACCTATAATGATATTATAATTATGGATCAGGATAGAGCTTTAGCGATCCAAGCACATGCTGATGAAATAGCAGGCAAAAAGTCTTTTCTAGATGTTATTGATTTTGATACTGAAGCAGAAGAGAAAGACATGTACGAAGTTACTCAGTCAATAAAAGATAAAACTAAAGCTATAGTAGAAGGTGACGAAGAAGAATATGATCCTTTTGATCCTGATAAAGAACCTGAAGGAATAGAAGGTATTGATTATTAATGGCTAGACCGTCTAAAATACTAACCAAAGAAGATATTCTGAGAGCTCAGAAGATGACCCGTTCTAATATGGCAGCGGCTAGATACCTTCATGTTTCTTATAACCACTATAAGAAGTATGCTAAGATGTATAAAGACGAGAACGGAGTCACTCTTCTAGAGGCTCATATGAATCAATCAGGTGAAGGTATTCCTAAGTTTGCTATTGCTGGTATTGATAATATTCCTTTAATGGATGTTTTAGAAGGTAGGGTTCCAATTGAACATTTTGATCCTAGAAAGATTAAAGCTCGTCTTCTTAGTGAAGGTAAGTTAGTAGAAGTATGTAGTCACTGTAACTTTTCAGAACGCAGAGTGACTGATCAAAAGATACCAGTTATATTAAATTTTAAAGATGGGAACAAAAAAAATTGGCATTTAGATAATCTTGAGTTTCTCTGTTACAATTGTTCTTTTCTGTATGCAACATCACCTATAGAAGAGAAACAAGCAGAGGCAATGGAAGATTATGTAAGAACACGTAGTGATGAACCTTCCTGGGAACTGGATGAACATCATATAGAACACCTAAAGGAGTTAGGACTTTATGATGAAAATAAGCCTGGAGAAGAGTTTATATCTAGACTATAGAACTATTTATAATCATGACCAAAAAGAAAACAGACAAGTTTTCCACATGGAAAAAGAAAAAACCTTTAGAAAGAAAGGTTGCTGACGACCTAGTTAAGAAGTCAGAACTCAATGATAAATTGAGAGAAAAAACGATCGGTACTTCTTTTCTCGATCTATTTTAACTAACAAACAATCCTATGAAAAATGTAATTTTTACCTTAACACTAAGTGTAGTGTCGACTTTTGTCATGGCATTCACAGTTGCGTCAAGAAACAAAATTGACAAAGTATCAGAAATAATTCCTTCGAGGCCTTTGGCCTTAGAAGATGTTGCCCCTAAATTAGAAGCTCCAAAAGTAGAGCTTGTTGTAAAAAATCACACTAAATTTTTAGAAGACTTAGGAATGAGAGAGTCTTCCGGAAACTACAAAGCAGTTAACCAGTTTGGATACTTAGGTAAGTATCAGTTTGGTAGAAAAACGCTTAATGCAATAGGTTACGATGATATATCTAATAGAGAGTTTTTAGCCAATGCTTCATTACAGGAAGAAGCTATGTATGCTCTTCTGTCTCATAATAAACATATTCTGAGAAGACAAATAGAACTCTATGATGGAAAAACCATTAACGGTATTTACATTACTGAATCAGGTATATTAGCAGCTGCTCATCTAGCTGGTGCCGGTAATGTTAAAAAGTTTTTTCGTAAAGGATATGAATTTAGAGATGGTAATGGTACTAAACTTACTAGTTACCTAAAAAACTTTTCAGGGTATTACTTGAAGTTTTAATATAATTTTCTTATATTAAGTAAAATTAAAGGTTATGTCAGAAAAAAGAGGAGAGACAGTTAAGCTATTAAATCCATTTAATACTGCTGGCTGTTTAGAAATTTATAATGAAAGTTTAAAAGGATGGTACAGGGTTACTGCTAGGGACTTTCGATCATTCGACGGTAGAAGACGCATTACTGAACCAACTAAAGTTGAATTAGGTAATGTTGATGTACCTATGAAGACATACGAGTACGAAGGTCCTGTATATGTATTTGGTTCTAATGATGAAATACTTGATTGTACTGGAGAAGGAGTTTTAATTACTAGCCCGTATTGGGATAAAATGCATAAAATATCAGGAAGTCGTGGTTAAATTACACTTTAATACTACAGAGGAATTTGCTGAACTATTTAAATCTAAGAAAAAAGCTACTACCGATGCTATAGTACAAGGTATCGAACAAGCAGTTTTAAGTAGGAAAAAATCAGCTCCTCTATTTGAAATAACATTTCAAGAAACGGATCGATCATTTGAAATATCTCTTCCTATGGTTGAATGGGAAAATGCTTTAGAATCGTGTTTAGATCATTACCATCAATTGTCTGAAGCTGATGATGCAATCGATACTTGGAAGCTGCTAGAAGCAGTAAAAACTTTAAAATAAATTAGTAACTTAGTTGCTTAACTGAATATTTATTCTTATATTTAAGTAAGTTAAATTTAAAAGGTTATATTATGAACGACGTTATGCTATCATTCGGAAAAGGTTTAGATTCTTACCTGACAAAAGAACAAATCAAAAACTCAGCACCTCTCATCTTTGCAGAGGCTCCTACTAACCCAGACGTTAGTGACAAGTATTTATTTGTTAATACTGAGACTATTATTGACGATCTAGAAAAGCTAGGCTGGTTACCTGTTCAGGCAGCACAGAGAAAAGCTAGAAAGAAAGAAGGAACCATCTTCTCAAAGCATATGGTTGCTTTCCAGAATCCAAATATTATGATTACCTCTCAAGACGGAGATAATGCTTACCCTAGAATCTTATTGACTAATAGTCATGATGGTATGCAAGCATTTAAGTTCTCTGTTGGTATCTTTAGACTAGTTTGTTCTAACGGTTTAGTAGTTGCTGATGAGCAGTTTAGTGACTTTAAAATTAAACATAAAGGGTACTCTTTTGAGGAACTTAGAAATGTAGTTCGTCAAGCTGTAGAGGATCTACCTAATAGAGTTCAGGTAATGAATGATATGAAGAGTAGAATTTTAACTGTAACAGAAAAAAGAAAACTAGCTATTGATGCTATGTTAATCAGAGCTGGTATCAATACGTTACAGTATGATGAAGAGACTATCGATGAAATCTTAGAACCTAAAAGAAGCGAAGATAAAGGAGATGATCTTTGGAGAGTATTTAATGTTATTCAAGAGAAAATTACTCAAGGAGAGTTTCACGCTGCTTTAAAAGGAGCTAAGGTTCGTAAGGTACGTAAGATTAAATCCTTTGAAAAGGATATGAAAGTAAATAAAGAATTATTTAAGCTTGCCACAGCTTTAGTATGAGAGTATTAGATGTAGATAACGCTAACGCAATACAGCACTTAAAAAAAAATGTAAAAGCCTGTCTATTTAATTCCAGTTACGGTATTAGTATTTCGGCTTTAACAGATATTTATAAAGGTGAGGAGGTATTCCTACGTTGGTTAGGTCCAACAAGGGAATATCAAATCCCTGTAGAAAGAGCTAAGGAACTCCATCCGAATGTACTTGGAACACTACTACGCTACTTCGATAATCATTCTTATTTAGAGAAAGGTGTCGTTAGTTTTAAATTAGTGCATGGTGTTAACTTTGTAGTGGCACAACCTGAATGTATTTTGACCCCCGAAGGAGAGGGAGGAAACTTAGAAGCAGGTACTATGAAGGCAAGGTGGGATATCTTACCTGGAACGTTGCTGAGTATAGCTACGAAAACCAGGAGTAGTCTACTCTAATACTATGAATTAACTAGAATTAAACGATATTTATAATTAAACACTAAAACTAAAAAGAATGAAAGGTACCTTTTTTTCAGCCGATTTTGTAAAAAATGCCGATGGGGATCATAAGCTTCTTGAGATTAATACCGATACAGCTTGTATTAGAGGGTTAAACTCTAACTTAGACTTCACCGACTTTTATACACTATTAAGCGATAACTCAATTACAGACCTGCAAGTAATTTACAAGCAGTTTCAAGTTCCAATCCTCGAGAGATTAGAAGCTCAGAAACCAGCAGGTGTAACAATTACAAAACATTTAGAGCAAAGAAATTCAATTTTCCCGATTGCAATTGAAGATGCTTCTGATAGATTTGTGTTAAGAATGGCATATGATGGTAACGCATTACTAGACGTAATTTATGCTAAATCAGATGCTAACCTACACGGACTATTCTATTCAGCAGAAAGTTCATCACTTCTAGTACCTGGAGCACATGATCCAGCAGGGGCTAGTGAATATTCTTCAATAGAGTATGTTCTTAATGGACCAAATGATCCTGACTTTGCAGTTAAATCTGCAGTACCTACTAAATCTGGAATTTCTTTCTACAAACTAGGAGGGTCTACAGGATCAATTGAAGATAGAGTAAATGAATTTACATCTTCTATAGATAAAACACAGTATATTATTACTAACTACTTATCTGACGGTACTACTACTGCTAAATCTACAAGATCTTACCAGATCGTTTACGGAGGTAATCTTGATCTATGTTATGTAGGAGAGTACGAAATCTTATCAGCACTTACTCACGAAGTTTCTTTAACTTGGGATGATAATATTGTACCAAATGAATTAGGTAGAAGACATTATTACGAATTTGCTACTAATGATATCTCAGATTACGAAGGTATCTTCCAAGAAGAGAAAGTTAGAAGAGAAGACGGTGGATATGATTTAGCTACAGAGACAACAGTAGGAACACTTTATGATTCTTATTTCATTTCTGGTTCACCTAATACTGATAACAGTTTAATATTAGACTCTTGGTCTTTCGCAGGAGATGTAATTCCTTCTGGTTCTTATAGTACTTCATCATCATTACAGTCAAATGCTGTACTCGATGTATCTAGTAACTCAATTAGAAAGATTACTCTTGATGATGGAAGCATAATTCAAGTTGGTGGAGCAAGTAGATTATTAGCTTACAGCCCAGACACAGACAAAACTTCATATTTAAGAGCATTTGATATCTATCCTGGCTATAAAGTATTTGATCAGGATGGTAATAGCAAAGTTGTATCTTCTCATGATGTTTTAATTCTTGATAACGATGCAGATGCTAAAGTAGTAGAACTAGGAGTAGAAGATGTCGATAACTATATCGTTAGTGGGTCTAATACAATAGTTCACAACGCACCTTGCTTTATTGCCGGAACTCAAATTTGTATGGGAGATGGCACAATGAAAAATATTGAAGATATTGAAGAAGGGGAGGAAGTAGTAACATACGATTTTAAAGTTAATAACACAGCAGCAAACAAAGTATTAGTTACTACTGAAAAGATTGCTGAAGTATTTAATCTTCAAGCTACTGGGTTTGGAGATGTTGAATTTAACATTTGGTGTACTTTAGATCACCCATTCTACGTACCAGGTAAAGGATGGGCAGCATTTGATCCTGCTAAAGCATTAGAGCTTTCTGGATTAGAGTGTGCTCAACTAGAAGTTGGTGATAATCTATTTACAGGTAAAGAAGATGAAGGTCAGACTGGTGTTGTAACAGCTTTAGTACACGATCCATCTAATCCTATTGAAGTTGAAGTATATAACCTAGATAATGTTGAAAATGATAATAACTTCTTTGTATATGGCTTCTTAGTACACAACAGATCAATCTTTGCTTGTCATACTTATGATAGTAAAGTAGAGATGGCTGATGGAACATTTAAAGCTATTGGGGATATTAAAGTTGGAGATAAAGTAAAATCTATCAAAAACGGTATTGTTGTAGAAGGAACAGTAACTGATCATATCACTCACCCTACAAATGATGTAGTAAGAGTAATCGAAACTGAAAACGGATATACAGAAGTAAACCACCCAATCTTTGTTGATAACAAATGGGTATCAGCAGGAACATTAGGAGAAAAAATGTTTACTTTTGTAGATAACTTCTATAACCTAGAAATCGATGGAAATATTTCAGAAAGCGAGCACAACTTTATCGTTGATGGAATGATTTCTTCTGGATTAGGAGACAATGCAGAATTAAATGCTAAGTACCAAAGACAACCTAAACAATTAACTAAACACCTATAATTATGGCCACAGTATATAAACAAATTACTCAAGCTGAGTATGAGAATAGAACTGCAAATGCTTTAACAGCAGATGAAAAAACTGAGGTTAGAGGAATTGTTAGTAAGTTTATTGAGCTTTTTAAAGCTGAGCATTTATAAGAGTAGAAATGATTTTAGAGCAAAAGGTTTTACTAACTCCAGAAGAGTGTAGAGATGTTATAGCATCTACAGAAGGGATATGGTACCCTTCCTTACTTGGAAGAGATGAGTATAAACCTAATCTAAGATTAAGCTCAGTACATAATAAGAGACCTAAAAGAGGAGAGGCCCTGTATGAATACGTACAGAGAGGCCTCTCTTTAGTTTCTGAAGAACTGATAGCAGAAGAACTTCTTGTTTCTATTCTTAAGTATGAAGAAGGTGGCTTTATCTATAAACATAAAGACAGTCATACAGGAGGTAGGCAAGGAGATGTATACGCTAAGTACTATATGATTTGCCTACTCAATGATACTTTTGAAGGAGGAGATTTTTATGGTTATGATAATAGCGACGTTCCTTACAAGTTAAATAAAGTACCTGGTAACATATTGATTGGTGATCCTAATATGTACCACGAAGTTAAAAAGGTTACCGCAGGTACAAGATATAACTTTATTTGCTTTATTACTTCAAATCAATTAAAACAAAAAGTAAGTGTTATATAAAAATATTTTAATCATTGCTCTACCTAGATCAGGCGGGACGGCAGTCATGAAAGACTTAGCTGAAGAAAATAATCTAACTAGTAGATTTGAACCAGAACTTCAGTCGGATATAGTTGAACCTAAAAACGATGTGACAAAGGTTATTGTTGATAGGTTTAAACTTAGTGATTTATACGATTTAGCTTTGAAGTATGAAAAAATTATCTTACATTCAAGAAGAGATTCTATTGCTTGTTCTGAATCATTAGCTTACATGCATTGGTTTCAAGGAAAAGATGGATTAGCTTTAAGCCCTTGGAGTGATGGTTTATTAAATACTATCCCTAAGTGGTACATAGAGCAGACAAGACATAGAATAGATCATAGTAAGAATTTACTCTTACTAATAAGTAGAAAATTAAACATAGAAGTACAGTACTATGAAGATGTATTTGATATGTCTTCCTCTAGTAGGTTAAGAAATTATACAAAAGCTTCGTTAGTATGAAATTAGAAGAAACATTTTTATATTACGGATCGTTAGATACAACTCCTTTTTTACAGGGTTTAGGTAAACTAACTAAACTAGACTGGGAAAAGTATAGCTACAGACAAGATAATCATCCATATCATGCTGTGACTAGATCTATTCCAATTATTTACGATGAAAACTACGGAACAGAAAGAGGTAAGGAATCAATATTTTATGATTTATTCTCTGATAGTTTAGCTGTTATAGAAAAACTATTTCAAGATAAGTTTAAAAAACCTGCTAAAATTATTAGATACATAATTGTAAACCTTCCAGCCGGAACAGAAATTCGTCCCCATTGGGATAAATCAAAAGAATCTTTTAATATTCATCGTAGGGTACATATACCGATAATCACACACCCTAAGGTAAAATTTACTGTAGGGAATGAAACTATATTTATGGCACCTGGTGAGGTCTATGAAATAAATAACGATGGACAGAAACATGGAGTAGTTAACGAAAGCCATATAGATAGAATACATGCTATTGTTGACTGGCATATTGACTCTGATAATAGTCTTTTATGATAAAACTTATATGGACATACGATAAAGATGTACATTCGTACAATAAATCTGATTTAGAATACGAAAAGGTAACTAAGAACCTAAAAAACTTTTATAAGAGATCTATTTTCGATGCAAAGAGTTATGGGCATCCAACTGAGATGTATTCAAACGACACAGAGTTTGCAGATTTAGTTGACAACTTTATCTATACTAACTATGATGCTATATTCTGGGATGAGTTAAAATCAATTCCTCTTAAAAATTCATTTGAAGACTTTGTACTAGTAGATGGAGATATAATTTTTCATCAACCATTTAGAGTTAATAGTAACGTTGATGTATTAATTGACCATTATGAAGAATTTAATTGGAAAATTCTCTATGAGCAAGATGTTAACAAGCTCACTGAGTTAGGTATCAAGGACGGTATTCCGGAATGGGACGGTAAACGCCGCCCAGCTTTTGGTACCGGTATACTATCTTTTAACAATAAAGAACTCCAGGACATCTATATAGATAGGTACACTAAGTTTAGAGGTTTTGTAGAAGAGCATAAGGAAGTACTTAACGTTTCTAAATGTACAGCTGTAGGTGCACAGTACTTACTAGCTACTATATGTAATAATCGAGGATATACTTCGTACGCATACAGTAAAACACCAGGTACTAGTAACGGAATTTATACACACTATGCTGGTAAATTAAAGCTAACTACATCATTCTTACCTTTAACAGAAAAACATTTGCTTTAGTGATAAAGTTTTCATATATTAATTAAACAGTAAAATAAAAGTTATGATTGAATCGTATTACATTTTGCAATCTAAGTTAAATGCAAGAATTGCACACCTAGCAGTAGAAGGAAACAACATAAGAGTAGAAGACTATGAATACATCAGGCTTTCTTCAAAACCTAGAGGAAGACAACCTAAGAGAAAGCTTCAAAGCTCTAACGAAAGAATTTTAATTTATTAATTATGGCAGGAGGACCACATCCAGATAGTATTTACTTAGAATTATTAGACCATGTTTTAAACGTTGGTGCTACTAAACCAGATAGAACAGGTATTGGTACATTATCAGTTTTTGGAAGAACTTTTCACTTAGATACTTTACATACTTTTCCGTTATTAACGACTAAGTTTGTCTCATTAAAAAATGTCGCTACAGAACTTAAATGGTTTCTAAAAGGAGATACTAATATTAGGTATCTTGTTGACAATGGCTGTAACATTTGGAATGATGATGCTTATAACCGCTACTGTAGAGTGTGGAATTATGATTTGGATACACCTCTATCTAAAGAAGACTATATAGAGAGAATTAAGACTGATGATGAATTTGCAAAAGTTTGGGGTGACTTAGGACCAATCTATGGACATCAATGGCGAAATTGGAACGGAGTTGATCAACTGAAAAATGTACTAGAAACCTTAAAAGAAAACCCAAACAGCAGGAGGATGATAGTAAATTCTTGGAATGTATCTGATCTTCCTACTATGGGATTACCTCCTTGCCACTACTCATTCCAGATTAACCATGAAAGGGGTAGAGTAGACCTAATGTGGAACCAGAGATCTGTTGATTTATTTTTAGGATTGCCTTACAATATAGCTTCTTATGCACTTCTACTTAGATTGATAGCTCATGAAACTAATATGCTTCCAGGATACATCATTGGTGCTTTAGGAGATGTTCATTTATATCAAAACCATTTAGGTGCAGCTTATAAACAACTTCAGCTTCATGCTTATGAAGCACCTAAATTAAAGATTATTAGCAGTGATTTACTTAACGGTGAATTTGAATATGAGCTTTTAGGGTACGAACATAATCCTTCTATAAAGGCTAAATTAAATACATAAAATAATACTTTTTAGTTGGTAGCCTGAGATATTATTCTTATATTAAGGTATAGAAATTAAAATAAAGGTTATGAGATCAAAACTACAAATTATTCAGCTTAAAGTTGATAAGTTTAACGAAGAACGTGAGGAGTTAGATACCCGTATTAATAGACTTCGTTGGAGACGTAAGCAAGAAGTTGAAAGAGTATTTAGAAAATTCTTTACTCCTGATACTGAAGGTATTAGAATGTCTTCTTTATCAGAAAGAAGAATAGAATTAGCTCTATTAGACGATAATTACGGATCTATTATTATAGAAAGAATCAATCTAGATGACATTGAAAGAGGTTCTTGGTCAGATGAACTTGTAGACTTTAAAGCTTGGTCTAACGGAGTTACTTTAAAGAATGTAGAAGAGTTAGAGAAGAGAGCTGAGCTTCAAATCAAATTTGCACAGCAATTTAGTGACTTCAAAGATGATGCTATTGCTGAAGTAAATCATGTCCAAGAGAAGTACAGTAACTGGATTGATGGTTTACATAAAGAGCAGTCTAAGTTAAGTGAATTATCTAGACCTTTTTCTAAAGAGCTTTCTGAACTTAAGGAGGAGCGTCTTATGAATCAACTTATGGAAGGTGTTGAACTTAAAATGAGTGAACCTACTAGATGGTCTAAAGGAAGATTTCCTGAGCTTCAAGTTAAGTTCGACTGGACTCTTAGAGATGTTAAGAAAGTAAAAGTTAACAGATTAACTGCCTCAGGTAAATCAGCTGACATTGAAGTTACTCAAGAGTGGAAAGACTGGGATGGTAATATACATACAGCAACTCAGAATATCGAAAGAGTTAGACTAGATAATATTAAATCTATTGTTCGTATCTAATACTATGAAATTTATAGTACCAAGGTCTAATATAGGTAAAGGAGCATTCATACAGTTCGGGGATATTCGTTATCACGTTCCTTCCTGGACTGTAGTTCTACCTGAAACTACAATTGATGATATTATTATGGAAGAGAAACCTTTTCAAGAACTTTTCAAAGAGGAAAAACAATGGGAATTTACTTCTTCTAACGGTAAAGATACTTACATAGTAAGGTACAATAAGAATAATGAGTTGAGCTGTAGCTGCTGGGGATATATTGCTCATAAGAAATGCAAACATATTACGGAAGTAAGGAATGGTAGAGACAATTAAACATATTTTAGGACTATGCGGGGAACATTGGCATCCTAGCTTCATAACCTTTATTGCCGGTTCCCCTGTCCTAGTTTATTTCTCAACATATTTATATAAAATAAAGACTGAAATATGGTTGAGAAAAAATCCCAATGGGAAAGTTTCAAACAAGTAAATGGGTTTGGATTAGCTTCCTTTGATAATTTTATCAACGAGGAAGATGCTTATAAACTTTACGAAGAATGTACTTCAGCTCCTAAAGGAGGTTGGACTTTATTTTCTCGTGCCGGATCTAGAATGGAGGAGTTTAACGATCTCATAAATTGCCCTATAGCCCATAGAGTTACATACAGTCTTTTTCACAGTGGTGAGTTTCTCTATAACCTAGAACAACTTACCGGTATAGGAGGTATCATGCCAGATCCACATTTAGTTGGCGCTGGTTTTTCTATTATAAGAAATGGAGATAATTTAGGATGTCACTATGACTTTAATTGGAACGATAGACTCAGACTGCATAGGAAATTAACCTCTATCTTATACATTACACCAGACTGGAAAGATGATTGGGGAGGTAATTTAGAATACTATA
>Ga0209555_10001498_pt1 | contig 17937 bp, 13 predicted proteins | sample SaaInl85LU_5_DNA_FD_184643 | JGI IMG/M metagenome (GOLD analysis project Ga0209555, IMG submission 184643) | Marine microbial communities from expanding oxygen minimum zones in the Saanich Inlet - ESP_85LU_5_DNA (SPAdes) (version 2) | ecosystem: Environmental > Aquatic > Marine > Intertidal... | reverse complement strand
ATATTACAGATAAACAAGAAGTTACCAGAAAATAAAAAGGGACAAATCTCAAGAAAATTGAGTTTGTACCGTTTGGTGGAGAAGAAGGGATTCGAACCCTCGACCTCTTGACTGCCAGTCAAGCGCAATCTAATTGCTACGCAATTTACTAACCACTGAGCCTTAGATACTTAGTAATAACTTAGAAATAGATGTTTAAGTTAATTGCCATATAGTTGCCAAATAATAGCCTTTCCTATCCTAAAGTATGTAGACGTTATGATGGTCTGTATTACATAGATTTTAAGTTAAATAATAAGCGTTACAGGATGTTTAGTGGTGCTAAGATAAATTCGTCTCTTAGTCCTAACTCGTATCCTACTAAGCTAAAAAGACCTAAGACAGAGCTGCTTGCTAAAGAGGTGTATAATTACTTAGTAAGAAACAACTACAGCTTTAAAAAGAAACTAAATAGCATAGAGTTATATGAAAGTCTGATAAGTAGTAAGCTGTCTGAGCCTCTTAGTAAAACATACTACAAGACCTTAAAAGACTTAGCTGATAAACTAAGATGTGAACTTATAAGTAAAGGAGAAATAAGTACACGCTTCTTAGATGGTATAGTACTAAGGCATAAAAATAACACAAGCTATAATACTACAAGAAGACATTTAAATGTACTTGTCAATTATCTGTATGATAATGGCTTTCCTATACATAAGTCTAAGCTAAAGACAAGAAAGCAGGAGGAGGTATTGCATAAGCCAATAAATGATGTTAGCGGTGTATTAGAATTAGTAAAATCATATAGTAATAACCTCCACATATGTTGCTTGCTTACCTATGGATGTTTGCTAAGACCCCACCAAGAAATAAGACTATTAAAGTGGGGCGATTTTAGTGATGATTTAAGCCATATAAGGCTCTCAGGAGGCAGAGTAAAGTCTAAACGCAACAGAGTAGTTCCTTTGCCATTATATGTCCGTAAACAGCTTGTAAAAGGCAATAACAATGACAATATATTCTCAGGAAGTAGCGAGCCGTATAATAGAGGCTATTTCTCGCTTGTTTGGAAGCGTTTTAAAAGGTTAAATCAAGATGTTGATAGTGATGTTACGCTTTACTCTTTTAGGCACACAGGAGCAATAGAAATATTCAAGCGTACAGGTTCACTACACAAGCTACAAAGAGCTATGGGGCATTCAAGTTTAAATGTGTCTTTAACCTATTTAAGAGGATTAGAAGTAGCAGAACTAAAAGAAGATGATATGCCTATGGTTTAATTCCTTAAATTTGTACCACTAAAAACAATACGATGAAGAAACTAAAGTTGGTCAAGCTGTTATCTAAATTGAATATTCTTTTAGGCTTAGGTCTTTTAGTATTAGGTATTGTCTATTTGAATGACGGTGATAATTTAGGTTGGTTGTTTATCACGCTTTCAATAGCAACTTCAGCAGACGACATTATTCAGCTTTTTAGAAAGAATTAAATTAGCAACACTAAAACAATACGATGAAGAAACTATTTCTGTTATTACTAATTGCCCCTGTTTTGGGATTTGGACAGGTGTTAGACAAAAAGGTGGCGAGAATTGCAAAAAAAAACATTGAAATATTTTTAAGCCCTAAATATAACTCCAGCCAACCAATTATTGTTGTTGCAAAGAAGGGCAATAGAAAAGTTTCAGATAAAGACGATGGGATAGCCAACTACATAACAAATGCTTTAATGCAATTTGGGAAGGACGTAATCAATCAAGGTGAGGGAAACACACTTGAATTCACAATTAAATGGGCCGCAGCTGACGAATTAAAAAGGCTATCAGCTACTATATATAATTCTAACTCAAGTGTCGTAGGTACAATTACATATAACGGACCATACATCCCAAACAACCAAATGAATATTTCAAAAGCTATTGCTTACAAGTTGGTCAGTAACGAATAAATGTATCCCTTACTTAAGAGGATTAGAAATAGCAGAACTAAAATAAGAAGTTATGCCTATGGTTTAAGGAAAACCAGACAATGATAAAATCGCAAGAGCACCAATTCCCAGAAAAACATACGAACTACCTACCCCAGTCAATGTCTTCAAAACAGAAATTTTTCTAACTTTTAAGTCATAAATTTCATCTTTTAGAATTGTTAAATTTTCCCCTTTGTGCTCTAAAATCATTTTATTCTCATCAATAGAAATTAATCGTCCTTTAACTTTTATTTTATCAAGTTTTGAAACCTCAAATTTTTGCTTTTTTTCATTATTGATATCACTATAATTTACAGATTTGTAACTAAAGCAGCTTTGAAGAAGAAATGAAAATATTAGTATTGGAAGAACTTTTTTCATACTACAATATAGGTAAACTATATTAAAGAGGATTAGAAGTAGCAGAACTAAAAGAAGATGATATGCCTATGGTTTAATTCCTTAAATTTGTACCACTAAAAACAATAAAATGAAAAAACTCATAATACTTTTAATAATAATTCCAACTCTAAGCTTTTCTCAAGAATTTTCAGTTGGTTTTCAATCAAGCTTTCCATCTTACGGAATAAGTTTAAAAGCTGATTTTGACGACAAAAACTCCGCTCAAGCTATTTTTGGTGCTTTTGGTACATTATCAACATATTCAGCACGGTATATTTATAATTTTAATGAGGTTGGTAATAATATTACCCCTTTTGCATATGCGCAAGCAGGTATTTGGGAATATGACTTTGATGCTTTAAATATAAAAGAAAGTGTTTTTGGTTTCGGTTTTGGTGGTGGGCTTGAATTTGATATTTTTAAATCTGTCATTGATGGGTTAAAATCAACAGTTGAGTTAGGTTATGGAAGTGTTAATTTAGAATATTACGATTTTAAAGCTACCACTTTTGGTTTCGGAGTTCACTACTCTCTTTAAAAATCATATATTGATAAGCGATTTCATTGCACTACTCTAAATATATCTTTAACCTACTTAAGAGGATTAGAAGTAGCTGAACTAAAAGAAGATGATATGCCTATGGTTTAGTCCTTGTAGGAAAAGATTACATATACGGTCATAAATATCCATTATTGTGGAAAGGTATTACTTGACTTAACATCTTAAGGGTTGTAACTTTGGTGGGTAGTGGGAATGCATTACAGTAAATCATACTTGCTATATATCATTAACAACTATTCTATTTTAACAATATATTGTAAGATGTTTATGTGTTTAAATAATATATCGTTTCCTATTACTTAAATACTTCTTATTACAAATAGCTTTTATATATAGAGTTGTATACAGGATAAAATTATCTAATAAACATCCAATATATACTTGTTTACGTTATATGTTATAGAAACATAATTTAACTATATGCCCTTTAATAGCAATACAGCAAGAGTAGCAGGACAAAAGAGTAAGAGAGGTAAAGCTAAGTATACTACTGAGATACGAGATAAGCTAAACAACTTAACAGACTACTTAATACAAGACTTAAACATACAAGACTTAGAAACTAATGAAAAGTTAGCATTACTAAGAATACTGCTTGCATATACGCTTCCTAAACCAAAAATAGATAACGAAGTACAAGAGCATAAGCACTTTACAGTTGAGGTTATTGACAAGTTAGCATAACTACCCACGCCTTGTTTTGCTAATGTTGAGTTAACAGAAGATTTTTATATTGCTTAAAATTTATAACAATGAAAAAATTATTATTCTTATTATTGATTGCACCTGTGTTGGGTTATGGGCAAGTACTTACTGATGTTTTTTACAGAGAAATTTTTAACCAAGTTAATGACCCAAGAGAATATGACATTGACAATTATAATTCAAAGGTAACTGTCCTTGAAGTGCCAACAGATAAATTATGGAAAATTGTACATATGTCACATAGAAGCACTTATAATTTAGCTAATGATAGTGGAATAGGTTTTTCTTCGAGATATTACAGCGACTATAGATATAATAGAATTGTATATGTAGGAGAAACAAATAATAATAGTGTTGATGAAGGTAAACCATTGCAATATAACAGCTTACTGTATTCATCAATAAGTTCAGCAAACCAACCTGCAGGAATGTTTGCTATAAATGACATTGATAAAATTCATTTTATACCGTCAGGAACTAAATTTACCTTTAGTGGAGATTATTATTCTACAGATAATCATTTCTACACAAGGTTACTAATTTATGAATACTCCTTTGACAGTAACTCGCTTTCATCTAATTACCCTGAAACTATTCAAAACAACTCAAATGCACCTGTACTCTTCCCTAACCCCACATCATCTTTATTAGCCCTTAACAGCGATAAAGAATATGATATAGAGGTGTACGATATGTTAGGTAACAAGCTAATGGCACTTACAGGCAACTCTATAAATATGGAACACCTGTCTACTGCAACATACATAGTTAAAGCAACAGACAAGTCAAACAACGAAGAATTAACTTATAAGGTTGTGAAGAACTAAATCCCCTAACCTATCATTAACTTAACCTATTATTTTTTAAAATAGTATTTATAATATAGTGACTTGCCTCTAAAAAACTTACAGTTGCCAAATAGTTGCCAAGAATTAGTAGCTTTATACCAAGTTCTTTGCTAAGTCTTCTAAAGAAAAAACCCACCTATTATGGTGGGCTTTAAGAATGTATAGTGTAGCGGTATCACTTGTGGAGGACAAGGGAGTAAAGTCGAACTATTTTGAGGAGGATTTAACTTTTTTGTTAAAAAGTTGTTTCCAAGAATAAATAATTATTCCCGAAAATAATTAGTGGAGAAGATGGGATTGAAATCGAACTATTTTAAAGAAGATTTATTAAAAATGATAAATCTTTAAGCATTGTGATCGTTGTTTCAAGTCCCGCCTTCAGTACAATTGTCCTTAAAAATAATTTATTTTTTTGAGGATATTTTATATTAAAAATCACAACCTATTTTTAAAAGTAGGTCAATTTTAAAAATTATATTTTATATTTGATCAAATTTTAATTAAATGAAAAACATAGTATTTATTTCAATATGCGCTATTTTGCTAACAAGTTGCGCTTCATACAACAATAACTTAATGGATCCAAACAGTTCCATAGAATTTGATAAAAATGACTTTGAGGTTTCAGAACAAGTTTCTGCAAAAGCATCATCTACAAGAATTTTAGGTATCGACTGGGAAAATTTATTTAAAAACAATAAAAGCGGAGAAATAACCCCACAAAGATCTGCAATGAATTCTATTTCATCTGCTTCAATTCCTGTTGTTGGCGGTCTTACCACAAGTATCACCTCTGGACTGACTTCTTCTCTTTTCGGATTGTTTGTCGACAATACTGAACAGATAGCAACTCATAAACTAATTTCTAATAACAGTGAAAATGATGTTGTTTTATATCCAAGATATGAGACTAAAACTTCCAAACCTATTTTAGGAATTGGCTTAATCTATAAGAAAACTGAAGTTAAAGTTACTGCTAAACTTGGTAAATTAAAGCAATAAATTTTGAGTTATTCTTATCAAAGAGCACCAATAATTATTGGTGCTCTTTTTTTAATGCAATTAATATTTGCTCAACCTAAAAACACTTCTTTTAGTTTTTTAGAAAAATTAAATAACCAAAAACAATTAGAGATTATATACGATGATAGCGATTTGGCAGATACTTACGCTGAAGAGTTAAGCTTGCAATTACAAAGTGATCTTTCAACTTTAGGCATAAATGTCTCATATCGTTTTTCTTTAGCATCACTAATTAATCAAAATATTTCATTAAAAGAATATACTAAAAGTAATTCAAATTATATTTTCTTGATTAGAAGCCAGGCTTCATCAACTAGGAATACATTAAGTGGTATTGTTTATAAAGATGGCGTTTTAATTGGGAATTTTAAATCCTTTAGAACAATATGGAATAATAACAGGATAATATCTCTATCTAATTATATTTCTACAGAACTAAAAAAGAAAACATTTAATGGAAAAAATAGCAAAAACTAGATTTTTGTTTTCAAAGAGATTCTAAAAGTTTGTTTAAAAAACAGAGGTTTTGTTTCGAAAATAGCTCAATGGGGTGTACAGTCGAACCCGCAACCTAGTTTGCGTGTTTTGTTTTTTCAATTAGATTCTAAAAGTTTGTTTAAAAAACAGAGGTTTTGCTTCGAAAATAGTTCAATGAGGTGTACGATTATCCTCAAGAATAATTTGTTGTTTTTGGGAATATTTTTTTGTTTTCTGGTTAGATTTTAATCGGAATTTTGCTCAATCAATTTTTTAAATAAATCGATCGTTTGGTTTGAAAACAGCTCAATAGGGTGTACAATAAAGCCCCTTGGCTTTTTAAGGGACTTTTATTTTTAAATCCAATGCTGCTTGCATCTATGTGTATAAATATGATGAGTAAGGTTTTATATATAACAGTAAGGTTATGACCCCATATACTTTAAAAAAATGTAAAAAAAATTGGAGATAGTTCAATGAAAAAATATAGTTGAAACTATTTTTGCTTTAAGCTTACATTATTCATATATTTTACAAAAGATTTATAAATTAATTAATGGCATTTTTCTGTAATTTATTAACACACACAAGAAAAGTATTTATTATTTATTTTAATATAGGTGTTGTTTTCACTTCCCTAGCTCAAGGAACGGATACAATTGAAAATATAATTAAAAAGCTTTCGATTGAAGAAAAAATAGCAATGTGCCATGCACAATCAAAGTTTAGTTCTAGCGGAGTTCCTAGGCTAGGAATTCCTGCGCTATGGATGTCGGACGGACCCCATGGAATTCGTGCTGAAATGAATTGGGATGACTGGAACTATGCAAATTGGACTAATGATTATATCACAGCATTTCCCGCATTAACATGCCTGGCAGCCACATTCAACCCTTCCTTGTCTCTTGAATACGGAATAAGCCTTGGCGAAGAGGCTAGGTACCGAAAAAAAGATGTCTTGCTCGGTCCAGGCGTAAACATATATCGGACGCCTTTAAATGGAAGAAATTTTGAGTACATGGGCGAAGATCCACATTTAGCTGCTAAAATGGTTGTACCCTACATAAAAGGAGTTCAGCAAAATGGGGTTGCTGCTTGTGTAAAACATTTTGCGCTTAACAATCAGGAGCAATGGCGAGGGCATATAAATGTAGAAGTTAGTGATAGAGCACTTCATGAAATATACCTGCCCGCTTTTAAGGCAGCTGTGATAGAAGGAAAAGCATGGGCTATAATGGGTTCTTATAATAAGTTCAGGGGACAACATTGTTGTCACAATAAGATTTTACTTCAAAACATTCTAAAAAAATTGTGGCGTTTTGATGGGGTAGTTATTTCTGATTGGGCAGGAACACATAGTACAAACGAAGCCATTTATAATGGGTTAGATATAGAAATGGGCACGCCCTCAGATAAAAATATTTCTAAACGATACCCTTACAAAAGTAATTTTCTTAGTAAACCTTTTTTAGAAAAAATAATTAGTGGAGAGGTAGATGAGCTAATTTTAAACGACAAAATCCGGAGAATATTGAGACTAATGTTTCGAACCTCGCTAAATAAAACAAGAACATTTGGAAGAATAAATAATGCAGAGCATTATAAAAAAGCATATAACATAGCTAGTGAGGGAATAGTATTATTGAAAAATTCAGAATCATTATTACCCCTTAATAAGCACAAGAAACTTAAAATTGCTGTTATTGGGGAAAACGCTAAAAAAGCTATGAGTGTTGGAGGTGGCTCTTCAGAATTAAAAACTGACAAAGAAATTTCGCCACTTTCAGGTATTAAAAAAGAATTTAGTGATGCCATAATAGAGTATGCCAGAGGATATAGTTCTGAAAATACAAATTCAATTGGATTAAGAAATGAAGCAATATCTATTGTAAAAGATGCAGATGTCGTATTGTTTATTGGAGGATTAAATAAAAATACATTTCAAGATTCTGAAGCAGAAGACAGGAAACAATATGAACTGCCTTATGGACAGCCAAAATTGATAAAAGAGATAGCAAAGTACAATAAAAACATAGCTGTAATCTTAATTAGTGGTAATGCGGTAAAAACAGATTGGAAATCAGACGTAAAATCAATACTTCAAACTTGGTATTTAGGAAGTGAAGCTGGAAATGCAATAGCAGCAATCTTAAGCGGTAAAATTAATCCGTCAGGTAAATTACCATTTTCATTTCCAGAAAATTTAAATGATAATGGGGCGCATCACTATGGAGAAAAATCATATCCGGGAAAAAATGGCTCACAATTATACCAGGAAGATATTTTAGTTGGATATAGGTGGCATGACACAAAAAACATAAAACCAAGCTATGGATTTGGTCATGGGCTTTCATATACAATATTTGAATTGTTAAATATTCAAAGTGACAAAAAAACATATACTTTAAATGATAGTATTAAAGTAAGTTGTGAAGTTAAAAATACAGGGGGTATAGAGGGAAAGGAAGTAGTACAAGTATACATTGGGAAAAAGAACTCAAAAGTAAAAAGAGCAAAAAAAGAATTAAAAGGATTTAAAAAAGTTTCTGTCTCGAATAATCAATCGATTGAAGTGAATATTAACATTAACATTAAAGCGCTTGCTTATTACAATGAAAAAAGTGCTTCGTGGGAAATCGAAAAAGGCAATTACATCATTTATATTGGCAATGGATCTAGAAATATTTCCAAAGAAATTGAAATTACAATAATTTAAATCTGTGATGTTTAATTCACAGTAAAATTCAATGTACTAATATTAGCGCCTAACTCTAAACTTCTTAGGCCTGGAGAAGAGTTTCCAATGCTAATTTCAAATAAACCAGGGTCAAAAACCGAGTTACCCTCGTAATCGACAAATTGTAACATTTCTTTATTAATCTTAAATGTTACTTTTTTTATTTCTCTTGGATTAAGTTTAATTCTTTTTACACCTTTTAAACTTGAGTTGGGTACTCTAAAGCTTGCATCCAAATCGCTTACATATAATTGCACAACTTCCTCAGTTTTATAATCACTCATATTGGTAATAGTGACTTGAACTATGTTTTCTTTATCATCTGTAAATATTGTACTAGACATCGATATTTCAGAATATTTAATCTTAGAATAGCTAAGCCCATAACCAAAAGGATACATTGGCTTATCTTTCAAAAATTTATAAGTTCTGTTGTCCATACTATAGTCAGCATAATCAGGGAGTTGATTTATAGAATATGGTATTGTTACAGGAAGTTTGCCAGAGGGGTTGACATCTCCAAAAAGAATTTCTGCAATTGCTTTACCTCCCTGCTCTCCAGGGTACCAACAATATACAATTGCATCCACCAAATCTGAAACGTCACTTAACTCAATTGCAGAGCCTGAAGAAATAACTAAAATAAGTGGTCTGTCAGGTGAGTTTTTCCTTAAATCTTTAATGTAATTAATTTGATTTTTTGGTAATTTTATTTCAACTCTGTCACCATTTGCAGAAGATAATATGGCGGCTCCCTCCTCTCCTTCAATTAAAGCAGAAATTCCCATAAACGCAATTGACACGTCACTAGATGAGGCAAGATGCATCATTGAAAATGATGTTTTTGATTTTGGGTTGTTTAATTCAACTCCAAGGCTGTATCTTACACTAACGCCGAGATCAACTTTTGAAACAATCCCCTCTAAGGGAGTGATAATTTCAGAACTTAATCCATTATAATTGCCAATAGCCATATCAATATTTGCAGCATTTGGTCCAGTCACAAAAATTCTATTGAGTTTTTTGCTGAGTGGTAAAACGTTATTAGCATTCTTTAATAGCACAATAGATTTTGAAGCGGCACTGTAAGCTAATTCTTTATTTTCTTGAGAATTTATATGTTCAGAACCCAGATGATCATATGGACCAGAGCCTTGTTCTTCAAACATACCTAGTTTATAACGAGTGACAAGAAGACGTTTCAATGATTTATCTACTTCATTTTCGCTCAATAGACCCTTTTTTACTGCAGTTGGTATTTTTCTATACAAGTTGCCGCAGTTTAAATCAACACCTCCCTTAATTGCGTAAGCAACACTTTCCTCGTCTGATTTTGTGAATTTATGGTTTGATTTAATATCATTAATAGCGCCGCAATCTGAAACCACATGCCCTTTAAAACCCCAATCTTTTCTTAATATCGCTGAAAGTAAATCATCACTTCCACAACATGGCTCATCATTAAGTCTATTGTAAGCACACATTACAATTTCAACATTAGCTTCAACAAGTGTTTTAAATGCAGGCAGATAGGTTTCGTATAAGTCTTGCTTGCTTACAACTGCATTAAAATGATGCCTATCAGCTTCTGGACCTGAATGAACAGCAAAATGTTTAGCACAGGCTGCTACTTTTAAATAATTTGGATCATTCCCTTGTAAGCCTCTAACAAAAGCACTCCCAATTAATCCACTCAAAAAAGGATCTTCCCCATAGGTTTCTTGCCCCCTTCCCCACCTAGGATCTCTAAAAATATTAACATTTGGCGACCAAAATGTCAAGCCTGAATATTGCCCTTTCATTCCTCTCTTTTGAGAAATATTGTACATGGCTCTAGCCTCATCTGAAATTGCAGACGCTACATTTTCAATAAGATCAGCATCAAATGTTGCTGCTAGGGCTATTGCCTGTGGGAATACAGTTGCCTTTCCTGCTCTTGCCACACCATGTAAAGATTCATTCCACCAATTGTATTCATCGAGACCATAATCGTATAGAGCAATCGAGGCATTTAGCATTTGAGAAGCTTTCTCCTCTAAAGTCATTTTTGAAATTATTTTTTCAGCCTTAATTTCAAATATGTTTTCTGAATTGGCATTTTTTTGGGGAAATAAATAGCTGGTTGAAAAGAGCAAAAATATAATTAGTGGTAATCTATCTATCTTCATTTACACTTTTTCTTATATCCTTTAACTCTTCTTGTTGTTCTTTAATTGCATTGATAAGTACTGGTATTAGTCCTTGATAGTTCACAGACAATGTGCCGTCTTTATCTTTAGCTTCTTTTACAAGCTCTGGAAAAACTTCTTCTATTTCTTGAGCCAGTAAACCAATCTTATTTACTTTTTCGTTAGACTTCATCGTATAGCTCTTTCCATCTATTTTCATAAGCTTTGCAAGCGTGCTTCCAAGAGAAATAATATTAGATTTTAATCTAGCATCTGAGTTTACTGTTAGGTCTCCAGCAACAGTCGTATCACCATTATATTTAACCATAAAAGCATTTGATGGGTTGTTCCCTCTTGCATATGCCTGGGTATTTATATCACCGTTTCCGATTACAAATGCTACTCCTATTGGAGCCCCATTGTAAGCACCATCAGTATAAAAGTATCGACCTGATTCCGTGTCTCCCTCTCCAACTGCGTTGTTAACCCCAATAGCTAACATTCCTGCATTATCGGCAACAGTTCTAAAGCCCATTGCAGTAGCTGCTTGATTTGTAGCACTTGTTCCTCTATTCAAAGCCATTGATGCATCGGCCGATGCAGTATTATACTTACCCATAGCAACAGCACTACCGCCGGTACCTGCGCTTGCGGTAACATCGCCAGCAATGTTTTGATATCCAGAAGTGAAGTTTGTACTACCCCAAGAGACATTTTCCTGTCCTAGTGCAACAGATCCGCCTCCAGCAGCGTGGGTCTTAAACCCAATTGCTATTGAGCTTGCACCTTGGGCATAACTGTTTTTTCCAATAGCTACTGAAGAGTCACCTGTAGCATAGTTGAAATTACCCATTGCAACACTGGCTGTACCAGCAGCAGTATTTCTGTAACCAGATGCAAAGGAAACATTTCCTGTCGCCCTTGTCTTATATCCAAATACCGCTTGACCTATATTGTTAGTATCTAATCCCATATTCTCTGTAGAAATTCCATTCTCTCCATTATTTCCTGGAATATCTTGTATTCCAGCAATGTTATTCATGCCCATAGCAACAGCACCTGTTCCTGCAGCTCTGTTGTACACATTAGCAGCGAAAGAACCCCATCCTAATGCACCTAGACCATCTGAAAGTTGTGTTAGTAAATCTTGACCAACATATAAGTCATGAGTACCTGAACCATTTTCATAAGTGATTTTCGGGTGTTCATTATCTTTTGCAGCTAACCAACTATTTGCAGCATCTGAGGGGTTTTTCTCTGAAACAACGAGGTCAACACTCCATTCGCCTTGATTGGCAAAGTTATTATTGGAGTTGCCATTTCCACTACGGGATGGACCAGAAGCAGATGATCTGTACATTCGTCCAGAGGCAACATTTCCAGCACCATCTTCAGTAAAAACTACAGCTGGCTTTTTATCTGTGTCAGGTGATATGGTTGAGGAGTTTCCTGAACTACCATCGATTAGATAATTGCCAAAACAAACCATTTCAAGTCCTGAAGAGTTGGTTATGTTATCTTGAATACCTGAGTAATTACCTATGAAGCTGATCTTGGATGAATTCCCAGGATTGCCACTTAAACCAAGGGATAAAGATTTTCCACTAACCTGAAACGAAATTATATAAACTCCATCAGCATTAGTTAAAACGTAATCATTTCGAATTTTACTCAAAAGATTACTGTAATTACTATTATTAACTACAAGGTTTTGGTTTGTCTCAATGGTTAAAACATTTGTGTTTGATAAATTTGTCGATAAAATTTCTGGAGGATCAATAAGCTCATTATATGTCAGATTGTATATCTCTCTCATAAGAGGTTTGATAATCCTATTTGCAAAGGATTCATAACCATTTAAAAACGGAAAATGGCAGTTATCTGAATGAAGAGAAATCCCTGAAGTTCCCATAATATAAATGTTATTGTATTCATCGGCAAGTTGTCTTTGAGCTTCTTTTATTTGTAGTCTCCCAGTTGAAGAGGTGCCGCAATCACAGTCCCTTGTTTGAAAAATAAATATCTTTTCAACTGATTGATAGTCTTCAAGCCATGAATTTTTTAAACTATTAAAGGCAATTTTATATGCTGAGGTACTTAGACCATTTGAAAAAGAATCAGCTTCTCCTTGAGACCACAAAATAGCACGAACAGCGTCCTTTAATCCAGTTTTGTTCAACCTATAATATAATCTACCATAATTTGATGAGGTAGATGACTGATAATCTGCAGGCCTTTGAAAAAATGATATGGGTTTACCTCCATCAGCTCCATTGAAAATAGCAATTGGAATCTGCAACTCATCAATTATTTTCTTTGCCAATACAAGTCCCCATTGACCTGTATTTCCAGATGAATCTTCATTCCCATCTCCTTGACCATAGTGCCATTGGTTGTCTGACAACAACCCTGCTGAACTTCTGTGGCCTGCTGAAAAAACTCTTATAAAGTCACTTAAATATGAATTTGATGAACCGTTGTAAGAGAGAGCTGTCGCATTTGATTGCCCTTGAATAACAAAAATATCCCCAGCTACAATATCAGTAACAACTCTTATTTGTTGTTGCGAACCATTTTTGTTTGTTAAAATTTCTACAGAATATTTTGAAAGCTCCGAGTCAATACCAATTTGAAAGTTAAATGGGGCTACATCATTTTGGTAATTTAGTGTGCTATTAAAAGAGTTTATTAGATTATTATTCTTGTATAATTTAACAGTCATCGAATCGAAACTATCAAAAGTTTCATTGCTTGGAGCCACCCATTTCCATCCGCCATCTGGTTCACTATAGTTAGAATCATACTGGTCTTGGTACAGGCCAATCCATCCTCTAAAAAAATTAAATGAGGCAACTGCTAAATTTTCAGCAGCAGTCTGATGTGAGGATAAATAACCACCAGCATTTTCAGCGGCTGTCTTTGCCTGATCCCAAGTTAAATTTGAAGGGTTTCTAAAATATGAATGCCCATTGTATTGACCCAAGTATATAAAATTGTTTAGTGAGGTAATAAGACCATCATATTCAATATATGAGGACTGAGTCTCTCCACTATTAGCATCGTTCCAACCGCCTGAAGAATTGATAATCTCTGCCACATTTTCTGGGCTGGGGGCATTATTGGGCTCATTTGCTGACCATTTATAATACAATAAGTCGTCACTACCAATCGTTCTAGCTTCTCCTTCAATACTTATAGTACCTTGATTAGTTGTTAAATCTCTAGCTATAAGTTGCTTATCAATTGGGATTTTATCAAAGAATATCTGGGAGAATAAGCTCTGAAAACTTAGTAATAAAAATGCGTATTTAATCTTTTTCATTTTTATTAAAATACCCCACTTTTTTAGTAGGGTATTTATTTGATTTATATTGAAAATATATATTAGTTATTCAATAAGGATTTTAACTCGTCAATTTGATTTTGTTGTTCTTTAATTGCATTGATAAGTACTGGTATTAGTCCTTGATAGTTCACAGACAATGTGCCGTCTTTATCTTTAGCTTCTTTTACAAGCTCTGGAAAAACTTCTTCTATTTCTTGAGCCAGTAAACCAATCTTATTTACTTTTTCGTTAGACTTCATCGTATAGCTCTTTCCATCTATTTTCATAAGCTTTGCAAGCGTGCTTCCAAGAGAAATAATATTAGATTTTAATCTAGCATCTGAGTTTACTGTTAGGTCTCCAGCAACAGTCGTATCACCATTATATTTAACCATAAAAGCATTTGATGGGTTGTTCCCTCTTGCATATGCCTGGGTATTTATATCACCGTTTCCGATTACAAATGCTACTCCTATTGGAGCCCCATTGTAAGCACCATCAGTATAAAAGTATCGACCTGATTCCGTGTCTCCCTCTCCAACTGCGTTGTTAACCCCAATAGCTAACATTCCTGCATTATCGGCAACAGTTCTAAAGCCCATTGCAGTAGCTGCTTGATTTGTAGCACTTGTTCCTCTATTCAAAGCCATTGATGCATCGGCCGATGCAGTATTATACTTACCCATAGCAACAGCACTACCGCCGGTACCTGCGCTTGCGGTAACATCGCCAGCAATGTTTTGATATCCAGAAGTGAAGTTTGTACTACCCCAAGAGACATTTTCCTGTCCTAGTGCAACAGATCCGCCTCCAGCAGCGTGGGTCTTAAACCCAATTGCTATTGAGCTTGCACCTTGGGCATAACTGTTTTTTCCAATAGCTACTGAAGAGTCACCTGTAGCATAGTTGAAATTACCCATTGCAACACTGGCTGTACCAGCAGCAGTATTTCTGTAACCAGATGCAAAGGAAACATTTCCTGTCGCCCTTGTCTTATATCCAAATACCGCTTGACCTATATTGTTAGTATCTAATCCCATATTCTCTGTAGAAATTCCATTCTCTCCATTATTTCCTGGAATATCTTGTATTCCAGCAATGTTATTCATGCCCATAGCAACAGCACCTGTTCCTGCAGCTCTGTTGTACACATTAGCAGCGAAAGAACCCCATCCTAATGCACCTAGACCATCTGAAAGTTGTGTTAGTAAATCTTGACCAACATATAAGTCATGAGTACCTGAACCATTTTCATAAGTGATTTTCGGGTGTTCATTATCTTTTGCAGCTAACCAACTATTTGCAGCATCTGAGGGGTTTTTCTCTGAAACAACGAGGTCAACACTCCATTCGCCTTGATTGGCAAAGTTATTATTGGAGTTGCCATTTCCACTACGGGATGGACCAGAAGCAGATGATCTGTACATTCGTCCAGAGGCAACATTTCCAGCACCATCTTCAGTAAAAACTACAGCTGGCTTTTTATCTGTGTCAGGTGATATGGTTGAAGAGTTTTGGCCATTGTAAATTTCATTTAATGCAAATTCGACATTTTGTGGGGTTAATTTTACGTGTTCTTGATTTTCATTTGGCATACTCCAAGCATCAAAAGGAGTACGGTCAGGATTACCCATAAACTCATTCCAATTATTAGTAAAATAATCCATACTACTAATAGAAGGTATAAAAGTGAAATAGTTTGTTTGAAGCTCATTTATAAAAGTTGAAACCAATGGGTCGGAGACGGCATAACTTTCAGCTAACTCTGCAATGTTAAAGAGCCCTCCTGAAGCAGTGTCTGGACCAGCTGTATGCCCATGAGATTTAGAAATAGCTTCAGAAGTAATATCACAAACACAGAACCAAGGGGCATCAATATAAACCTTACTGACAGACGACATCCCGTTAACGCTTGGAGTATACCATGAATAGAGATAAGCATCTGTGCCAGAAGCAACATCTGGCAAAAAAGCATCTAATACTTGATCTCCAGGATTTACAGGATTTCCATTTTTAAAATTAAATTTAGATAAATTACCACTACCATTAATAATTGCTACATTTCTTGTGTTTACAGGGTATTCTTCCAAACCAACGTTATCTATTGCGTTGTAAAAAATATCATAAAACGGGTGAGGTTGTGGAAGGGCATTGCCATTATCAAAGTCTGCAGAACCAGATTGTAAATGGGGCTCAAAATGGTCCCATAACATTTGTCTTGCAGCTGGGGATTTTAACATCCCATCAACTAAAGGTCTTAATGCTTCTACACTGAAATCGCCTACCCATGTATCCAACCCATATGCAAGAAAATTAAACATATGTTGGAAGCCAATAGGGACATTTGCTCCTGTATGTGGCGCATCAAAAGAAATATAAAGACGCGTGTCGTGGTCAATGTTTTGACTTTCCATGTAGTTTAGTGCATACCTAGAAATTAAGCCGCCCATACTTGGGCCTATTACTATATTCTTTTCATTGCCAACTTTTGAATTGTTTATGAACTTTATTAATTCGACTAATAGCATTGCGTTTCTTTCAATATAGTCAGCCCCACCATAAATCCATACTTGATCTTCTTCTCTAAAGTATGTGGGAAAATTAAGAACAATAATGTCATAGCCTTGAGCTCGAACAGTATCTCCAAGGTTTCCGCCACTATAATCTAGCTGACTATAAATTGCAGCTATATTTCTGGAATCTAGTGGATCAAATCCATCTACTAAAAAAATAGGTTTGTCCAAAATGCCGTCTGAACTATGATAAATACTCATTTCACCCCAGCCTTTGAAGGGATATTCATTGTAAGGCTGTATATAAGGGGGGTCTGTAGTTTCGGATGTAAACCCAACAATATCTTGATTATTCATTGCGCTAAACTCCTCATTTGAAAGAATGACTTTTAGTGTTGAAAAAGATTCAATTGATGAATTGTCTGATAATAGAATTCTTGTGTTAATCTGCTTGTCCCCAGGGGTATCATAATTTACACTGACTGTTTCTCCGACTTTTAATTCTCTAAATCCTAAACCATCATCAAAATCTATCTCGGTTTTAAGAAATTGCAGTTTGGTTGTATTAACAAAAATTTCTTCTTTAATTTCAAAAGTTACTTTTTTTCCTCTTTGAATTTGCTTCAAACCAGCTGCAACAAGTAAACGTTTGGTTTTAAATACATTTTTTTTATTAAATCTTAACTTATATTTTTTGCTTTTGGTTAAACGAAAAACATCTTCATAATCTATGTTATCTTCAAACATATCAAACTCAGTAAAAATTATTCCAAACAACACATTGTTACTTAATCTTTCATTTTCCTCAAGTTTTTTAATTAATTCCAAATTATTAAGTCGTTTCTTATAATCTGAAAATGATATTGATTTATATGTTTGATAGTAATCAAAAAGATTCTGCTTCTTATCCTTTAAAAGACTAATATTGCTGATTCCAGCAGGGTTGTATAGAATATCTGACTTCATCCCTCTTTTGTTCAATTTCGGGAAAACATCCTCCACACTTTGAGAATAGGTGGATGTGTAAACAATAATTGATAACAACAAAAATATTTTCCTACTCATATTTTAATTGATTTTCTTATATCCTTTAACTCTTCTTGTTGTTCTTTAATTGCATTGATAAGTACTGGTATTAGTCCTTGATAGTTCACAGACAATGTGCCGTCTTTATCTTTAGCTTCTTTTACAAGCTCTGGAAAAACTTCTTCTATTTCTTGAGCCAGT
>Ga0209555_10001497_pt1 | contig 17938 bp, 16 predicted proteins | sample SaaInl85LU_5_DNA_FD_184643 | JGI IMG/M metagenome (GOLD analysis project Ga0209555, IMG submission 184643) | Marine microbial communities from expanding oxygen minimum zones in the Saanich Inlet - ESP_85LU_5_DNA (SPAdes) (version 2) | ecosystem: Environmental > Aquatic > Marine > Intertidal... | reverse complement strand
AATTGGATCGAAATCCTGAAGAGAGATCAAACTTTCTTTTATACCAACTCTCGTAAATCAATGTATTAATTAGGATTAAGGTTTAACACGATATTTATTCCCCTCGGTGTTTTGTTGTCTTATTTGGTGATAAAGTTATGTATGCATTGGGTCTATTGGTATTTTTTAACATTATTTCTATATGTAGTCTATTGGTCACATTTTCCTAAAAAAATACGTTTGTTTTATATTTTTATTCATCAACTTAATTCGTAAAACAGCTTATTTAACATCTCAAAATATGAGATATTATTGATATCTTCGTTAAATATAACGAATACTTCAATGAATCGAATTAAAGAATTGCTTGCGCAGAATAACACCACTCAAAAAGAGTTAAGTGAAAAGCTCAAGAAAAGTTACAATATGGTAAATAGCTATGCTCAAAACAGAAGACAGCCTAGTGTTGAGATTTTATACCAAATTTCTGAATTACTTGATGTAAGTGTAAAAGAATTATTAATTGAAAACAAAGATTTAGAAAAATAATATGGCAATAAAGAAATCCGAATTATACAGTAGCCTTTGGGAAAGCTGTGATAAGTTAAGAGGAACTGGTGGAATGGATGCATCCCAGTATAAAGATTATGTACTTACCATGTTATTTGTGAAGTATGTATCAGATAAGTATGCTGGTAACCCAATGAGTTTAATTGAAATACCTACTGGTGCTTCCTTTGATGATATGGTAGCGTTGAAAGGGCAACCAGATATTGGTGACCGTATCAATAAAGAAATACTTCGACCACTCTTTGCATCTAATGGATTGGAAGGTTCGTTGGAAATTGTAGATTTTAATGATGATGACAAACTAGGAAGTGGAAAAGAAAAGGTTGAGTTATTGTCTAAGTTGATTGCCATCTTTGAGAATCCAGCATTAAACTTTAAGAACAACCGTGCAGAAGATGATGATGTACTGGGTGATGCTTATGAGTTCTTAATGCGTCACTTTGCCACCGAATCTGGTAAGAGCAAAGGACAATTTTATACACCAGCTGAGGTTTCTAGAATATTATCTAAAGTTATTGATGTAGATAAAGCCGATAAGCCTTCTTATACTGCTTATGACCCAACCTGTGGTTCGGGTTCGCTCTTGTTAAAAGTTGCTGGTGAAGCACCTAATGGCTTGACACTTTACGGACAAGAAAAGGATGTGGCCACCAAAGGACTTGCTGTTATGAATATGTGGTTGCATGGTTATCCAGAAGCATCAATTGCTGGAAAGAACACCATTTCATCACCTCAGTTTACTGATAATGGTAAGCTAAAACGCTTCGACTTTGTGGTGGCAAATCCTCCATTTTCGGTTAAAAACTGGGACAGTGGTATTGTACCATTGGATGATGAATACAATCGTTTTAGAGGTTTTGGTGTGCCACCAGATAAAAATGGTGATTATGCTTTTTTATTACACATTTTAGCTTCTTTAAAAAGCACTGGTAAAGGTGCTATTATTCTACCACATGGTGTTTTGTTTAGAGGAAATGCAGAAGCAGAGATTCGTAAAAACATTATTGAGCGTAAATGGATAAAAGGAATTATTGGGCTACCAGCCAACTTGTTTTATGGTACAGGTATACCAGCATGTATAATTGTTATAGACAAAGAAAATGCTGAGGAACGAGAAGGTATTTTCATGATTGATGCCAGTAAAGGCTTTATTAAGGATGGTAACAAGAACCGATTAAGAGAACAGGACCTTCACAAAATTGTTGATGTGTTTAACTTTCAAAAACCTTTGGATAAATTCTCTCGATTTGTACCGTTTGAAGAAATTGAAAAGAACGAGTACAACCTCAACATTCCAAGGTATATAGATACCCAAGAGGATGAGGATATACAAGACCTCAACGCTCATTTAAGTGGAGGAATACCCAACAAGGACATTGAAGGACTGAATCGTTTCTGGGAAGTATATCCTAACCTTAAAGCAGATTTATTTGCACTTCTAAGGGAAGGCTACTCTAAGCTAAATGTTGATGCAACAGATTTTAAAAACACCATCTACAGTCATCCCGAATTTACTACTTACAGCGATTCCTTAAACAAAGTATATGTTTCCTGGAAAAACAAAGTATATGAACAGTTACAAGCCATTAACGATAAAACGGCTCCTAAAAAACTGGAAGCATTTATTGCTGAAAAACTATTAAATGAATACCAAGGTAAAGCGTTAATTGACCAATACAACATGTACCAGCATTTAATGGATTACTGGAACGAGACCATGAAAGATGATGTGTATTTATTGGTGGAAGATGGTTGGGTAGCCAAAACCAAAAGAATACTAGAGAAAAACCAAAAAGGCAAAGAAATAGATAAAGGGTGGACTTGCGACCTTATCCCTAAGCAATTGGTAATAAATAAGTATTTGGCTACCGAACAAACGGAGTTGAACGACCTCCTAGCGAAGTTAGAAAGTACTCAAGCGGAAATAACTACCTACCAAGAAGAACATGCTGGTGATGAAGGACTATTGAGCGATGCTACCAACGATAAGGGAGTAATAACTAAAACAACCCTTACCCAATACATTAAAGATATAAAAGCCGACCCAGCAGAAAAAGAAGCCTTAGCAATGGCAAATGCTTTATTGAAACTATTTACCGAAGAAGCAACAATAAAGAAACAGATAAAAGCCAAAGAAGCTGAGTTGGATGAATTAACTCTTAAGCAATATGCTCAACTTACCGAAGCTGATGTTAGAACTTTAGTGGTAGATGATAAATGGATAGCTTCTTTAAGTGCCTTAATGCAAAGTGAAATAGATGCCATTTCTCAACGCTTAACTGGACGTATTAAGGAATTGGCAGACCGATACCAAAACACCTTAGGTGAATTAACTAACAGTACCAAATTCTTAGAAGAAAATGTAAGTGCTCACCTTGAAAAAATGGGATTGGTATGGAGTTAACTAAAGCAAAATATAAACAAACCGAAGTGGGGTTGATTCCAGAGGATTGGAATGTTGTGAGTATTGGAAGCCAATGCCAAATATTCGGAAGAATTGGTTTTAGAGGTTATACAGTTGATGATATTGTAAAAGAAGACCAAGGTGCAATCACCTTAAGTCCTTCTAATATTGTTAATGGACAACTTAATCTAAAAAAACTTACATTTTTATCATGGTTTAAGTATGATGAATCACCAGAGATAAAAATTTTTGATGGCGATATACTATTAGTTAAGACAGGGTCTACATATGGGAAAACAGCACTTGTAAAAAACCTTAAACAGAAAGCAACATTAAATCCTCAGATTGTTGTTTTAAAGAAAACAAGATGTGACAACATGTACCTAGGATATTTAATGGGGTATCCTATTGTGAAAAATCAAATTGAATCGAGTGTTGTTGGTGGAGCAATTCCAACCTTATCTCAAGAACAGGTCAGTAGGTTCATGATCCCTCTACCCCCAACCCTCAACGAACAAAAAGCAATAGCCACCGCCTTAAGCGATGTAGATGACCTTATTGCCAATTTAGATAAACTCATTAACAAGAAGAAAGCCATTAAACAAGGTGCTATGCAGCAGCTGCTGACACCACCGCATAAAGGAGGTAAGCGTTTAGCTGGTTTTTCTGGGGAATGGGTGGAATGTGAATTACAATCACTATGCGATGTAATTGGGGGTGGTACGCCATCAACCACGGTATATGAATTTTGGAATGGAGAAATTAATTGGTTTACACCGACAGAGATTGGCGCCAATAAATACGTATCCATTAGTAAAAGAAAAATAACTCGACTAGGATTAAAATCAAGTTCTGCTCAAATTCTTCCAATAGGAACTATACTGTTAACAACAAGGGCATCAATTGGAGATGCGGCTATATTACAAAAAGAAGGATGTACAAATCAAGGGTTTCAATCATTAGTTCCAAAAGAAAAAAATGATTCGGAATTTTTGTATCAACTTATTCTGACCTTAACAAATGATTTATTGAATTTAAGTAGTGGAAGCACATTTCTTGAAATAAGCCCTAAAAAGATTAAATCTTTAAAAGTTTCTGTTCCAGAATCGATTAGTGAAAGAAATTCCATTGCTCTCATACTTTCTGATATAGACAAAGAGATAGAGCAATTTGAAACTAAAAAAACTAAATACCAAGACATCAAACAAGGTATGATGCAAGAGTTATTAACTGGTAAAACTAGGTTAGTCTAAAGAATTAACAAGAAGGATCAATAATTTAATAATTGTAAATATGAAATTTAGACAAGACACCAAACCATTTGAAATACTAAAGCCGTATTTTATGCCTGCCATTTATTACAGAATGCAAAAAGGAAGAAAGAAAGTTTATCAACTTTCATTATCCATGGATGGTATTGAGAAAATAGTGAAAATATCATCAAAAGGATTTGTACATGCAAGTTTAAATCAAGTAATAACTGGAGCAGTTTTGAGAATGGAAAAATTATTTGCTCCAGAAAAAATTGACCTTGAGGTAATATTGTTCAAAAAACCAACTCTAAATAGCTTAGAAATTTCATTTGAATTGATTAACAAACACATATTTAAAATTGGAAAAGAAGAATATTATGCATCTATTATGTGTGAATATAGTTATGAAAAAATGAATACGGTGACTTATTATCCAATCATATATCGAGAAGTATGCTCAAATGGAATGGTGAGTATAATGACAAAGAATTTCACAGAACATGTAGATGCCGATAAAATATTTGACATTGGCTGTGAATGGTCTAGATGTACATTTGAAAACTACCAAAATAAACTGTCATCTTTTTTTGAAGAAATGAAAAAAGATGAATTGGGAGGACGAAATGAAGAACAAGTTGGACAAGAGATTATTCAAAAAATGGAGAAAGTTTTGGGAGTAAGTATTCCCAGAGATGAGAGGGATATTATTAGAGAAATTAATAACGACGAACAACCAAGAATTAGTGATATTATTCATGAAAATTTAAAGGCTTTGGGTAGTAATCAGTTTGCAGTATGGAACTCCATAACAGATTTTGCATCTAGAGAGAGAAATATAGATAAACGAAATAAAATGTTTTTAAATGCTGGTAAGTTTTTATCTAAAGAAATTGAAAAGACATTAAACAAAGAAAATAAGTCTAAATCAGAGAACCTCCAATGGGACCAGATATTAAGTATTGCTAACAAATAGTATATGAATAAAATAGGTAAACTAGAAAGTGCTACACAAAGTCGAGTAATCCAACTTTTTCAAGATGAGTTAGGATACACTTATTTGGGTAACTGGGAAGAAGAAGTTCGCACCCAACCCATTGAAGAGGGTTTATTATTGAAATATTTAACTAAATACAATAAATATTCTAATGCGTTGGCTCAAAAAGCTGTGGATGAAATTGTAAAAGCATCTACCAATCTTTCAGATGACTTGTATGAAGCCAATAAAGAAGTGTATAAGCTGCTTCGTTATGGAGTAACAGTTCGTGAAGAATTGGGTCAACCAAAAGAAACGGTTTGGTTAATAGATTGGAAGAACCCAGCTAAAAATGATTTTGCTGTTGCAGAAGAAGTAACTTTAGCTGGCAAAAACTCAAAAAGACCAGATGTTGTATTATTCGTAAATGGAATTGCCGTTGGAGTAATAGAATTAAAGAGAAGTAAAGTTGCGGTTGAAGAAGGTATTCGTCAAAATTTAGACAATCAAAAACCAGAATTTACACAAAAATACTTTACCACCATGCAATTGGTAATGGCAGGTAATGACACTCAAGGGTTGAGGTATGGAACCATTGAAACATCTCAGAAATACTACCTAAAATGGAAGGAAAAAAGTGATAGAGAATTTGATTACTTATTAGATAAACACATCTCTTTGCTTTGCGAAAAGTCTAGAGTATTAGAGTTGATACATGACTTTGTGGTATTTGATAAAGGAGTAAAAAAACTTTGTAGACCGAACCAGTATTTCGGAATTACAGCTGCACAGGAAAACATCCGCACTAAACAGGGAGGCATTCTGTGGCATACCCAAGGTTCTGGTAAATCTCTCACCATGGTTTGGCTGACCAAATGGATTCGTGAGAATGTAAAAGACAGTAGAGTGCTCATCATTACAGACCGTGAGGAATTAGATGACCAGATAGAAAAATTGTTTACTGGTGTAGATGAGAAAATATACAGAACCAAAAGTGGTAGAGACCTCATCAATGTGTTGAACCACAAAACAGAAATGTTGATTGGTAGCTTGGTGCACAAATTTGGTAGGAAATCAGATGAAGGTGATTACGATTCTTTCATAGAAGATTTAAAAGCGAGTTTAGGAAGTGATTTTAAAGCCAAAGGTGATATCTATGTTTTTGTAGATGAGTGCCACAGAACCCAATCAGGTAAGCTGCATGATGCCATGAAGATGATTTTACCAGATTCATTGTTTATTGGTTTCACTGGTACACCACTACTTAAAAAGGATAAGCAGAAGAGTATAGAGATTTTTGGTCCATATATCGGAAACCCTTACAAATTCGATGAAGCAGTCGAAGATGGTGTGGTACTAGATTTATTATATGAAGCTAGAGATGTAGAGCAATTTATTACCGACCAGCAAAGTATTGATGAATGGTTTGCAGCAGAAACAAAAGGCTTAACTGATGTAGCTAAGGTAGAGTTGAAAAAGCGTTGGGGAACCATGCAAAAGGTACTGGGTTCTAAATCAAGACTTGAGAAGATTGTTTTCGATATCGTAAAAGATTTTAAAATAAAACCAAGATTATCCACTGGTGAAGGAAATGCCATGTTGGTATCTGGTTCAGTATATCAAGCATGTAAATATTATGAGTTATTTCAGAACTCTGGATTTAAGGATTGTGCCATTATCACATCCTATCAACCCCATCATGGTGATATTAAAGGAGAAGAAACAGGAGAAGATAACCCCACCGATAAGCTATTGAAGTATGAGGTATATACTAAAATGCTTAATGGTAAAACCACAGAGGACTTTGAAGCTGAGGCAAAAGCTAAGTTTATAAAAGAGCCTAGTAAGATGAAGCTACTTATCGTTGTAGACAAGCTTTTAACAGGTTTTGACGCACCTTCTGCATCTTATCTATACATTGATAAGAAAATGCAAGATCATGGCTTATTTCAAGCGATATGCCGTGTTAATAGGATTGATACGGATGATAAAGAATATGGTTATATTATTGATTACAAAGACTTATTTAAAAGTCTTCAAAACTCTATCCAAGATTATACATCAGAAGTGTTTGATAATTACGATGAAGATGATGTAATAGGATTATTAAAAGACAGACATACAGAGAGTAAAGAACGATTAGAAACTTCTTTGGAAGCTGTTAAAGCAATGTGTGAGCCTGTTCATCCAAAAGATGAGCCTGCCTTTATAAAATTCTTTTGTGGTAATACTGAGAATCCACAAGACATTAAAGACACCGAAGAGAAAAGAGTTGCACTGTATAAAGCAGTGGTGTCATTAATTAGAGCCTATTCTAATGTAGCCAATGAAATGCACAAGCTGGGCTATAGCGATGTAGAAGCTAATTCTATTAAAGGTGAAGTGAAGTATTACTCTGACTTAAGAGAAACCATTAAACAAGCCAGTGGTGACTATCTGGACCTTAAAAGATTTGAGCCAGGTATGCGTCAGTTAATGGATATGTATTTGGATGCAAAATCAAGCACCAAAATATCTGACTTCGAGAATAAATCATTGGTAGACTTGATTGTTAAGCTGGGAGGTGAAGTAGAAAGAACCTCTAAGGATAAAAAGAAAAAAAGACAAGAAGCCGTTGCTGAAACCATTGAGAACAATGTTAGGAAGGTGATTGTCGAAGAATCTCAAACCAATCCTAAGTATTACGAGAAGATGTCGAAGCTATTGGATGAGATTATTCAACTCCGAAAACAAGAAACTTGCGACTACCATGATTATCTGGAAAAAATAAAAGAGTTGGCTACAAAAGTAGCTGAACCTTCTAGCGGTGAATCATACCCTAACTCAATAAACACAAGAGCGAAACAAGCACTTTATGACAATCTAGATAATGACGAATTGTTGGCTGTTGTTTTGGATGAGGCAGTACGATACAATAAATTAGATGGATGGCGAGATGGAGGTATAAAAGAAAAGAAGTTGATGTTGGCTGTTAATGGTATTATTAGTGATGCTGATAAGACTTTGGCACTAATGGAAATAATAAAAGCACAAAGTGAGTACTAGTCAAGAAACCATAGCTTTTGCTAACATTGAAATAGATGTGGTTAGGAAGGATATAAAAAATATGCACTTGGCAGTTTATCCACCACATGGTCGTATTCGGTTGTCTGCACCTAATAAGACAGATGACGAAGTTTTGAGGTTATTTGCTATTTCTAAGTTAGGGTGGATAAAGAAACACATTAAGAATTTCAAGGAACAAGCTAGAGAAACAAAGCGTGATTATGTATCTGGTGAAAGTCATTTCTTTATGGGTAAACGATACTTGTTGGATGTAAAGTACCATAAGGGTTACAATAAGGTAAAACTTGGAGCCAATAAGATTCAAATATGGGTAAAGCCAAATGCAACTGTAAAGGAGAAATCATTGGTGGTTAAGGAATGGTATCGTAAACAACTTAAACAACAATTACCACAACTTATCGCTAAATGGGATAAAGTAGTTGGAGTTACTTGTGAAGATTGGGGAGTTAAACAGATGAAAACAAAATGGGGTGCTTGTAACACAGATGCTAAACGTATATGGTTAAATCTAGAGTTAGCTAAGAAGCCAAAGGTTTGTTTAGAATATATTCTTGTTCATGAATTGGTTCATCTTCATGAGCGAAATCACAATGATAGGTTTATTGCATTAATGGATAAATTTATGCCTAAGTGGAGACTCCATAGAGATGAATTAAATAGTTTACCTATTGTACACAATGATTGGGGGTATTAGATAAGTTTAATTTCATTTATATAAAATTGAACATTTTAAGTGATTCATTTAGTTCTAAATCGACCAGACTTAATTTTCTTATTTGTTTTGAATATGATCATCCAACACTTCAGACCTCTTTATATTAGTTTCAACTCCACTAGTAATAATAGAATTTTTGATACGTGTATTATCTGTATAGATTTTATAAATAGTTATTTTAATTCCATTTTTTTAAATTATTATTTGAATCTGTATGGAGGATAATAAAAAAAGCATAATCATTATGAAGTGTAATAACTAAATAAATAATTAGTTAGTTCCCTATTGTTCTACTTCGTTTTCAATTTTATCTATTTCATTAATATTTAGAAATTCAAAATATATTAAGTGAAAGGACAAAAGACTTGTAAATGTTAATTTATAATTGAATTTATATATGATTGTAAAGAATAAGATTAATCTATTTTATTCATTATTTTAGGTTGTTTAGATTTGGAATAATTAAACAACAAATCTTCAGATATTAATCATCCTTTTAGACAATTTTAGATTTCTCATAGTTGTAATAAGTCACGAAACTTACTAAACTAATATTGACTTAATTTAAAAGTAGAAATATAAGTTGATATCTGCACATAGAAACGAGACACTTTTATAATTCATAAAACTTGGTAAATTATTGTGATTTAAATGGAAATTTTAGATTTTTTTCTGAAACTAAGTACGAGACTTGACTTTAAGAGTATTTATTACTAGAATTAAAAAAAGAAAAAATAACATGACTAGTATAAATAAAACAGTACCATACGCTATATATGTATCTCCAGACACTGTTAATCAATCAGTTGCAAATAGAGTTGTCAGGTTTTTGATACCTAAAGAATTAACGTTAGATAACCTTTTAGAAGTATTTGAGTACCACAAAATAGAACATAGACAAAATGAGAAATGGGTGGAGAAATGCCAACAATTTCTAATAGAACTTTACCACAAGGAAGTTAATAGCAATGATCACTTTGATCACGTTCCTTTAATGACAAAAATTCTTTCAAAGAAATTTGGAGATAAGAAATCAAGAGCACCTTTCTACTACAAAACAATAATAGATGTACTAGAAAAATGCAAGTTAATTAATGTAAACCAACACTATGTAGCTTCGAATGGTAAGGTAAAAGGGGAATCTAAAAGTTATAAACTTACACTCAAAGATTCTACTATGCTTGTTTTTAATGAGAAAGCAACTAAAATTATTGAACTAAAACGAACAAACTTTTTATTTCATGATCAGCTAAAGCGACTCACTTTGGATGAACACATTTTTTTTACTCTATTGACTGTTGCACCAAATAAATTATTGCAGGGAGGGATGCATTTTTATCATAGTTGGATTTTTGGAGAGTTTTATAGTTTCAATGATAAAAATGATCGTATTCATACTCCTATTCATAGTTTAAAGAAGCTTTTTCGTGATTCTATTCGTTTTAATGGCAAGCCCCTGTATGAAGTAGATATATCAAGTAGTCAACCTTATTTATTATTAAGTCACGTGATTACAGCACTAAATTATTGCAAAAAAAATAAAAAAACACTTACGGCTTGGGCAAGTGAGTATGATGATTTAAGGTTGTATATTGATCTTATTCAGAATGGTGATCTTTATAAATACTTACTATCAAAACATAAAGGGAGAAAAAAGATTTCAAAAAGTATTACTCAAAAAGACCTCGCGGCGTTTAAAGAAAAGTTTTTTGCTTGCGTCTTGTTTTCGGATTACCTTATTGAGGACAACAAAATCGTGAAAATTTTTAAGTCAGAGTTCCCGACTATCTATGAATCCATAATATTTTATCATAAAAAAAACAAGTATGAACATTTAGCAAACTCATTACAGAAGATTGAAAGTCAAATAGTAGAGAAGACTATCAAGGAATTTCAATTCGCGGATTCTGATATTGGTTTGAGATTTCATGACGCCATACTTGTAAATAAAGAGATTCTTAATGATATGAACGAAGCTTTAAATAAAAACATGTTGAATTTGATTGGTGTAAAAGGAAGGGTTTGTTCTAGAAGATGGGGACAGCCAATCAGCGAAATTTTAACTAGCCACTATTATAATCCTTTAGCCATTAGACATTCCCGAAATCGAGATAAATTGAAAAAAAGGAATAGTTATTTACAAAAATCGTTCTTACGACTCCACACCTCAAAACGGTATCCTGAAATAAAGATTTCTGATCTTATTAATTTCTACGAAACTAATGAATGGTATTCAAAGAGGAGCGCACAGGTAGCTGAAGTGAAATTAAATTACCCTGATCATTATAGCGATGTTAACTTGCATAACCTTAAATTATATATGAAAAAACAGTTCATTCAAGCACAAGATGGATTTTTAGAAAAATATCCTATGTTGGAATTATGGAGAAACTCAAGTAGTAACCTTCTTTATTCTAATGTAGGTATAAGAGCAGATTAGCCCATCTATAGGTTATCTATAGTGTGAAAATTAATAAAGGTTAACCATTCGAAAATTAAACCTTTTCTTAGATCTTCAAGTATTAAAGTTTTGTTTACTACTGACAATTCGTACATATGAGTTGTAGCTAAATAGTTTATTCCTAAAGCATCGGCAAACACCCTAAGATCAGGGGTTAAGTCAAAGCCTTCTAATGTCATAATTGTTTTTAAATAAATACAGATAAAAACTCGAAAAGACCTCTTCTTTCAAGATAAAAGAGACTAATATTATTCGCTATTTGTTTTAGTAAATGGCTGGAGCATTTAGTTCATTGTTTAAGACATTTAAACGCGAAAATAACCCAAGTTTAAATATGTACATATCTACATAAAGTCTGTCGGTAACAATAAATCCATTAGATCAAATAGAAAAATAATTTTATATTTGATGGATAGTTAAATTACAGAATTATGAAAATAAAAACGGATAAAGATGAAGGGGGGATATCCCGAATTCTGTTTATTTAATATTGTATTCCATTAAATTAAAAGTAATAAGTAGAGAACTCCTAAAGCTCAAACAAATAGAGACAATAATATCAGGAAAAAATGGCTAGATATACAAATATTAAATGTGGAAATTGTGGATATTCGTTTACAGATGGATATAGTCCTGGCAATCCATCAAGACTTGGCGTCTCTAAAATTAAGTGTAAGCGGTGTTCAATTGTTAATAAAACCTCGGCAAAACCGTACTCCCAATTTAATAGTAGCGATCATCTTGTATTCTGGTTTGGTCGGATTTTACGAATATTGTTTCGAGGAATGTTGTATGGTGGTATATTAGGGTTCGGATTAGTATTATTATCTGAATCACCTTCAGATTCATACATTTTAGGAGGAGTTTTCATTGGAACAATTGGAAATATCATTTTTAATTACTTCAATATAAAACACGAAATAAAAGAAATTGAAAACGAGGAATCTGATTTCGAAACCCCTGAAATGGCAAAAGAAAGACATATGAAATCGGCTTTAATCGCAACTTCTAAAGTGGAAAATTTAACTAATAAATTAGCGGAAACATTTCCATCATATGATCCTTCTAAATCTTATGATCTCTGGGAGAATGAAGCAAATTATCATGAATTGGAAAAAGTTAAAAGTGAATATTTGAAGGACTTTGAGATATTAACTTGGCCAACCACAAAGATGTGTACAGATGAAAATAACAAAATTTTCTTTGAGCACATAGCACTTTACATAAAAAAAGCTGATAGGAATAGGTTTATTGAAGATAAATTCAATTTTAATGGACCTGTTTATATACAGGAAGACTTATCATTTGATCAGAATGGGAAACTTTTATTATGGGGATATTTTGAACATTCTAAGACTAAAGTATTACTTCAACAAGCGAAAGATCATCTTTCCACAGGTGGTAAAGCTCAACCTGACACTCCCTATTTTGTAATTAAGAAATAGATGTCAAGTTAAAGCGAATCAGCAAAAAACAGCATACAACAAAACCTTTGTAATGCCCTCCAGGACAATGCGAATAGCTAAACCGTTGTAGCCAATTTGAAAAATGGAAAAATGGAACAAAGTATTTTACCAGTTGAATCGATTCAAGAAAGAGATGTTGACTTAATTTTGCTCGAAGAATTATCAACTGACAGTTCATTTTGCGACTGGTTTGTTAAGGAATTGAATTTGCCAAATTTATCTTCTGTAAACGGAACTTGGAGAAGTATTTCAGCTTTCGGACTTGGAGAAACCGACATTTTATTTTCATATAACTCAAATGAAAAAAAGATATTCGTACTCATTGAGAATAAATTAGATGCATCATTTCAAGACGAGCAATTCAACCGATATATAAAACGAGCAGATGAATATTTAACAAAAAAAGAATGCGACAATGCATTTGCTATTCTTATTGCCCCAAAACTTTACTGCGAAAATCAAAGTGATTTTGAAAACTATTTGACTTACGAAAAAATAGCAGAAAGACTTGAATTTGTTGGAACAAAAAGAAATTTATTCAAAAGAAATTTATTGCAAATCGCAACCGAAAAATTAAGACGTGGTTATCAACCTATAAACTCTGTACCTGTTCAAAATTTTTGGCATTCATATTGGCGATTTAAAGAAGAAAACTATCCAAGTTTAATAATGAAAAAACCAGACATTGTCCCTCACAACAGTGATTGGCCAATGCTCTATGACGACAGATTAAAAAACATTGTATTTTATCACAAACTTGGACAAGGAAACACAGATGCAACCTTCAAAGGATATCCTGAAGAAGTTGAGTTTAAAGTAAAAGAACTACTTCCTGAATGGGCAAAATTTGAAAAACACAGAAAAAGCTTTTCAATTCGGATTTTTTCAGGAAAAATTGACCGAACAAAAGATTTTACTGAACAAGTGGACAATGTAAATAATGGACTGAAAAATCTTGAACGAATTAGAAACTGGATAATTGAAAATAATAACTGGCTACAACAAAGTGTATAGTGAAGACACTTTGGGATACGCACCATACACAAACCATTGTAGGTAATCAGGAACGATATGAAAAATGATGAAATAAAATCATAGATTTTTAAAACCGATGAATTCTTTGTCGAAAATAGGAATGAAAAGAAAATGTATTTGCTTAGAAAATCAGATTTGATTTTCAACAAAATAGCAAATGCAATAGAACTAAATAATAGGCTTGAACAAAAAGAGAAGTTTAAAAAAGATCGGTCGCAAAAGCAAAGAGAAACATATATTGCAAAACGAACTTATTATTATGAATTCTACCTTTTTGATAACGATTATGATTACAAGAAAGCAGAAAAGGAAAACTTGCCTGCTGGACTTGTTTTAGGAAAGAATGACTTTACTTTAAATACGGACTATGAAGGTTTTTTTAAAGGAAGCGAAATAGCTCTAATTGACTTTCTTGATTCTTTATATGGTATATAAAACTATCTGAAAGAACACCTGCACGTAATGCTGGTTTAAGGTATTCCCGAAAGGTCAGTACTTCTATTCCGCCAAAGCTCAGCTTTTGACGTTTTAGGAGAAATAAAATAAAACACAAAACGGAGCTTTGGTTAGGGTTAGTAAATGTTTGAAAAGTTTGATTTTTTAACTCCTCACTACACATAGCTAAACGTTATGCATAATTAAAAAATAAGAATACGAATATGAGAATATTAAGATTATTTCTTCTTTTATGGACTCTGTTATCCATAAACAATTTAAATGCTCAAGATTTAATATGTAGCATTGAACATAATCACAATACGCATCAAGAAACCACAGATATCTCGCAATACTCTCAAACTGTTTATGTTTGTACAGGTGTATATGCTTATGTCTATCATAGTCGCTCGGATTGTCCAGGATTAGGGAATTGTAAAGAAGATATTCGGTATACAGATGAAAACTATGCTGTAAATAGTATGAGTAGAGTTCCTTGCTGTCGTTGTTGGTCTAATGTTTCAGGTAGATGCAAAGATGATAATCCTAATTACAGCCGTGGTTCAGGTGATGGCGGTGACAATTCAGAGGCTTATGCATATTTGGCAATTGCTTTTGTTGCAGCAAGTGCAGCAATTTTATCCAATGATTTGTACTTATATCCTACTTATTCTTTTCATAATAATCCAAACTCAGATAGTTCAAATGGAGCAGGGTGGACTTTTGGGTTTAGAAAAACTTTTAAACACTCTGCTTTAGAATATGGTGCAAGCTATTTGAAAACAAAACAAAAGTATAATTATGGATACGGCTTTACTTACAATGAATACGGCTCGAATTACTATGAAACATATAGATGGGGAGGTCATTTTAATTTTGTTCACCAAGTTTTCTATAATAAGACACCCTATTGGTTAAAGTTATATTTTGGTCCATCTGTCAATTACGTTTATGATTTTGGATATGGTGGAATTATTGGAACGGAAATGATATTATTCGATAGAGTAAAGTTTGATGTGCGTTATGAGTATACAACTCAGACTAATCAAATACAAGCAGGATTAATATTTACTTATCAAAAGGAATATTTTTGGAACAAATAACATGGTATAATAAAAAATATAGTGCATTTGTCAGATTTTGTTAAAATTAAGATTATAGCAATTAAGAAGCATAGTAATAAATTGAAAGCGAAGCGTTCCAAAATGCCAAACGCACCATACACAAAACGTTATAAGTAATATAAAAAAAGAAACTGAAAAAGACTACAGCGATGTCTTTAAAGTGATTGAAGCTGCTTTTAAAGACGCAGAATTTGCAGACAATACGGAACAGTTCTTAATCGAGCGATTAAGAAAATCAGACGCTTTCATTCCTGAACTATCATTAGTTTTTGAAATTGACGAAAATTGTTGGTCACATTTTACTCATCAAGTTGAAAGTCAAAAATGACACGAAGGAATTTGACTCATTAGCTTTAGCTCATGTTTCTGTGCTACCCGAATTTCAAAAGAAAACATCGTCTAGTTAAATATACTTTGATTATCAAATGTTGAAGAATTCGCTCACTATGTTTTATATTTTTAAAAGAAAAGCTTCCTTCGAAGTAATTAAGAAAAATCACTATTTAAACTTAATTTGTGAAAATGGTTTAAATTAACTTTTTAAAAATTCAAAAAATTTGTTGAAAAATGATCGAAAAATAATCTATTCGACGGAAATTTAATTACTAACCCTAGTAAATCAAATTAAGTTCAGTATCATAAAGATGAAGTTGGGTATCTCTCAAACTAGATTTGATTTTTAGTTGATAAAAATCACCATCATCACCAGTTAAATATGTTATTTCACTCAAGTAATAATCTTTACCAAAATAGTCACTTATATTCAAGATTTTAGAATTCAACTTGGACTGAATTGAAAATTGACTATCAGCACCAACATGGATAACGAGATGATTATTAACTTGTATTCCAAATTTATAATCAGGATTTGATTTGATGTCTAATTCATTAATTGATTTTTTTGCAATATTAAAGTATTCTAAAATTTCTTTCAAAGGAACATTATCTATTTTTATTCTTCTATAAATAAAACCATGCAGATAGTTATACTTTTCATTATTAAATATTTTACTTTCAAATTCTTCTTGCGTTAAATTCGCAATTTTAGGAATACTTATCATTAATTCATCTAAATAGTATATTACTTTCTGTTTAAAATCTTTCGGCCAAGCTTTACATCTATCTACCAAAAAATCCAGAGCAAAATTGAACAATACTTTTCTCGTTATTTTATTTCTAAATAATTTATGATAGTAGCTTTGGAATTCCTCTGAATAATTGTGATATCCATATGAACCACCATGTTTATTGTATAGAGAATAAATACGACTAGTTGAGGGAATATAATGATTGTATATACCACCGAATCGGTTAGGAATAACTGAAAAATAACCGAATGTACGTTCCAGGGATATCATATTTATATATGATATAAAATCTTTACTATCAATTAAATCAGTGTCAAATGATTTAATAATACCAGAATTTAATTGAAATTCGTCACCTATAAGTTTAGGTTCACTAAATATGTTACTTAGCTGAAATTTTCCCCCATCTTGTAGATTAATTTGATATTTTTTTTCAAAAACAAAGTCTTGAAAGTATATAAAAGACGAAATTGAAAATAATAAGAAAGTTAAAATTAAAAGTGATTTAGATTTTTGCATAACTTTTAAGTAATTATTGTTTTTGATATTTAAATTATCACCTAAATTTAACAGATTTTATATTATAAAATTAAACATTTACAAAATTAAATTAATACAGGCAGACAGCTATAAGTTTAGATTAGTAATTAATTAATTAACTATCTATTATTATCAAAAGATATTAATTAAAATTGATAGAAGTTTAAAAAAAGGATAGTCTTTTCATAGGAATTAGACTAAAGGCAATAAAAAAAAGCAGTGTTGTTTGCAAAGCAAATACATTTAGCGATGAGGATAAAAATGGACACTTTTGGAGTATAAATCAAATACAACAGGCTCAGAAAAACAGAGAAATGAATCAGAAGTGGTTCGTCAGAAATATAAAAAAATTAAAAAATAAATTATTACCAGATGAATATTTAGTATTAGCCTCTGATTTGGGGTTAATTCAAAGTCTTCTAATGTCAGAATATAGAGCAGGAGAATATTTAGAAAATTCCTAATAACAACCAGCCCATAACAGCAATTACCCAAAAGACAGAGTTTCGTACTTCGCAGATACAATTATGCAAGCCGAAAATTAAGTTCTCCAAATGAGGTTAAGTGGCAAAAATGCCTCCCTTCAGTTAGCCGCAAACAGTTAAAATTGTTCGTTTCCAACTAAATCATATTGCTTGAAGTATATTAGTTATCCTCCCTCCCCTTCCTCCATTAGCCCTCCATATAGTCCCACACCCATTCCTAAAACAACGGGCTTAGATCCCTAAATTAAAATTCACAAAAAAAATCTGGAGTATTTTTTTAGGAATACATATTCTATACAGAACCAAAACATCTCACAAAATATTAAGTATTCCAATCAAAGGAA
>Ga0209555_10001485_pt1 | contig 18041 bp, 23 predicted proteins | sample SaaInl85LU_5_DNA_FD_184643 | JGI IMG/M metagenome (GOLD analysis project Ga0209555, IMG submission 184643) | Marine microbial communities from expanding oxygen minimum zones in the Saanich Inlet - ESP_85LU_5_DNA (SPAdes) (version 2) | ecosystem: Environmental > Aquatic > Marine > Intertidal... | reverse complement strand
TAATTATAATTGAAAAAAATTTATAACATAATAAATTGTAATAATTTTGTTATTTGATAGATACTACTTCGATTTACACCATAAATAGGTATATTTTTTTGTGTAGCTATAATTTAAAAATTAAAAAATTTTGATTAAGTTTAATAACCTAATCAAAAATATTATTGATTAACAAATAATTAAGTCTAATTTTATTTTTTAAAATCTCAATTATTTTGAACTATTTACAAGCTCATTAAATGTTGGGGTATCTAATACAGCAAGTTGTGCTAGCATCTTTCGATTTAACTCAATATTAGATTTTTTAAAATTATGAATTACTCGACTATAAGTTAATCCATTAGCACGTGATGCAGCATTAATACGAGTAATCCAAAGGCGACGGAATACACGTTTTTTTTGTTTACGACCTACGTATGAATAACGTAAAGCTTTCATTACTTGCTGATTTGCCACTCTAAAAAGACGTGAGTGTGCACCACGATAGCCCTTAGCTAAATTTAAAATCTTTTTGCGGCGTTTTCGGGCGACATTTCCTCGTTTGACTCTAACCATTTTTAATTTTAATAAGGTAACATTAATTTAATATGTTTACTATCACTAGTAGTAACACAAATAGTTTGTGATAATCTTCTTTTTTGAGTATTTGATTTTTTTCTTAAAAGATGACCTTTATAAGCATGACGACGTAAAAAATTACCAGCGCCAGTTTTTTTATAACGTTTTGCTGCGGCTTTTCGAGTTTTTAATTTAGGCATAAAATTTTAAATTTTTTAAGAAAAGCATAATTGTTTTCACTGGACTAAATATACCTAAATAAATTTATATCTATATATTATAACGATCAGTGATTAATTATATTTCTATAATATAGTAAATGATTTAAAATATATTATGGAATTATATTTTTTTTGTCAATAAAGAATAATGATTAACTTGACAAGTTTTTAACCTTAATTTATTTAATTTTAACACTTTATCGGGTATTAAATTATTATTAAGAAATTTAAAATAAAGAAAAAATAATAAATAACTTGTTGGGGTTTTTTAACAAGTTATTTTTTTTAATTTTTATTAAACTTAAATTTATTTTGAAAAAGTTTAAAAAATACTACTAAATCTAAAACAGTTATTTATTTATCGCTATCTTCGATAACTTCTTTCAATTCATCTAAAGCAAAATTATTAGAGTTTGTACCCGCATAATTTACATTTTCAAAACGTACTAAAGCAGGGTATCGAATTCCACTTTGATCAATTGTTGCAACTGTTCCAGTTTGATTAAACCAGTAAGACTCTTTTCTTAAAATTCTAACTTTTGAACCGCGACTAACCATAGAACTTTTTTTTAATTTTATTATTATTATATACTTTCTCTTAAACTTTTAACAATAAAATTTTTATTTAATTGGGTATTAAAATTTTAATTTTGTTGTTTTCAAAAATTTAACTGTGTTATACTGTTTAGTAAGAAAAAATTACTTTCATAAAAAATGAACCGAAATACATTAAGAAATATATTCATTACTATTATCTTGTTAAGTGGTATTAGTATAGGTATCAAAAAATTTAATTTACTGGGCTTTGAAAGTCCTGAAAATATTCGAAATACAGCTCAATTAAACCAAAATGTTGTTAGTTCAAGAATGACTTACGGTCGTTTCTTAGAATATTTGGAAATGGGTTGGGTTAAACAAGTAGATTTATATGATAATAGCCGAAATGCAATTATTCAAGCATCAAGTCCTGAATTAGGAAACCGTCCACAAACGATCCGTGTAGAAATTCCTGTTGGAGCATCACAGTTAATTCAAAAATTAAAAGAATACAATATTGATTTTGATGCACACCCGGCTGAACGTAAAAACTTATTCGTAAGTATTGCTAGTAATATTTTATTACCAATTGTTTTTATAACTGGTTTAGTATACTTTTTCCAAAACTCAGAAAACTTCGGGGGTAATAACAACCAATCACCTATGAGTTTAGGGAAATCAACAGCACGGTTTGAGCGTCGTCCTGATACAGGAGTTAACTTTGCTGATATTGCAGGTATTGATGAAGCAAAAGCTGAGTTTGAAGAGATCGTATCTTTTTTAAAAGAACCTGAAAAATACACAATCGTAGGTGCCAAAATTCCAAAAGGGATTTTATTAGTAGGCCCTCCAGGTACTGGTAAAACCTTATTAGCAAAAGCAATTGCGAATGAAGCAGATGTACCATTCTTTAGTGTTGCGGGTTCAGAATTCGTAGAAATGTTTATAGGTATTGGTGCAGCACGAGTTCGTGATTTATTTAAAAAAGCTTCAGAAAATGCTCCATGTATCGTATTCATTGATGAAATTGATGCTGTTGGTCGTGAACGTGGTGCTGGTGTTGGTGGTGGTAATGATGAACGTGAACAAACACTAAACCAACTATTAACTGAAATGGATGGTTTTAAAGAAAATAAAGGTGTAATTGTTGTTGGTGCTACTAACCGTGTTGATATTTTAGATTCTGCGTTATTACGTCCAGGTCGATTTGATCGTCAAGTTACTGTAAATTTACCAGATCGTTTAGGTCGAGTAGGTATTTTAAAAGTTCATGCACGTAACAAGCCATTCAATGAAGATGTTTCATTAGTTCAATTGGCAAATCGAACACCTGGATTTTCTGGTGCTGATTTAGCTAATTTATTAAATGAGGCTGCTATTTTAGCAACACGTTATAAAAAGTCTAGTATTACTAAAAATGAAGTAAATGAAGCTGCCGACCGTATTATCGGTGGTATTGCAGGAACGCCATTAGAAGATACAAAAAATAAACGTTTAATTGCATACCATGAAGTTGGACATGCTATTACTGGTTCAGTTTTAAAATCTCATGATGAAGTTGAAAAAATTACTTTAGTACCACGTGGTGCTGCAAAAGGTTTAACTTGGTTTACACCTGATGAAGATCAAAGTTTATTATCACGATCTGCTTTATTAGCTCGAATTATTGGTACTTTAGGTGGTCGTGCCGCTGAACAAGTTGTTTTTGGTGATCCAGAAGTAACAACTGGTGCAAGTAGTGATTTACAACAAGTAACAAATTTAGCCCGTCAAATGGTTACAAGATTTGGTATGTCAAATATTGGTCCAATGGCATTAGAAGATGAGAATACAGGCCAAGTATTCCTTGGTGGAAATATGACTCAAGAATCAGGGTATGCAGAAAACATTGCAGATCGAATTGATGATGAAGTATGTAAAATTATTAATTACTGTGAAGAAAAAGCTATCGAAATTATTTCTGACAACCGAGTAATTATTGATTTAATCGTAGAACGTTTACTTGATATTGAAACTATGGATGGTGAAGAATTCCGTGAATTATTAAGTACATATACAGTTTTACCACAAAAAAATGCTCCGTATATTTCGAAGTTTAATTAACTGATTATACTTTGTTAAAAAAATTAACTGTAAATATATTGCTATATAGATCATCTAAAGATAGAATATACTTAGAATATATATAATAAGATTTAAACGACTTTTTAATCTTACAATTCAAAATTAATTATAAATTACTTTAAGTATTTCAACATTAGGTAAAAACTATGGCAAAAAAAAGTATGATTGAACGCGAAAAAAAGCGTATCAAATTAAATAATAAATATAAAATTAAACGTCAAAACTTATTAAAACAGTATCAAACAACTGAAGATTTCAATTTAAAATTAGAAATACATTCGAAAATTCAAAAATTACCACGTAACAGTGCGAAAATTAGAATTCGTAATAGATGTTGGAAAACTGGTCGCCCCCGCGGTTATTACCGTGATTTTGGTGTTTCACGACACGTTTTAAGAGAAATGGCACATCAATGTTTATTACCAGGGGTTACAAAATCAAGCTGGTAATAAATTAAAATTAAATTGAAATATAAATTTTTCAATTTAATTTTAACAATCACTCTGACTCAATTCTTTGTCACAGATTTCTATTCCTTAGAATCAAAAAAGTTTAAAAATTTAGATAAAAATAAATTAAGGGAGTATATCATGATCTATGATTCTCAAGTTTATACTGCATTATTAATTGCTCTAGTTGCAAGTGTTTTAGCAATTCGTTTAGGCGCAACACTATATAGTTAAAAGTTTTTAAAATTAAACTTCAATGCAAAATATTTTGTTAAAATTTAAAAGTGTTTAATAATTAATTGTATACTTTATTAATAATAATGTCGTTAGTATATTAAACACATTGTCATATTGATTTTAGGATTAATATGACAATAATTAGGTTTTTTACAAAATTTTTAAAGTTAAAAGTTTTTTTCTATATTTAACAATTATTAACAAATTTGTTAGTAACGAAAAATTAACTGTTACTAACGATTTATGAATTTTATATATTTAATTCCAAATTATGGCAGCACAAGATTTAAAAAAATTTACTAGCCCTGTTTTTCCTTTTACAGCAATTGTAGGTCAAGAAGAAATGAAATTAGCGTTACAGCTTAATGTAATTGACCCAAAAATTGGTGGTGTTATGATTATGGGTGATCGTGGAACGGGTAAATCTACGACTATTCGAGCTATTGCTGATTTATTACCAGAAATCGAGATTGTAAAAGATGATCCGTTTAACTCACATAAATCTGATTTAGATTTAATGGGTAATGAGGTAAAACAAGCAGTTCAAAAAGGTGAAGAGTTAGAAACTGAATTAATTAAAATTCCAATGGTTGATCTTCCTTTAGGTGCAACTGAAGATCGTGTTTGTGGAACAATTGATATTGAAAAAGCCTTAACAGATGGTGTTAAAGCATTTGAACCAGGATTATTAGCAAAAGCAAACCGTGGTTTACTTTATGTAGATGAAGTTAATTTATTAGATGATCACCTAGTAGATATTTTATTAGATTCAGCGGCATCTGGTTGGAATACTGTAGAACGAGAAGGTATATCAATCCGTCATCCTGCTCGTTTTGTATTAGTAGGTTCAGGTAATCCAGAAGAAGGGGAATTACGACCACAATTATTAGATCGTTTTGGTATGCATGCAGAAATCCGAACTGTAAAAGATCCACTTTTACGAGTAAAGGTTGTAGAAGAACGAACATCTTTTGATCAAACACCGCAAACTTGGCTTGATAATTACGCAGACCAACAACAAGTATTACGTGATAAAATCGTAGCAGCTCAAACATTATTACCAAGTGTTGAACTAGAGTATGATTTACGAATTAAAATTTCGGAAGTATGTAGTGAATTAGATGTTGATGGGTTACGTGGTGATATCGTAACAAATCGAGCTGCGAAAGCATATGCAGCATATAATAACCGTACAAAAGTGACAGTAGACGATATTGCAAAAATTATTACATTATGTTTACGCCACCGTTTACGTAAAGATCCATTAGAATCAATTGATTCTGGTGATAAGGTATCAAAAGTTTTTAAAAATATTTTTGAAATTGAAGACTAAAGTTTCTTACTTTTATGCTAAATTTACTTTGGATAATTTTAAGTATTTTTTTAATCGGAATAATTTTTCTTCGTGCACCTCAAAATAGTGGCTTAGCAAGTTTTGCGACAAAAAGTAACTTATTAGGATCTCCAAGTTCCGCAGAACGAAGTTTAAATAATTTAACCTTAGTAGCTATTGCTGTATATTTATTAGTTGCAATTGAACTAAATTTTAATAATCTTTAAGTATTTAAAGATTATTAAAAATTTTAAGTAAAATAACATTTTTTTTTTTTTTAATCGGGACTGACGAGACTCGAACTCGCAACGTCCGCCGTGACAGGGCGGTGCTCTAACCAATTGAACTACAATCCCAGAATATAATTTAATACTAACTAAAATAATAATAAGTGTCAATAGTAATAAAGGAGAAACAGGGATTCGAACCCTGGGTACAAAAGATGTACGATAGATTAGCAATCTATTGCTTTCGACCACTCAGCCATTTCTCCTAGATTAATCTTTTTTTAAAGTAGATGGCTCTGGTGGGATTTGAACCTACGACCTTGGGCTTATGAGTCCCCTGCTCTAACCACTGAGCTACAGAGCCTAATACTACTTATACTTAATATTATTGTAACATGAAATTTAATATTCTGGTAAATTATTTCTAAGTATTTAAGACAAAAAAAAATTGATACACTTATTAAGGTATAACTTTTTTAAACTATTAAATGTATTATATAATGTTTAAAACATAAGATACATAAAAATTAGATTTTATTATGAATGATTTTTGGACAAATATTCTTCGTTATCCACGATTTTTTATTAGTAGTTTAGTTGGTTTAATATTAGTTATTCTAACTCCATTTCGTAATTTATTCAAAAACCCAAAATCTCGGATTCTTTTAATTTTTTTTAGTGTTTTATTCTTTGTATGTTTATATCTAATTCTTAAAACTATGGTTGGACTTTAAATAAAAAATTTTAAATTTATAAAAGTAAAATCAATTTAACATTTATTTTAATAAATGGGCCGAGTTGGATTTGAACCAACGTAACGAAACGTAGCGGATTTACAATCCGCCCCCTTTAACCACTCGGGCACCGACCCTTAATTATATACTTAAAGATAATATAACAAACTATTAGAAAAAAAACAATATTAAAAATATTTTATTATACATATTGACTTAAACTTCAGTTAATATGTATAATATATTTACAGAATACCATAAGTGGTTATTGGGTAATTAACTCAGCGGTAGAGTGTCTGCCTTACAAGCAGAAGGTCACAGGTTCAAATCCTGTATTACCCACATTTCTGACAAGGGCCTATCGTCTAACGGATTAGGACAGAAACCTTCTAAGTTTCCAATGTAGGTTCGATTCCTACTGGGCCTACATTTTAATTTTTTATAGTTCTCTTAATATTTAAGTTTTTTTTTTGATTATATTGTATAAAGTAAATAAATAAAAAAATTGATTAAAAGAATAACTCTGATTATAAATCAGAGTTATTCTAAATAAAGATGTAATTACTAATTAATTAGTAACGACCACCTTCAGCATTACGTTGAACACTGTAGCTCTTAATGCTGTAAGTAATGAAACGACCAGCACCATCAGTACGATCTAAGTAGAAACCTGGTTCGTTTGATGGACGGTTAACGATGAAAGACATCGCACAACTTTCAGTACCGTAGCTAGCATCAAATGCGTTAACACGGATGTAACCTGGTGCACAAGCTTTACGAGCTTCGTTTAACTCGAACATTACAGAACCTGAATCTTTGATGTCGAATAATGGTAAACCCCATAATTCCCAATAGCTGTTACGTGGATGTGGATCATCAGTCCACTCAACGTTCATAGCCCAACCTTTATCAATTGCGTAAGCAATTTGTTTTTCGATTTGAGCGTCTGTTAAATCTGGTAAGAAAGAGAAGCAACCTTGTGTAAGTCTCACTATTCAAATACTCCTTTAATTTTTAAAAGTAACTATTATACGTTTGCAGTTGGCGTTTCTAAGAAATCAGCAGTATCTGTAGAAGTATAGTTAAAACTAATATCCTTCCATAAATCTAAAGCTGTTTGTAAAGGACCACATGATTTAGCAGCATCACGTAAGATTACAGGACCAACTTGTGGGTTGAAGTAATCAGCACCTTCGTTACGAGCCATAACCATTGCTTCTAAAGCAACACGGTTAGCTGTAGCACCGGCTTGGATACCATCAGGGTGACCAATTGTACCACCACCAAATTGTAAGATAACATCGTCACCTAAGTAGTAGATTAATTGGTGCATTTGACCACAGTGGATACCACCAGAAGCTACTGGCATACACTTACGTAAACTAGCCCAATCCATTTCGAAGAAAATACCGAATGGTAAGTTTACTTCTAATGTTGTTAAACGTAATACATCGTAGAAACCTTTAATCATTAAAGGATCACCCTCTAATTTACCTACTACTGTACCAGCATGAATGTGATCTACACCAGACATACGCATCCATTTACAGATAACACGGAAGTTAATACCGTGGTTCTTTTGACGAGCGTAAGTTGAGTTACCTGCACGATGTAAATGTAATAACATATCGTTTTCACGAGCCCATAATGCGATACTTTGAATCGCAGTGTAACCCATTACTAAATCGATCATGATAATTACAGAACCAACTTGCTTAGCGTACTCAGAACGTTTGTACACTTCTTCCATAGTTGCTGCAGTTACGTTTAAGTAAGAACCTTTAGTCTCACCAGTAGCTGCTGAAGCACGGTTAATACCTTCCATACAGTATAAGAAACGTTCTCTCCAACGCATGAATGGTTGTGAGTTAATGTTCTCATCATCTTTTAAGAAGTCTAAACCACCTTTTAAACCTTCGAAAACTACACGACCGTAGTTTTTACCAGATAAACCTAATTTAGGTTTTACAGTAGCACCTAATAAAGGTACACCATATTTGTTTAAACGTTCACGTTCTACAACGATACCTGTAGCAGGACCTTGGAATGTTTTTAAGTATGAGTGAGGGATACGCATATCCTCTAAACGTAAAGCAGATACTGCTTTAAAACCAAATACGTTACCAATGATAGACGCAGTTAAGTTAGCTAAAGAACCTTCTTCGAATAAATCACATTCGTATGCGATAAAAGCAAAGTATTGGTCAGTAGTGTTTGGAACTGGATCTACACGGTAAGCTTTAGCACGGTAACGTTCACAAGCTGTTAATAAATCTGTCCATACAACAGTCCATGTTGCAGTTGAAGATTCACCAGCTACAGCAGCTGCTGCTTCTACTGGATCTACACCCGCTTGTGGTGTGATACGGAATAATGCTAAAACATCAGTATCTTTAACTGAGTATGCAGCATCCCAGTAACCCATTTTTGCGTATGGAATTACACCAGATTCGTAACGGTCACTTTTAATTCGAGTCCGTTCTGATACAGATTGAGACATGTATTTCTCCTTAAAATAAAAAGGCAATATATAATAGATATAACTAATTTAATTAAATTAGTCCTATCGGTTGATATCTTTATAACAACCTTAATATATATTATAACATGACTTTGTTAAAGGTTTTATATATATATTTTAAAAAACTTATAACTTTTAAGAATATTATTATTTTGCAGTAGTTTAATTACTTTAAATCATTTAATAATTCCTTTATAATAGGAATTACAGATCATTTCATTAATAATTCTTAAATATAATTTATTTAATTACCTTACTTTGTTTAATTTTATGATTAATCAGTCAAATAAAACTCTAAATACTAATATAACTAAATTAGTAAATCAACCCTATAAATATGGGTTTTCCACAACAATTGAAAAAGATATTATTGAAAAAGGATTAAATGAAGATGTTGTTCGTTTAATTTCTCAAAAAAAGCAAGAACCAAAATTTTTATTAAAATTTCGATTAAAAGCTTATAAAAAATGGACACAAATGCGTTGTCCGGAATGGGCTCAACTTAAATTTTCCGAAATTGATTATCAAGATATTATTTATTATTCAGCGCCTAAATTAAAGAAAAAATTAAACAGTCTTGATGAAGTTGATCCTGAATTATTAGATACTTTTGAAAAACTTGGAATTTCTCTTAGTGAACAAAAACGATTAACAAATGTTGCTGTTGATGCTGTTTTTGATAGTGTTTCAATTGGGACAACATTTAAAGAAGAATTAGCTGAACATGGGGTTATTTTTTGTTCAATGTCCGAAGCAGTTTTAGAATACCCTGAACTTGTTGAAAAATATTTAGGTACCGTTGTTCCGATCGGTGATAATTATTTTGCTGCATTAAATTCTGCCGTTTTTACAGATGGATCATTTTGTTACATCCCAAAAAATGTGAAATGTCCATTAGATCTTTCAACATATTTTAGGATTAATGATCAACAGTCAGGTCAATTTGAGCGTACACTAATTATTGCAGATATTAATAGTCAAGTAAGTTATTTAGAAGGTTGTACAGCTCCACAATATGATAATAATCAATTACATGCTGCTATTGTTGAATTAATTGCTTTTGAAAATGCAAATATTAAATATTCTACTGTTCAAAATTGGTACGCAGGTAATGAACTTGGACAAGGTGGTGTTTATAATTTTGTTACTAAACGTGGTCTTTGTGTTGGAGATAACTCACAAATTTCATGGACTCAAGTAGAAACTGGTTCTAATATTACTTGGAAATATCCTAGTTGCTTGTTAGTAGGTGACAATGCTCAAGGTGAATTTTATTCAGTAGCTTTAACTAATAACTATCAACAAGCTGATACAGGTACAAAGATGATTCATGTTGGTAAAAAAACACGAAGTCGTATTGTTTCAAAAGGAATCTCAGCAGGTCAATCAAAAAATTCATATCGTGGATTAGTTAATATTACAAATAAGGCATTAGGTGCTCGTAATTATTCACAATGTGACTCTTTATTAATTGGTAATTTGTCTAATGCTAATACATTTCCAATTATTTCGGTTCAAAATGCCACAAGTAAATTAGAACATGAAGCTTCAACATCAAAAATTGGTGAAGAGCAAATTTTTTATTTTTTACAACGTGGAATTTCTATCGAAAAAGGTGTTGAATTAATGATCAGTGGATTTTGTCGAGATGTTTTTACTGAATTACCGCTAGAATTTGCTGCTGAAGCAGATCGTTTATTAAGTTTAAAACTAGAAGGAAGTGTTGGTTAATGAGTAATACCCCAATTTTAGAAATTAAAGATTTAAAAGCTTCAATTAATACTAATGAAATTTTAAAAAGTTTAAATTTAAAAGTTCATCGAGGTGAAATTCATGCAATTATGGGACCTAATGGATCAGGTAAAAGTACTTTTTCAAAAGTTTTAGCAGGTCATCCAGCTTATGAGGTCTTAAGCGGTGATATTTTATTTAAAGGGAGTAGTATTTTAGATTTGGAGCCAGAAGAACGTTCTCATTTAGGAATTTTTTTAGCTTTTCAATACCCAATTGAAATTCCAGGAGTGAGTAATGAAGATTTTTTACGTTTAGCTTATAACGCTAAACAAAAATCTAAAAATGAACCCGAGATTGACCCATTAGAATTTTTGATGATTATAAACCAAAAATTAGAGCTTGTTGATATGTCACCGGCTTTTTTAAGTCGAAATGTGAATGAAGGTTTTTCTGGAGGTGAAAAAAAACGAAATGAAATTTTACAAATGATTTTATTAGATTCTGAGTTATCCATTCTTGATGAGACCGATTCAGGATTAGATATTGATGCTTTAAAAATTATTTCAAATGGTATCAATACTTTTATGGATAAAAGTAAAGCTATTATTTTAATTACTCATTATCAACGGTTATTAGATTATATCAAACCAGATTTTGTTCATGTAATGCAAGATGGGAAAATTATAAAAACAGGTGATGCCGATTTAGCAAAAGAATTGGAATTAAAAGGTTATGAATGGTTAAAGTAGAGCTTTTTTATAAAAATAAACCTAAAACTAATTAGAAACAGTTATAATAACTAGTGTTCCTGTATATTTTTTAATATTGGGTAATTTACTAAATTAGTTAAATTTTATGTACCCAGATAATTATTATTCAAGTACGTTTACATTATTAGCGGCGGCGGAAGTTGGAAAACATTTTTACTGGAATATTGCTGGTTTTTTAGTACATGGACAAGTTTTAGTAGTAATCTGGTTTGTAGTAGCAATTTTGTTACTTTTTTCAATTCTAGGTACTAGTAATGCAGATCGAATTCCACATGGTTGGCAAAACTTTATGGAATCGGCTATTGACTTTGTTACTGATATTGCTAAGAATCAACTTGGTGAAAGTTTTTATAGAGAATGGGTACCATTCATTGGTACGTTGTTTTTATTTATTTTTGGCTCAAACTGGGCAGGTGCTGTTGTTCCATGGAAGTTAATTGAACTTCCTGAAGGTGAATTTGCAGCTCCAACAAACGATATTAATACAACTGTAGCCTTAGCTTTATTAACATCTTTTGCTTATTTCTATGCAGGTTTAAGTAAAAAAGGATTGGGATATTTTAAACGATATGTTCAACCAATTCCACTTCTTCTACCAATTAATATTTTAGAAGATTTCACAAAACCTTTATCACTAAGCTTCCGATTATTCGGTAACGTTTTAGCTGATGAATTAACAATTACTGTATTAACTGCTTTAGTACCGTTGGTAATTCCATTACCAATTATGTTATTAGGTATTTTTGCCGGTTCAGTACAAGCTTTAATTTTCTCAACTTTAGCAGCTGCATACATTGCAGAAGCTTTAGAGTAAATTAATACTACTTTAGATTTTTCTAAAATTACATTTATATTTACATTTATTAATTAAAATTTATTATGGATTCTATCATTTCTGCTGCTTCTGTTATAGCTGCTGGTTTATCTATTGGTTTAGCTGCTATCGGTCCTGGTATCGGTCAAGGTAATGCTGCTGGTCAAGCGGTTGAAGGTATTGCTCGTCAACCTGAAGCAGAAAACAAAATTCGTGGTACTTTATTATTAAGTTTAGCTTTCATGGAAGCTTTAACAATTTACGGTCTAGTAGTAGCATTAGCGTTATTATTCGCTAACCCTTTCAGCTAGTTTATTACGTAAAAAATAGATAGATCGAAATAGAGTTTACTATATCGATCTATTAAAAATTTTTAATTCTATAGTAGAACATATAGATTTTATATGGTTAATTTTTCAATATTAATTTCAAGTTCAGAAGTAAGTGGTCCTGGTGGATTATTTGATTTTAATGCAACTTTACCGTTAGTAGCCATTCAATTCGTTCTATTAATGCTAATTCTTAACACAATTTTATACAGTCCGTTATTGACTGTTATTGAAGAGCGTAAAGAATACATTTTAGGAAATCTTGCAAAAGCTTCTGAAATTTTAGCACAAGCAAACGAATTAACTACTCAATACGAAGAAGAATTAAGTAGCGTCCGTAAAGAAGCACAATTAGAAATTACAAACTCACAAAAAATTCACAAAGAGATTTTAGAAATTGAACTAAATATTTCTCAAAAATATATTGATAATTTATTAGATACTATTACAGCAGATCTTCAAGTTAAGAAGAATACTGCCCTTAATAGTTTAGATACAATTGTTCAATCTCTATGTGCAGAAATTGAAACTCGATTATCAATTTAATTTTTTGTTAATTGTAATTTTCCTTATTCAGTTTACACACAAACTTTAAAACATGGAAAATTTTGATCAAATTTTTACATTAGTTGCTGAACACGAAGGTATCGGTTTAAATACTGATATTTTGGAAACTGGGCTAATTAACGTTCTTGCTTTAATTGCTATTCTAGTTTATACCGGAAAAGACTTTTTAGGATCATTACTAGAAGAGCGTAAAACAAGTATTGTCCAAGGTGTTCAAGATGCCGAAGACCGCTTAAATGAAGCAAATCGACGTTTGAGTGAAGCGCAGAAGCAATTAAGTCAAGCTAATGTAGTTATTACTGAAATAAAGAATGAGACAATAGCGGCGAAAAAAGTTTTACTTGACGCTGAGACTTCTCAAACAAAAAAAGATTTAGCAACTCGTTTTGGTCGTGCATTAGCAACTTTCCGTTCTAAAGAACGACAAGTCTTTATCGAAGTTAAGCAACAAATCATCTTATTAGTCTTAAAACGTACTGTAACACGTGCTCAAGAAACCTTCGGGAAGAAAGACCGTGCTATAGCATTAATTAATGACACTATTAATAAATTAGAGGGAGATTTACTATGAGTAATAATCCTTTAGCTGCAAAGGTTGCAACTCCGTATGCACGTGCATTATATGATTTTTCAGTTGACAACAATCTGATGCATCAGGTTACAGCTGATTTTCAAAATTTAGAAGTAGCTTTGGAAGAAAATCCAGACTTAACGAATTATTTCTGTAATCCGTTAGTTCCTGCTTCTCAAAAACAAGAAGTATTGAATAAATGTTTTGGAAGTGAGTTAAATGCTGAAACATCTAAATTCTTAGGTGTTTTAATCGAACGAGATCGAATTAATTTATTACAACCGGTAATTACAAGTTATCTAGAGTTAGTTTATGAATTAGCTTCAATTAAAATGATTGAAGTTTCGACAGCGTTTGCATTTACAAACTTGCAAAAAAATAATTTAATTAAAAAATTAAAAGAATTAACAAACGCACGTGAAATTCGTTTAGTTATTACTGTTGATTCAAGCCTAATTGGCGGATTTTTAATTAAAACAAATTCAAAAGTAATTGATTTTACTGTTAAAAATCAATTACAACTTTTAGCTAAACATCTAGACACTGCTCTAGAAGTTTAAAAATAACTAAAATCTTTTATTAACTTTTTACCTTAAAAATAATACAATGATAAATATTCGTCCAGACGAAATTAGTAGTATTATCCGTGAACAAATTGAAAAGTATGATCAAGATGTTAAAGTAGATAACATCGGTACCGTTCTACAAGTAGGTGACGGTATTGCTCGTGTATACGGTCTTGATCAAGTAATGAGTGGTGAGCTTTTAGAATTTGAAGATAAAACCGTAGGTATTGCACTTAACTTAGAAAACGATAACGTTGGTGTAGTATTAATGGGTACAGGTCGTAAAATTTTAGAAGGTGGTACAGTTAAAACTACTGGTAAGATTGCACAAATTCCTGTAGGTGATAACTTCTTAGGTCGAGTTGTTAACCCATTAGGTGAAGCTATTGACGGTAAAGGTGATATTGAACCATCTGACACACGTTTAGTAGAAGCAATGGCACCGGGTATCATTAGTCGTAAATCTGTATGTGAACCATTACAAACAGGTATTACTTCAATTGATGCGATGATTCCTATTGGACGAGGTCAACGAGAATTAATCATTGGTGATCGTCAAACAGGTAAAACATCAATTGCTGTAGATACAATCATTAACCAAAAAACAGAATCTGTTGTTTGTGTTTATGTTGGTGTTGGTCAAAAAGCATCAACAGTAGCACAGGTTGTAAATGTACTTGAGGAAAAAGATGCAATGAGCTATACAATTATTGTATCAGCGAGTGCTAATGATCCTGCTACTTTACAATATATTGCACCATATTCTGGAGCTGCATTAGCTGAGTACTTTATGTACAATGGTAAAGCAACTTTAGTTGTTTATGATGATTTAACAAAACAAGCAATGGCATATCGTCAAATGTCATTATTATTACGTCGTCCTCCAGGACGTGAAGCGTACCCTGGTGATGTATTCTACTTACACTCACGTTTATTAGAACGTGCTGCTAAGTTAAGTGATGCATTAGGTGGTGGTAGTATGACTGCTTTACCAATTATTGAAACACAAGCAAGTGATGTATCTGCATACATTCCAACAAATGTAATTTCAATTACAGATGGTCAAATCTTCTTATCGAATGATTTATTTAACTCTGGTATTCGTCCAGCAATTAACGTAGGTATTTCAGTATCTCGTGTTGGTTCTGCTGCACAAACTAAAGCTATGAAAAAAGTTGCTGGTAAATTAAAATTAGAATTAGCGCAGTTTGCTGAATTAGAAGCATTCTCACAATTCGCATCTGATTTAGATGAAGCAACTCAAAAACAATTAGCTCGTGGTACACGTTTACGTGAGTTATTAAAACAACCTCAAAATTCTCCATTATCTGTTGCTCAACAAGTAGCATTAATTTATGCGGGTATTAACGGTGAGTTAGATAATTTAGCTGTATCTGATGTTAAGAGTTACTGTGCTGCTTTATTAACTAAATTAGGTACTAGTAAATCTTATATTGATATTGTTACTGATACAAATCAATTTACAGATGAAGCTGAGACTTTATTATTAGAAGCAATTACAGAAACAAAAACTGGATATACTCTTATTGACTAAGATTTCTTCAGTTTAAAATAAGTTAATTAGATTTCGATCTAATTAGCTTGTTTAAAAAAAAAATTTTTTATTAAATTTAAAATGCATCAAATAAAATTTTATTAAATTACATAATTTTTCCAATCTTCACTTATAATAATATTGTAGCTAACTTTTTTCTAGTTTAGTTGTAAGAAAGTCAAAAACCTATTATTTAAATTTAAGGAATGAATTACTATGGCATTACCATGGTATCGTGTTCATACTGTTGTTTTAAATGACCCGGGTCGTTTAATCGCAGTACATTTAATGCACACCGCTTTAGTTGCTGGTTGGGCAGGTTCAATGGCATTATATGAACTTGCTGTCTTTGATCCTTCAGATCCTGTATTAAACCCAATGTGGCGTCAAGGTATGTTTGTTATGCCTTTCATGACACGTTTAGGTATTACAGATTCATGGGGTGGTTGGAGTATTACTGGTGAGAGTGTTTCAAATCCAGGTATTTGGAGTTTTGAGGGTGTAGCTTTATCACATATTATTTTATCTGGTATGTGTTTCTTAGCAGCAATTTGGCACTGGGTATACTGGGATTTAGAATTATTCCGTGATCCACGTACAGGTGAGCCAGCATTAGATTTACCGAAAATTTTTGGTATTCACTTATTCTTATCTGGTTTATTATGTTTTGGTTTCGGTGCATTCCACGTAACAGGTTTATTTGGACCTGGTATTTGGGTATCCGATGCATATGGTATTACTGGTAAAGTACAACCTGTTGCTCCAGCTTGGGGTGCCGATGGTTTCAACCCATTCAACCCAGGTGGTATTGCAGCTCACCATATTGCTGCTGGTATCTTTGGTATTTTTGCTGGTATTTTCCACTTAACAGTACGTCCTCCACAACGTTTATACCGTGCGTTACGTATGGGTAACATTGAGACAGTATTATCTAGTAGTATTTCTGCAGTTTTCTTTGCTGCTTTTGTTACTTCAGGTACTATGTGGTACGGTGCTGCTGCAACACCTATTGAGTTATTTGGTCCAACCCGTTACCAATGGGATAGTGGTTATTTCCAACAAGAAATTGAACGCCAAGTAGAAACATCTGTAAGTGAAGGTTTATCTGAAAGTCAAGCATGGTCTCGTATTCCAGATAAATTAGCATTCTATGATTACATCGGAAACAACCCAGCAAAAGGTGGTTTATTCCGTGCTGGTCCAATGAATAAAGGTGATGGTATTGCTGAAGCGTGGTTAGGTCACCCAATCTTCCGTGATAAAGAAGGTCGTGAGTTAACAGTACGTCGTATGCCAGCATTCTTCGAAACATTCCCTGTTATCTTAGTAGATAAAGATGGTATTATCCGTGCAGATATCCCATTCCGTCGTGCTGAATCAAAATATAGTATTGAGCAAGTAGGTGTTACTGTAGATTTCTATGGTGGTAAATTAAATGGTCAAACATTTAAAGATGCTCCAACTGTTAAGAAATTTGCTCGTAAAGCACAATTAGGTGAAGTATTTGAATTTGATCGTACAAGTTTAGAATCTGATGGTGTATTCCGTAGTAGCCCTCGTGGTTGGTACACATACGGTCACGCTAACTTCGCATTATTATTCTTCTTTGGTCATTTATGGCATGGTGGTCGTACGATCTTCCGTGATGTATTTACTGGGATTGGTGCAGAAGTTACAGAACAAGTTGAATTTGGTGCATTCCAAAAGCTTGGTGATAAGTCAACGAAGAAACAAGGTGCTGTATAATTTATAGTCTTTGTTTTTTAAATCTATTTAAAATTAAAAAGGATTAAATAATGGAAGCATTAGTTTATACATTTTTACTTATTGGTACGTTAATGGTAATTTTCTTTGCAGTATTCTTCAGAGAAACACCGCGTATTCTTCGATAATAAAACCATATATTTAAATATATGGTTTTATATTTTTAATCTTCATGTTCCTCAAATGGATCACGAAGATTTTTTGATGCTGGTCCGAAAGCTGTGAAAATTGAATACGAAGTGATACCTAAAAGTAAACTTGATACAAAAATGATAAGAATAGTCGCTGTTTCCATACTGAATTTGTATTATTTATGAATCATCGGTTTATTATTATATAACATTAATCAGAAATTATTCTTTAAATGCAGAATTTTAGAAAATAATGTTAAAATATTAAGAGAAAAAGTTTAGAGTTTAATTATTTTTCA
>Ga0209555_10001481_pt1 | contig 18050 bp, 16 predicted proteins | sample SaaInl85LU_5_DNA_FD_184643 | JGI IMG/M metagenome (GOLD analysis project Ga0209555, IMG submission 184643) | Marine microbial communities from expanding oxygen minimum zones in the Saanich Inlet - ESP_85LU_5_DNA (SPAdes) (version 2) | ecosystem: Environmental > Aquatic > Marine > Intertidal... | reverse complement strand
TACGTTATACACTACAATTAACAGATCAGGAAGCTAGTAACCGTCCAGTTAATTTTAATAGTGTTACGCACAGACCTTCAATTAATTTTGATGCGTATATATGGAATTCTTTAACTCTAAAAAGTGATTTCTCTTACAACGAAGTAAAACAAAATGGCGAAGTAAATAACAGATTTAAAATCTTCAATGTAAGTTTTGCCTACAGAAAAGACAGAGATGCTAAATGGGAATACGAACTTGTTGGAAGCAATCTGTTAGGTACAGATTCAACAGCTTCTGTGAATGCAGGACTTTTCTCAACATCATTGACTGAGACATTTATCTTACCAAGATTTGTAAGCTTTAGAGTCCGTTATCAATTATAATTTTTATAAAAAATAATTTTTTGAATTAAAAAAGCCTTTCTTTTTAGAGAGGCTTTTTATTTTGATTTGTATTTTCGCAATTATGAGTGCATCAACATCAAAAACTTTTTTCTCTGCTTTTCTAAAAACTATTGGATTACTCTGGGGATTTATTTTCCTTGGACTTTTCCTAGATAGTAATAAAATGCAACAATGGGTAGAAGAACCACAGTGGATAGCGAATATTGTTATGTTAGCTGGTTTTTTTCTTTGTTTTTGGAAAGTAACCCCAAGAATTAAAGAACAAATGATTACCGCAGTTATTATTGCTATTGTTGGTGAATACTTATTTTCTATCCTCCTAGGGATGTATACATATCGTTTAGAAAATGTTCCTCATTATGTTCCTCCAGGGCATGCTTTAGTTTATGTGGGGGTTTTATATTTTACTAAAACTCACTTTTCGAAATTAAATAAAGTTTTGCTAGAAAAGGTTATTACAGTTATTGTAATTGTTTATGCGACAATTTTTTTAATTTTAAAAAACGATATTTTTGGTTTCTCTTTAACAATTTTCACATTATTGATTTTGAGAAAACACCCCAGAGAGCGATTATTTTATTTAGTCATGTATCTTAGTGTTGCTTATTTAGAAATAATCGGAACCAATTATTTATGTTGGAAATGGCCAAGCACAGCCTTTGATTTTTTTACTTTCTTACCAAGTGCGAATCCGCCAAGTGGAATTAGTTTCTTTTATTTTGGATTAGATTTAGGTTGTTTGTGGCTTTACAAGCAACGTCATAAGATTGCTTGGAAACGAATGAAGAACCACCGAAAAATAAAAAATCAATTGAAATAAAAAACCACTGCTCTTGCAATGGTTTTTTATTTGGTAGTTTTTTAAAATTATAGTTGAAAAGCTTCTTTTACTTTGTCAACATAATCTAATTTTTCCCAAGTAAATGTTTCTACTTCTTGAGAAACAGTTTCTCCCATAGGATTTGTAAATGTTACCGTTTTTATTTCTGGAGTTCTTCCCATATGTCCGTAGGCAGCAGTCTCTGAGTAAATAGGTGTTCTTAATTTTAAACGTTGTTCAATAAAATAAGGGCGCATATCAAAAATTGATTCAACAATTTTACTAATGGCTCCATCTGTCATATCACCATTTGAAGTTCCGTACGTTTCTACATTTATACTTGTAGGTTTTGCTACACCAATAGCATAAGAAACTTGCACCAATACTTCTTTACATAGCCCTGCAGCAACTAAGTTTTTTGCAATATGACGAGTTGCATACGCTCCAGATCTATCTACTTTAGAAGGATCTTTTCCAGAGAATGCTCCACCACCATGCGCTCCTTTACCACCATAGGTGTCAACGATAATTTTTCTACCTGTTAATCCAGTGTCTCCATGTGGTCCACCGATTACAAAAGTTCCTGTTGGATTTATATGATAAGTAATATCGTCAGTAAATAACTTTTGAATATGAGCAGGTAATTTTGCTTTAACTCTAGGGATTAAAATATTGATAACATCATTTTTGATTTTAGTTAACATTACTTCATCACTTGCATCAAAATCGTCATGCTGAGTAGAAACTACAATAGCATCAATTCGTTGAGGAACATTATCATCCGAGTATTCAATAGTAACCTGTGATTTTGCATCTGGGCGTAAATAGGTAATATCCTTATTTTCTCTTCTTAAAAGTGCCAATTCAATTAACAATCGATGAGATAATTCTAGCGCCAAAGGCATGTAGTTTTCAGTTTCATCAGTTGCATAACCAAACATCATTCCTTGATCTCCAGCACCCTGTTCTTCTTTATTCGTTTTATCAACTCCCTGGTTAATGTCAGGAGATTGCTCATGTATAGCAGAGAAAACGCCACAAGAACTTCCATCAAACATATACTCACTTTTGGTATATCCAATTTTGTTGATGACATCACGTGCAATTTTTTGAACGTCTAAGTATGTTTTTGATTTTACTTCTCCAGCTAAAACAACTTGTCCTGTAGTAACTAGTGTTTCACAAGCAACTTTTGAATCTGGGTCAAAAGCTAAAAAATTATCAATTAATGCATCAGAAATTTGATCTGAAACCTTATCTGGATGACCTTCAGATACAGACTCTGAAGTAAATAAATAGGACATATATTATATCTTTTAAATTGTTAAAGAGATAAATTTAGTCTGATTGGTCGCCAAAAGTAGTAGTGAATTACTGCTTTAGCATTTTTATTTATTCTGGTGTTTTAGAATAAAGAGGTTGCAATCAGTTCAAATTTTTCCTCCAATTATGATGCAAATTTACACTTAAAATTGAAAACTCTCACTTTTAAATAAATTTATTTATCATTAAAATGATTAAAAGATGAATCGCTTTTATAGATAATTAAATGAAAGAGCCTAAAAAATATGAAATACCTAAAAAATTAAAAAACAGTAGATAATGTTTGGATACTAAATTTTTCTGTTGCAATATTTGTATTCACAAAGTTCAATAACTTATTGAAATGTTATCAAGAAAGGTGGAGGGATTAGACCCTTTGAAACCTTAGCAACCCTTTAGAAATAAAGAAGGTGCTAAATTCTACTCAATTATTTAATAATTGGATAGATAACAAAACAGATTTTTCCAATTCTGGAAACTTCTATTTTCTTCATAACATTTTTCTAGTATGACATCAACCAAAATTGATGGATTTGACTTTTGGTTTAATTTATTAACTCAAAAAAATAGAAAAATGAGTACGCAAAAATTTTCAACAAATGCATTACATGCAGGGCATGATGTAACGCAAACAGCAGGGACAAGAGCTGTCCCAATTTATCAAACAACATCGTATGTATTTAATGATTCTGACCATGCAGCGAATCTTTTTTCGTTAAAGGAATTAGGATTTATTTACACTAGATTAAACAATCCTACAAACCAAATCCTACAAGAACGTTTGGCGACCCTTGAAGGTGGAATTGGTGCTGTGGTTTTTGCTTCCGGAACTGCTGCGATTTCTACGGGGTTATTAACCTTATTAAAAGCGGGTGATCATATTGTTGCATCAAGTAGTTTGTATGGAGGAACCTACAATTTATTAAGTGTAACATTACCAAGATTTGGAATTACAACAACGTTTGTTGATGCATCAAACCCAGATAGTTTTGCTGAAGCTACACAAGAAAATACAAGAGCATTCTTTGTTGAGTCTTTAGGGAATCCAAAATTAGATGTTTTAGATTTAGAAGCGATTTCAGTACATGCAAAATCAGCTAGAGTTCCTTTTATTGTAGACAATACGGTGGCAACTCCTGCATTGTTAAATCCAATAAAACATGGGGCAAATATTGTTATTCATTCATTGACAAAATATATTGGAGGACAAGGGAATTCTCTCGGAGGAGCCATCGTTGATGCTGGAACATTTGATTGGTCTAGTGGGAAATTTCCAGAATTTACAGAACCTTCAGCCGGATATCACGGATTGGTTTATCATGAAGCTTTAGGAGCAGCATCCTATACTTTTAAACTCATATTAGAAGGATTGAGAGATTTTGGTGGAGCTTTGAGTCCAACAAATGCTTTTCAAATCATTCAAGGTTTAGAGACCTTAGAAATTAGAATTCAGAAACATTCTGAAAATGCATTTACATTAGCAAAATGGCTACAAGAACAAGAAGAAGTTGCTTGGGTTAATTACCCAGGATTAGCGTCTAGTAATTATAAAAAACTAGCAGATAAGTATTTGCCAAAAGGACAAAGTGGAATTGTAACTTTTGGAGCAAAAGGAGGTTTTGAAGCTGCAAAAGCGATTGCGGATAATGCAAAAATATTTTCACTATTAGCTAATATTGGTGATACAAAATCATTAATTATTCATCCAGCAAGTACAACACATCAACAACTCTCTGAAAGTGAACAATCAGATGCAGGTGTTACAAACGACTTAATAAGATTGTCTGTTGGCTTAGAGAATATAGATGATTTAAAAGAAGATTTGAAAGAGGCTTTTTCTAAAATTCCAAAAGAAGTTTTAGTTTAAATTTGAATTCAGCACTTTTATATACAAGAATAGTAGACTATACAACTCAGAACGGTTTTCAACTTTCTAACATTCAATTGAGTTATCAATTATTTGGACAAAAGTTGGGAACTGCTCCTGTTGTTATGGTCAATCATGCACTAACCGGAAATAGTTCAGTAACTGGCAATGGAGGTTGGTGGCAAGATTTAATAGGAAATAAAAAACCAATAGACACCAATAGATATACTATAATTGCATTCAATATTCCAGGTAATGGATATGATGATGTATTGATAGATAATTATCAAGATTTTGTTGCCAAAGATATTGCGAACTTATTCCTGTTAGCACTCAATCAAATAGGAATTACAAAATTATTTGCCATTATTGGAGGTTCTTTAGGAGGCGGAATTGCTTGGGAAATGGTAGCTTTAAAAAAAGACATTACTCAACATCTAATTCCAATAGCTTCAGATTGGAAATCTACAGATTGGTTAATTGCTAATTGTTTAATTCAGCAGCAATTTTTATTAAATTCTAGCAAGCCAATTCATGACGCAAGAATGCATGCTATGATGTGTTATCGATCTCCTGAATCTTATAAAGCTAAATTTAACAGATCCATCAATGAAGACTTAAAATTTTTTAATGTAGAAAGTTGGTTATTTCATCATGGAAAAAAATTACAAGAAAGATTTCAGTTGTCTGCTTATAAAATGATGAATCATTTATTACGAACTATAGAAGCTACAAGTAACGAAGACTGGAGTTTTGAATTAAATAAAATTGAAGCTAAAATTCATATACTTGCAGTAGATTCTGATTTGTTTTTTACAGCAAAAGAGAATCAAGAAACCTATCAAGAATTATCTAAACTAAATTCTAAAGTAACTTATCATGAAATTATTTCTATTCACGGGCATGATGCTTTTTTAATAGAATTTGATCAATTAGAAAAAATTATAAAACCAATATTTTTACAGTAAAATTGTATGATTTATGAGTAAAATTTATCAAGAAATACAAAAGAGAATTTTAGTTTTAGACGGAGCAATGGGAACCATGTTGCAGCAATATAAATTTACTGAAGAAGATTTTCGAGGAGAACGATTTAAAAATTATTCTTCGCCACTTCAAGGAAACAATTATTTGTTATCCATCACACAACCAGAAGCTGTCAAAGAAGTTCATCGCAAATATTTTTTGGCTGGAGCCGATATAGATCTTCCAGAACCTTTAATTAATGCAGTTCAAGATTGTTCAACAAATCAGCAAGTAAGGCAAGTTGGTGTAGAGTGGTGTGTGCAACAAAGCAAAGAGTTAATAGATTTTGGTGTGCCAGTTTTACACTATTACTCAATGGGTAAATCAACCAATATAGAACATATAGCGAAGCAAATTTTTTAATTGTAAGGATAAACTTCTTTGATAGACCAATAGCAAAAAGTAATTTTCATCATATATCTGTCGCGAAATATTTAGTTACTTTTGTAGCATTAAAATTTGAATTAATTATATAAAATATAAAATCATGGCATTAGAAATAACAGATGCAAACTTTGACGAAGTAGTATTAAAATCAGACAAGCCAGTATTGGTAGACTTTTGGGCAGCATGGTGTGGGCCTTGTAGAATGGTTGGACCAATCATTGATGAAATTCATGGAGAATACGATGGAAAAGCTGTAGTTGGAAAAGTAGATGTTGATGCTAATCAGGAATTTGCTGCTAAATACGGAGTTAGAAATATTCCTACGGTATTATTATTTAAAAACGGTGAAGTCATAGACAAACAAGTTGGAGTTGCTCCAAAAAATGTGTATACAGGAAAAATTGATGCTGCTTTATAGTAGAATTTTTCTAATCTATAAAGATTAACAAAATTGATAGACAAAAGGTTTGGCGAATGCCAAGCCTTTTTCTATTTTCGAACATTATGATGGATCTTTCACAAGTAAAAAGTTCAGAAATTAAAAACTTAGAACTCTTGGCTCGCCAAGTAGTAGAGGGTTTTATTACAGGAATGCATAAAAGTCCTTTTCATGGATTTTCTGTAGAATTTTCTGAGCATAAATTATACAATAAAGGTGAAAGCACACGTCATATTGATTGGAAACTTTTTGCCAAAACCGAAAAACTCTACACAAAAAAGTACGAAGAAGAAACCAATTTACGCTGTCATATTATTATTGATAATTCAGCTTCTATGCATTATCCGGTTTTAAAAACACAAAGTTTAGATCAATTAAATAAAATAGGTTTTTCTGCAGTTGCAGCAGCTTCTTTAATGGAAATCTTAAAACGTCAAAGAGATGCTGTTGGGTTGAGTATTTATTCAGACACCTATGAATACTACGCTCCAGAAAAAGGGAGTGATAGGCATCGAAAGATGATTTTACATCAGTTAGAAAAGCTTTTGACTAGTAATTCTAAAGCTAGTACCGAAACCTATCAATATCTACATGAGATTGCCGAAAAAATCCACAGACGTTCTTTGATTTTTTTATTTACGGACATGATGCAGTCAAATACAAATCAAGTAGCACTTTTTGAAGCCTTGAGACACCTAAAACATAACAAACATGAAGTTGTTTTGTTTCATACCTACGATGGAAAGACCGAATTTAATTTTGATTTTGATAATTCACCTAAAAAATTTGTAGATGTAGAAACAGGAGAAGAGGTGAATTTATTTAGTGAGAATATTCAAGAACAATATACAGAGTTAATTGATTCTTATTTTATAGAATTGAAAAACAAATGCTTGCAGTATAAGATTGACTATGTGCCAGTAGATATTCAAATTGGTTTTAATCAAGTATTAACAAGCTATTTTTTAAGCAGACAAATAATGATGTAATTTTTACTGTTTCTGTTTGGAAATATAAAAAACTGACTTATATTTGCATCCGCTTAAAGCAACGGTCTGGTAGTTCAGCTGGTTAGAATACCTGCCTGTCACGCAGGGGGTCGCGGGTTCGAGTCCCGTCCAGACCGCAAAAAGCCTCTCAAATTTTGAGAGGCTTTTTTAGTTATATAAATTCTTTAAATTATTTTTTTTCAAAAACTAAAGTGACTTTATTAAAGTCTGCAGCACTATTGATTACTTTTCTGTATTCTTCATAATCCTCTGGAGCAACAATATTTTCTCTGTAATGTTCGTCTGCAGTTACGGTTAAAATATTCCCGTCAAGTTTATAATATGAATCAAATACAAAAATATCTTTCCCGTCTTTTGCATACATATTTTTAATAACGATGTCTTCTAGGTTAGAGATTCTGTAACCTTCAGGAATGGTTACTTTAATCGTTCTATAATAACTTCTATTAAATTCTGCTTCTAGAGGTAAAACACGTTTCTTTTCTTGATACATTTCCATTTGAGGACCGATTAAATCACCTATTTTAAAGAGGTATTTATTCCCTGCTTTTTCAACAAAATATTCTGAATTAATTTCAAATTTAAGTTCAAATGGTTTCAATCCAAATAAATTAGGGTCTTCGTTTATGATTTTTCTGCTTTGTATTTCTCCATTCTTATCGATGCTTTTGGCAAAACCATCATCAATAATTTCATTTTTCCTGTCAGCGGGGATTAAATTCATGAACGGTTGAATAGCCATTGCATAATATCCATTCATTTTTCTATCTAATTTGATGTTGGTTTTTGTAAAATCTTCTTTATCAAAACGAACATCTATATACATTTCATCAGTTGAATATTTTGCTTCTATCGGTTCAATATATTTTATTTCAGCAAACGCTTTTCTTTTACCATCAATATTATATCCAGTGATAAACAATCCATAGTTGTCGGTATATATAGGTGGAGGGAATCCAAATCTGGTTCCAAATTTACTTGGAGCTAAATATTTTTTGGAAGCAGGGAAATAGAATAAAAATTCATTTAAAAAATTAGTAGCTTCAAATTCTTTATCAAACTTTAATTGCAATCGATTAGTTGTTAGCACGATTTCATGTGTAACACCTAACTTTCTAAACAAGCCAACATAAAGTTTAACAATACCGGTTTGATTGGCTGTTTTACGGGTAAGTACACTTTTTAAATCCTCTAAATTTTCGCCTCCAGTTTCAGAGAAAAATATATTTTGTTTGATATATAAATCTATTTCTCTTGCTTTTGCTTCTTCATCTATATCAGCGGAAATGCCAGTTTCTTTGATTAAATTATCAAGTAGTTTATCGGTTTCTTTATCATAATCAGCATAATAAAATGAGTATAAATTATTTGCAACGGTATTGTATGAGGTTATGATTGCATTGTTTGCCAAGTTTTGATGTAATTTATAGATTATGAAACCAGTTGCTGCATTATAAGGAGCTTGTTCTTCTCGATCTACTCCTTGAACGTTTACTGCAGAAAACTGCCAATGCAATTTTTCTGATGAGCTTTTGTCTTGAGCCACTTCAGCAATGTCATTATAGCTCTTAAACTTAAAAATAAGATTGCTTGGTGCATACAAATCAAATTCTACTTTTAGTTTCTCATAACCGTTTTGAACATCAAATCTAGCGCCTTGAAATCTTGGTGTTCTTTTTTCGACATAATAGTATTCTATAAAACTTCCTTTTTCAACCCCTTCTAGAGCAAAATATTTAAAAGTTCTTCCGGTTTCTTCATTTTCAGCAGTTAAAATTTTGGATTCATCTAACTCAATAATTTCTCCATTTTTCTTAATAACACGCGCTTTGTTAACTTCTAATTTTGATCGATTAGAAAAAGGTAAATAGATTTTGTTGTATTCTTCTATTCTATCATCAGAGTTTAACCACAATACTTTATGCTCTAAATAATATTCTATAAGATCTTGACCTTCAAAATAAAACTCAGTAACCACCTTTTCTTTGAGAGCAATCATGTCTTTGTCTGAGTTTTCAATTTTATAAGTTGGGTTACTTTCCCAATCATAACTTTTATAAAATTCTTGACTCTTTGTAAGATTAGATAATGATAAAAATAAAAGAAAAACGAAAATGTTTTTAGAATTCATAAGGGTGCTATTTTTTCTTTAAAATAATAATTTCTTTGTAAGCCTTTTCGGCTTTTTCAATGATGGTATTGACTGTTTTTTGTTGTTCGACACTAAGAAGAATAAAATTTAAAATAACTTCTTGTTGACTAATTACCTTGTTTCCATCTACTTTATAAGAAAATTTAACGGTGATTAAGTCATCTTTAAAAGAGGTAGATTCTGGCATATAATCTACAATGTATCCTTCAGGAATTTCTATAATGTTGGTATAAGAATACTGCTTCTTATAATCAAATTCAATGCCATATTTTCTGTCTTTTTTTGTTTTGAAAAGAGTAACTAACTTATTTAAATGTGGATTTATAAAAATCTCTGAACCGATATTTTGTGCATATCCGTCAATTGTAAAATTGTAGTTTATAAAAAAATCTTCTTCGTAACTAAACTTGTTTATTTCTTCGAAAGATTTGATAAGAAATTTATTATTTCCTTTAGAAAACCTTTTGTTGTATAATTCCTTAATATCTGATTGTTTTCTTACATTTTCTAGATTGTAAAATAAATTATTTTTAATGTAACCTGTTAGTTTTGTTGAAGATTTACCAGTAATGTCTCTAGCAGAAATTTTGATAAAAGTACTGTCAACAATCGTATTTAAATTTGCAGGAATTATTGGAACTTCTTTTATTTTGTATTCTCCACCATAAGAAACTAAGGCTTCTTTTCCTTGAATAAACGAAGAAGGATAATCTATTTGAATATATCTTCCAGTCGCATCTAAATAATAGGTTTTTCCATTTTCTTCATAGGATAAAATCATATGATTATCTACTGCAGGAGTAGGAACTTCTTCATAAGTATATGGTATGCTTCGTGTACCTATCCAAGTTAGATTCCCTTCTAAGCCAGCAATTTCTAGCATCTTGTAAAGAATACTTGAGTTGTCTTTACAATCTCCATATTTCTTTTTGAACACATCATTGGCTTCTCTTGGAATAAAACCACCAAGGGCATATTCAAAAGCAATGTATTTAATGTTTTGCTGTGTCCAATAGTATATGGCTTTTACCTTTTCTAAATCAGATGTTTTGTCTTGCGTTAGCTCTTTAACTAAATCTACAAGTTCTTGATCATCTTCATCTTTATTGATGTTTTCTACTAAAGAATAATACCATTCATAAAGACCATCAACACCATCCAGTAATTTTTTTTCTTCTTTTTTGACTTTGTAAGAGGTAATTATAGGAATAATATGAGGTAAAATCGATTTGTAGTTTGGAGCATTTCCTTCGATATCATATTTATTAGTGTTTTTGTTAGACCACGTGTAAATATTGTTTCGCCCTTTTTTCTTCTTTTGAAAATCGATTTGCCCCTTTTCAGTATTAAATTCTTTAAACTTTAATGTAATGTCTTTGTCAGCAATAATTGTTATTTTATTATTGATAACAGGATAAAAATCACCAAAGAAAAATGCACTTAAAAATCGAGGATTTTTGATGTTGTAAGTAAGCTTAAGATTAGTTTTGCTGCCTTTCGCTAGTTTTGGATAAATAAAACTGACTTCTTTTGAGTCATCATAAAATGAATCATTTAAATCGTTCTTTTTACTAAATTCGGTTACCTTAGTTTCACTATATTTTTTACCGTCATAACTTAAAGAACTGGCCTCAATTTTTCCAAGGTCAAAAAACGAAGAATAACTTAAAGATTTTTTAGAATTATAATTTGCAGATTCATTTAAATATAAATCCTCTTCAAAAATATCTTTTGTGATGGTAAAATTACCATCATTTAGTTTTATAGTAATGACAATCTCTTGTTGTAGTCTAACAAAAACAGCATTTGGATATAATCCTTTATATTTTTCTAATTCTTGTGAATTTGAATTCCAAATCACAAAAAGAAATAGTATTACAGATAGCTTTTTCATGTAAGCAAATTAAGAAAAAAAACTTCATTTTAACACTTAATAAATTCATAATACTTTTATTAAATAGTAACATTTTTAGGAAGATTGATTTTATTTTATTGTAATCATAAAAAAGTGATGCTTAATTTATTGATTTCATATTTCTTTCAAAATGAAGAATCAATTATTTGCTATTATCAATTTAATAGTTAGATTTGCTTATTAACACACTACAATGAATTTACAACGCGTTTGGACAAGTTTCTATTTTTACTTTTATTTTTTCAATAAAAGCTGAGACTCTATGTGTATGTAATAAAAACTATATAACTAAAAGTCTCGATATATCGAGGCTTTTTTTTTGATGTAAAAATGAAGAAAATCGCCATTCAAGGAATTCAAGGTTCCAACCATTATATTGTAGCTCAAAACTATTTTGGAGCTACAAGTCAGTTACAAGAGTGTTTGTCTTTTGATGCTTTGGTATCTTCTGTGGTTTCAGAAAGTTCTGATTATGGAATTATGGCGATAGAAAACACGATAGCAGGTTCTATCATACCAAATTATGCCTTAATAGATCAACATCATTTAACGATTACAGGAGAATATTATTTAAACATTCATCATCATTTAATGGCTTTAGAAAATCAGAAAACTGAAGATATTAAAGAAGTGTATTCTCATCCAATGGCATTGTTGCAATGTAAAGAGTTTTTTAAAAATCATCCAACGATTAAACTAATAGAAGATGTAGATACTGCTGAAGTTGCTAAACGAATATCTGAAAATCAACTAGAGAACATTGCTGCCATTGCACCTAAAATTGCGGCAGACCTATTTGGATTAGCAGTTTTAGAAGATGAAATACAAACGATAAAAAACAATGCAACAAGGTTTGTGATTGTTCAAAAAAAGGTCACTGAGGCTATCGAAACCAAAGTCAACAAAGCCTCTTTAAAATTTGAGTTAGATCATCAACGAGGAAGCTTAGCAGCAATGCTAAATGTAATGAGTGATTGTCAATTGAATTTAACAAAGATTCAATCCTTACCAAAAATTGAAACACCTTGGAAATACGCATTTTTTGTTGATGTTACTTTTGATGACTATCAAAACTTTGCAAAAGCAAAAGCGATCATAGAAATTATGGCTTTAGACTTTAAAATATTAGGAGAATATAAAAACGGAAGAGATGAATAGCGCAGACCGTTTACAACAGATACAAGAATACTATTTCTCAAAAAAATTAAGAGAAGTAAGAGGCTTAGTGGCTCTAGGAAAGCCCATTATTAATATGGGGATTGGAAGCCCGGATTTACAGCCACCAAAGGAAGTTATTACTGCCATTCAGGAAGCAGTTTTAGAAGAAGGAGCACATAAATATCAAGGTTATCAAGGATTGCCAGAATTTAGAAATGCGGTTGCTGATTTTTATAAGAACAACTATGGAGTTTCAGTAAGTTCAGAAAATGAAATTTTACCATTGATAGGAAGTAAAGAAGGAATTCTTCATATTTCGTTGTCCTTTTTAAACAAAGGAGATAAAGTATTAATTCCAAATCCAGGATATCCAACCTATACTTCTGTAACAAATTTGGTAGAAGCAATTCCTGTTTTTTATAATCTTAAGAACGAAAATAATTGGGAACCAGATTTTGAAGCAATAGAGCTTCAGGATTTATCAGAGGTTAAAATAATGTGGGTCAATTATCCACACATGCCAACTGGAGCGAAAGTTTCTGCAGAATTATTTGAGAAATTAATTGCATTTGGAAAGAAGCATCATATTTTAATTGTAAATGACAACCCGTATAGTTTTGTTTTGAATGAGAACCCGTTGAGTATTTTAAGTGTTGGCGGAGCAAAATCTACCGCTTTAGAATTAAATTCTTTAAGTAAATCATTCAATATGGCAGGCTGGAGAGTAGGGATGTTGCTTGGAAAGAAAGAATTTTTAGACGAAGTGCTAAAAGTAAAAACACAAATGGATTCGGGGATGTTTTACGGGATTCAAAAAGGAGCCATCGCTGCCTTAAAAATTGGTCTTGCCCAGAGCGAAGTCCAAGGGTCAGATTGGTTTCAAAAAATGGATTCTATTTATAAGCAAAGAAGAAAACTCATATGGAAAATTGCAGATACTTTAAACTGCAGTTATGATAAAACTTCGTCAGGAATGTTTGTTTGGGCAAAATTACCAGAAGGCATTTCATCCGAAAGTATGGTAGATGATTTATTATATAACAAAGATATTTTTATCGCACCAGGAACAATTTTTGGAAGTCAGGGAGAAGGATACATTCGGTTTTCATTATGTGTACCAGAAGATAAAATTAAAGAAGCATTAGATAGATTGTAAGATGAAAGTATTTATCATAGGAACAGGATTAATTGGAGGTAGTTTTGCTTTAGATATTCAACAAGAATATTCCGAAGCAATTATTTATGGAATTGATAATAATCCAGCGCATCTTAAAGAAGCAAAAGAACTAAAAGTGATTCATCATGAAGCAAATTTTGATGATCTAAAGATTGCAGACATTGTGTTCTTAACAATTCCAGTAGACAAGTCATTGTCTGTTTTGCCTTTAGTTTTAGATACAATAAATGACAATGCTTTAGTTATTGATGTTGGATCTACAAAGCAACGTATTTGTGAAGTCGTAAATGAGCATCCAAAAAGAAGGAACTTCTTAGCAGCACATCCAATAGCAGGAACAGAGTTTTCAGGACCAAAAGCAGCGTTAAAAGGACTTTATAATGAAAAGACAAATATCATTTGTGAAGTAGAAAAAACAGCGTTTAAACTACAAGAAAAAGCCCTAGATATTTTCTCTAAAATAGGAATGAGAATTCGTTATATGGATGCCGTTTCTCATGACAAACACATTGCTTACGTTTCTCATTTATCACACATAAGTTCCTTTATGTTGGGTAAAACAGTGATTGAAAAAGAAAAAAATGAACGCGATATTTTTGACATGGCTGGAAGTGGATTTGAATCTACAGTCCGTTTGGCAAAAAGTTCACCTGCAATGTGGACACCCATATTTGAGCAAAATAAAGCCAATGTTATTGAAACATTAGAAGAATATATCGGAAATTTGCAGCGTTTTAAAATACTGATGCAAGAAAATAAATTTGATGAGGTTTTTGAAGAAATGCAAAATACCAATCACATTAAAAATATATTAAACGGAATAAAATAATAGAAAAAGAGTAAAAATGATGAATACAAAAGAATTAAGAACATGGTTGGATGATTTAAAATTAGATCACCCACTAGTAGTAGCAGGGCCTTGTAGTGCAGAAACAGAAGATCAAGTTTTAAAGATCGCGCACGAATTAAAAGATTCTGATGTAAATTATTTCCGTGCAGGAATTTGGAAACCAAGAACGCGTCCTGGAAATTTTGAAGGAGTTGGAGCATTGGGTTTAAAATGGCTTCAAAAAGTCAAAGCTGAAACAGGAATGAAAACGGCAACGGAAGTTGCCAATGCAGCACATGTAAAGTTAGCTTTAGAACACGACATTGATTTGTTATGGATTGGAGCAAGATCAACAGTGAGTCCTTTTATTGTGCAAGAAATTGCTGATGCATTAGAAGGTACTGATAAAATAGTCTTAGTGAAGAATCCAGTAAATCCAGATTTAGCTTTATGGTTAGGAGGAATTGAAAGATTATATTCTGCAAACATCAAAAATTTAGGAGTTATTCATAGAGGATTTTCAACTTATGAAAAAACAAGATATCGTAACAATCCAGAATGGCAAATTGCTATTGAATTACAAAATCGTTTTCCAGATTTACCATTGATCTGTGATCCTTCACATATCACCGGAAAAAGAGACATGATTTTTGAAGTTTCCCAAACTGCCTTAGATTTAAATTTCGACGGATTAATGATTGAAACTCATTACGATCCAGACAATGCATGGAGTGATGCAGCACAGCAAGTTACTCCGTCTACTTTGATTGAAATCATGGATGATTTAAAGATCAGAAAAGAAACGGATACAGAAGCTAATTACAGAAATGCGTTGAATACTTCGCGTACTCAAATAGATGTAATAGATCATCAATTGATTGAAATGCTTGGGAAACGCATGAAAGTAGCTGACCAAATTGGAAGATTAAAGAAGGATAAAAATGTGGCTGTTTTACAATCAAGAAGATGGAATGAAATTCTAGGAAAAATGATTTTAGAAGGAGAAGAAAATAGTTTAAGTGAAGAATTTATTTTGAGAGTATTTAAAGCGATACATCAAGAATCTATCAATCATCAAGAAAAAGTGATCAATGGATAAATAAAAAAAAGCGGCTTTTAAGCCGCTTTTTTTTATTCTATTTTTACTGTTTAGGTCTTTTGAAAATATAACGAGTAATAAAGATTCCATTTCCATCACCCTTACCTGCATCACTTTCAACAGCACTAGTCACAAAAGCTAAATCCCAGCCTTCTTCTAGCATAGTGTTTATTTTAGATGTGATTACGGCGTCATTTGCAGCAATATTTTGGAAACGAATACCTCCTAAATTAAAAAAGTTTAACAATTTAGTTTCTTCAAAGTTTTTAACTCTAATATCTGAACGACTTGATTTGTTTCTTTTATCTTTTTCTGTTTTTCCATCTGTTCTTACAGATGTAAAATCTTTGTATTCACGGTCTTCATTTGTAGAAATAATTCTAGACCTTCCTAATCCGCTACTAATGATAGATTCAACACTTGTAATTACTTTAACTTCATAACTTTGAGCCTCTGCAGCATAGAAGCACACTAAAAGAGCAATTACTAAAAATACTTTTTTCATAATTTGATTATATTAAAATTTAGCATCTAAATTACATATTTTTTATGAGAATTGATTTACTTTGTTATATGACGGGAATAGTTTATAAATCTACTGGGAGTTGGTATTTTGTGAAATCTGAAAACGGTGCATTTCATCAATGTAGAATTAAAGGAAAATTTAGATTAAAAGATATTAAAAGCACCAACCCAATTGCTGTTGGAGATGTTGTAGATTTTGATTTAGAAACCAAAGGAGACGAAGAGATCGGTGTTATCAATGTGATTCACGAACGAAAAAACTTTATTGTTCGTAAATCTGTAAACCTATCGAAGCAAACCCATATTATTGCATCAAATATTGACATTGCTTTTTTGCTCGTTACTATTAATAATCCACCCACACTTACCACATTTATAGATCGATTTCTAGTTACAGCCAGAGCTTATTCAATAGATGCCGTTTTAATTTTTAATAAAATTGACACCTATGAAATAGAAGAAAGAGCAGAGATTTTATATCTAAAAGATATCTACGAAGCCATAGGGTATCTATGTCTAGAAGTTTCTTCAACTAAAAATATAAATTTAGAGGCTGTTAAAGAATTGATGAAAGGGAAAACAACAATGTTTTCTGGTCATTCTGGTGTTGGAAAAACAACCTTATTAAATGCGATTGAGCCAGGTTTAAATTTAAAAACGAAGGAAATATCAGATCAACATAAGCAAGGACAACATACCACAACTTTTGCAGAAATGTTTGATTTAAGTTTTGATGCACAAATTATTGATACACCAGGAATAAAAGGTTTTGGTGTTGTAGATATTGAAAAAGAAGAATTAGGAGATTATTTCGTAGAATTTTTTGCTTTAAAAAGTGAGTGTAAGTTTAATAATTGCATTCATGTTAATGAACCTCATTGTGCAGTAAAAGATGCTTTAGAGGAAGAACTTATTTCTTGGTCGCGTTATAAAAGTTACTTACAAATATTAGAAGGAGAAGAAGAGCAATATAGAACTGATATCTGGGAATAACATAAAGATAATGAAAGCAGTAATTCAGCGCGTAACAAAAGCAAGTGTAACTATTAATGAAAAAACAGTAGCCTCTATTCAAAACGGAATGCTAGTTTTGTTAGGAATAGAGGATGAAGATACTCAAGAAGATATAGTCTGGTTATCTAAAAAGATTGTAAACCTTAGAATTTTTAATGATGAGAATGCTGTTATGAATACCTCTCTAATCGATACAAACGGAGATGCTATTGTTGTTAGTCAATTCACGTTGCATGCATCAACCAAAAAAGGAAACCGTCCAAGTTATTTAAAAGCATCTATGCCTTCCGTAGCAATTCCACTTTACAAAAACTTTATCAATCGGTTTCAACAAGAACTAGGCAAAGAGATTCAAACTGGAGAGTTTGGTGCCGACATGAAAGTTACAATTATAAACGACGGACCTGTTACTATAATTATAGATTCAAAAAATAAAATTTAATTCGTTTTATTTTCCATGGAATATAAAATTGTTATATATTTGGCATGGAAAATAATTTTAACCAACTAATATTTATATAAAAATGAAAAAAGCAATTATTGCAATCGTAGCAATTTCAACAATCTTAGTATCATGTAATGGTGAGAAGAAAGAAAAAGTTGATGTAAAAGAAGAAGTAAAAGTAACAGAAGTAGCAAAAGTTAATAATGTAGATTTAACAGCCTCTACAATGACTTGGAAAGGAACAAAACCAGGAGGAGCACATGATGGGTCTGTTGGATTTAAAGAAGGTTCATTAGTTGTAGAAACCGGAATTGTTACGGGTGGTGAATTTGTAATTGACATGAGCTCAATCAAAAATTTAGACATAAAAGACGCAAAAAAATCAGCAAATTTAGTTGCTCACTTAACATCTCCAGATTTCTTTGACGTTGCTGCATTTCCAACCTCAAAATTTGTAATCACTTCAGTAGCAAGTAAT
>Ga0209555_10001480_pt1 | contig 18063 bp, 12 predicted proteins | sample SaaInl85LU_5_DNA_FD_184643 | JGI IMG/M metagenome (GOLD analysis project Ga0209555, IMG submission 184643) | Marine microbial communities from expanding oxygen minimum zones in the Saanich Inlet - ESP_85LU_5_DNA (SPAdes) (version 2) | ecosystem: Environmental > Aquatic > Marine > Intertidal... | reverse complement strand
TTACACCTACTCAATCTGTAACCCCAACGGTTTCAGTTACTCCAACCGCTTCAATAACCCCAACAGTATCTGTGACCCCGACGGTTTCAATAACTCCAACACAATCGGTTACTCCAACGGCATCAATAACACCAACACAAACGGTAACACCAACGGCTTCTGTGACTCCAACAGTGTCATCAACACCTGCATCGACACCATCGGTCACACCGACATCAACGGTAACTCCAACGGCATCAGTAACCCCAACAGTTTCTGTAACACCAACCGCGTCAATAACGCCAACGGCATCAATAACGCCAACACAAACAGTTACTCCGACAGTTTCTGTGACACCAACGGTATCAATAACACCAACAGCTTCAATTACACCAACACAATCAGTTACTCCAACAGCTTCGGTTACTCCAACTGTTTCTTCAACGCCAGAGTCGACTCCTTCATCAACACCTACCTCAACAGTGACACCATCGGTTACTCCATCTATTACGCCTTCGGCTACACCATCAGTAACTCCAACACAAACGGTTACTCCGACGGCTTCAATTACGCCAACCGCATCTATCACACCAACAGTTTCGATAACACCATCAACAACACCTACATCAACCGCAACTCCAACACCTACACCTTCGATTACACCTTCAGCAACAGTATCGGTAACGCCAACATTAACACCAACACCAAGTATTACTCCTAGTCAAGCGGGTGCCGCTCCGGCATTATTATTTATTGAACCACAATCAAAGGCTACTGATATAGGGACTTACATTTATAATGGTGGTACCCCGATATCTAATTGGTATGGTTTCACTAATACAACACAACCAACTAACACATCAGATATTGAAACATACATGGAAATGTTTGCAACTTCAGGTGTTACAGGTTTACCTCAAGTATATACTGCTAATATACCTCAAAGTGGCGCGGGTCAATACTTATTTGAGGAAATCATTATTCCTTCGGGAACAATTTCAGGAGATGCATGGTATACCTTCTTAGTACCTCAAGATTCTATTGGTTCTTCATCTAATAGGGTTACTGAAATTTTACAAGACACTAGTAGTTCGTATGGTAATAGTATTACACCAAGTTCAACATTCTATAACTTAGGTTTAGTTAGTTATACGGGTAGTGTATATGCCAACACAACATATAGATTATATACGACATATAATTTAACAGGATTAAAATTAAATAACTCATCGAATCCGCTTTACTTTAAAGCTGGTACGGTAAGTTAAAACTATTTATAATAAAATAAAAAAAGATGGCATTTCAGTATAAAAATCCAATATCAGATTCACAACTTAATACGGTAGAAACAGTATCGAGACTTAAAACCTATGGTACTAACTTTAGTGTGTTACAAGTTGGTGGTTATATGGAGGTTTATACGTTAAATGATTTGTCATTTACTATTCCTGATGGTGCAACGGGTCCTATTGAATTTACTGGTAATACTATACCGGTAAACTACTCTAAAAGGACCTTACCCTTTTTACCTGATACCTTAACTTTAAATTCTGATAATATTTCATCGGGACGTAGAAGATTGGGTATGTTGGTATATGTTCACGAGACAAGTCAAACATATCAGTTTTCTATTGATGATTATGAGACATTGTGGGATAACGCGAGTGGTTCCACATCACAAACCGATTATGGAACTACAATTACTACTTCTACTAGTGGCGGTGAAGATTTTATTAATGCATGGTTAAATTCTTCTATTGAGGGTGTTAGTGGTGTAACAAGAGAAAATGCTCGTTGGAGAATATTTTGGGGAACTGACTGGCAAATCACAGGAGGTACCTACAACTCAGAAACAGGAACTTTAAGCCTCGATAATAACACAGGTGGGACCATCAATGTAACAGGTTTTACTTCTGGTGGTGGTTCTCAAACATTACAACAGGTTTTAGATACAGGTAATGTATCGACAACAGGTATGTATATATCAGGTGCCACTTTAACCGCAACAACAGTTGATATTAATGGTGGTTACATTGATGGTGTTGTTTTAGGTAGTGTATCTCCGGTAACGTTAACATCTAACAGTGCGACTATTACTGGTGGTTATCTTAATGGTGTAGTTTTAGGTAATACAACACCTGTTACTATAACATCAAACAATGCTACTATTACAGGTGGGTATCTTAATGGGGTTGTTTTAGGAAATGTTACACCTGTTACTATAACATCGAACAATGCTACTATTACCAGCGGTTATCTTAACGGTGTAGTTTTAGGTAATACAACACCTGTGACAATAACTTCAAATAATGCCACGATTACAAGTGGTAATATTAACGGAACTAATATTGGTCTAACAACAAGAGGACCTGCAGGTTTCACATACATTTATGATAATAATGGATTAACAGGTAATACAGGTCAGATTCTTTCAACATCTACAACAGGTATTACATGGATTGACTCATCTTCAACTGACTACTACGTCACTGGTGGAACTTACAATAGTGGGACTACGACTCTAACTTTAAGTAGAAACGATGGTAATACTGTAGATATTACAGGATTTACATCAGGAGGTGGTGGTTCACTAACACTTCAAGATGTTACAGATAATGGTAGTACCACAACAAGAGCAATATCTGTTCGTTCAGTAACGAGTGAATTTGATTTAACAATTAATGAGGGTATCACTGCTGGTAACGGTGGTGGTGATATTTCAAGTAATACCGTGTTTGGTGCATCGGCACTTGCAAATAATTCAACAGGTAATGGTAACAGTGCATTTGGTACTTGGACGTTAAGTGCGACTACAGGAAGTGGTAACTCTGCCTTTGGTTCGTTAGCTCTTTACAAAAACACTACAGGTAATAATAACACGGCTATCGGTAAGAATGCAATGTATAATGGTACCAATTCGGCAGAGAGTGTTGCCGTAGGTAGTGAAGCGTTTTACAGTGGTGGTGGTAATACAGGTGTTGCTATTGGATATCAGGCAGGTTATGGGGTTACAACTGCCAGTGGTAGTATTTTAATCGGTTATAGAGCGGGTTATGATATTACTGATAATAGTAGAAACATAGCCATTGGTTATGAATCATTGAGATTTAACGACGAGGGAACTTTCAACGTTGCCGTTGGTGATACAGCATTACATGGTAACCGTAGTGGTGATTTTAACGTTGGTGTTGGTAATGACGCCCTTGTTAGTAACACGACAGGTTTAAGAAACGTAGGTGTTGGTTCTGATTCGCTTTCAAACAATCAAACAGGTAATGATAACGTTGCTTTAGGTTTTGAGGCGGGACAAAATATTGCAGGTGGTGGTTTGAATGGAACTGTTAATGACTCTATCTTCATAGGTAAAGGGTCTAAAGCCTCAGTCACTAATGGGTCAAATGAGATTGTTATTGGTACTGATGCCATTGGTAATGGTTCTAATACGATTACTTTAGGTAACACAGGTCATACAGATACTTACTTATTTGGGACCGTTCATGGTGTTCCATACTTAACAGGTGGTACCCTAACTAACGATACATTGACATTAGTGGATGTTGATGGTGGTTCATTCGATATTACAGGTTTTACATCCACAAGTTCCGATACTTATGTTACAGGTGCTACATACGTAGAATCAACAGGTATACTTACGTTAACAAGAAACGATGGTCAAACTGTAGGTGCTGGTGGTTTCTCATATGTTAAATCACTAACACTTAATAATAACAATTTAACAATAACGCCTAACATTGGGTCACCAGCATTGGCTCAAGTTAATGCTATTACAGACTTAGGTTACAATGATTGGGGTCTTTCAGGAACATCTACTGGTGTATTCTACTCAGGGACAGAGTTACCATTTATTACAGGTGGGACTTACTCTTCAGGAACAATCACTTTAGGTATTAACGGAGAATTAGAATCTGATATTACTATCAGTGGTTTAGATTCTGACGACACTTACTTAACGGGGGCAACATACTCACCAACGACATTGACGTTGGGTATGAATGATGGAACCGACTTTACTGTTTCAGGATTTGCACCTGAAATAACTGGTGGTACCTACAACAACGGAACATTATCTCTCGAAGATAATACGGGTGGTTCGGTTGATATTAGTGGTATTACATTTAGTTCGACTAATATCTATAGTAATGATGGTCAATTAACCGCAAATAGAATTGTTGACCAAAACTCAAACACATTAACATTTAGTGGTGGTTCGGTATCGATGGGTACATCAACGACATCACCGGTATGTGCATTATTAGAATTAGCTAGTACCAATCAAGGTCTTCTTATACCAAGGATGACTCAGGTACAAAGATTAGCTATAAACACACCAATTCCAGGACTTATCGTCTACTGTACTAACTCCGACTCAAACGGAGATGAGGGTATGTATATGTATAAATCACTTGGATGGGTGAATGTTTTATAAGCCTTTTAAGGGATTAATATAAACTAACAAAAATTTTAAGACAATGGCAAACGGCTTAAATTACAATTCCAGTAATATCTTATCATTTACAACCAATGACGTTAAAAGAGAAGTTATTGATTCAAATGGTAATCACGGTTTCGGGGTATTAGTACCTACAAACTTAGTTGATATTTCTGGTTCAACTTCTACTCCTTTGAGAGTTAGAGGGTTAGCGGCAGGTACGGAAGGACGTATCTTGGCAACTAACACAAACGGTGTCGTGTCTTATCGTGACGATGTGTTGGTTAGTGGTTCTATTTCAGATAACGTTGTTACTTTAACGGATGTTGATTCAGCTACGACTAATTTAACTATCCAAGCGGTAACGGCAGTGACTTACAACAATGCATGGGACATTGCATTGGGAGGAACAGGTACAATTGGTAGCTCACCAATTAATTTACCTTTCATTACTAGTGGTTCGTACTCTAATGGTACAATCACATTAAGTATAAACGGTGGTTTAGAATCGGATATTACCATTACAGGTATTGACGGTACGGATACCTTTGTTACGGGTGGAACTTACACACAATCAACAGGTGTTATTGAGGTTACAAGAAATGATGGTACATCAGTACCATTAGTAGGTAACGTTAACCTTATTGAAACAGGTGCAATTGCGGATAATGTAATCACATTAACTGACAATTTAGGTAGTGCTACGGTACTAACAGTAAATGCTATTGATGATATAACTTACGATAACTCATTTGGTTTAACTGTTGGTGGTACTGGTACTATTTCAAGTTCATTTGAGTTACCATTCATCACAGGTGGTACTTTGGATATTCCGACAGGTGATTTAACACTTTCTATGAATGGTGGATTAGAGTCTAACATCACAATTAGTGGATTTGCAACTTCAGCTTCTGATACTTTTGTAACAGGTGCGACGTTCTCAAGTGGTACTGCAACTCTAACGAGAAATGACGGTAACACTGTTGACATTGCGGGTATATGGACAAGTATTCCAAATAGTGCATTAGCGAATGACAGTGTAACTGTTGGTTCAACTGAAATCGATTTAGGTGCTACATCAACTACATTAGCGGGTCTTACGTCTGTTACATCAACAACCTTTGTTGGTGGTTTAACAGGTAACGCTGACACTGCTACGGCTTTAGCTTCAGGACAAAACTTCTCAATTAGTGGTGATATCACAGCATCAGCAATTTCATTTGATGGTACAGGTGCAGTTGCATTGAGTGCTTCAATTGATAATGACGCGGTTGTTACTGATAAAATCCTTAACGGTAATGTGACTAATGCTAAATTAGCTAACTCAGCATTCACAACAAGTGGTGACGGTGCTGGTTCAAGTAACAATAGTACATCTCTTGGTGGTACATTGGCGTTTACATCAGCTGACAACTCGGCAGAAATTGTTGCTAATGGTGCTGGAGCAATAGACTTCTCTGTTAATGCTGGTAACATTTCATTATTCAAAATTTCAGGTGATACAGGTTCGGTAACTCCAAATGGTTCTTCAACCATTACATGGGTTGGTGGAACAGGAATCGACACTTCTATAACTGGTGATGATTTAACAATTTCAATTGATTCATCAGTTGTAACATTGAATGGTTCACAAACACTTACAAACAAAACAATAAACGCATCTCAATTAGTTGATGGTTCGGTAACTAACGCTAAGTTAGCAAGTTCATCATTGACATTGGCAGGTGACTCAGGTACACAGACTTTGGAATTGGGTGATACATCTACATTCTCAGGTGGTGACGGTATTGATACAGTTGCACAAGCGACGGATAATTTGGTTATTTCTGTTGATGATTCATTTGTGGAAGTAGTATCAAGAAAAGGAGCTAATAACGGTTATGCATCACTTGATGCTAACGGTAGAGTACCTTCTTCACAATTACCTTCTTCGGCGTTTGAATACAAAGGTAACTGGAATGCATCCACTAACACACCAACATTAGCTGATGGAACAGGTGATGCTGGTGATATGTATCGTGTTTCTGTTGCAGGTAATCAAGATTTAGGTAGTGGTACAATTGATTTTCAGGTTGGTGACTACCTTCTTTATAACGGTGCTGAATGGGACAAGATTGATAATACTGACTCAGTAAGTTCTGTAAACGGAGCAACAGGTGCAGTTGTCCTTGATAGTGATGATATCGCTCAAGGTTCAACGAATCTTTATGACAAAGTAGTTAGCTTATCTAACGGAACTGGTATTACGACTTCAGGTACGTATCCTAACTTTACAATCACTAACAGTGATTTAGGTTCGACTCAGAACATCTTCAAGACAATTGACCTACCAACAGGTACGGACCCAGTTGCTGGTTCTAACTCGGATACCTTGTCATTCACGTCTTCGGATTCTTCTGTAACAATAAATGGTACAGGTTCAAACACTGTGGATATTACTGTAGGTGCTTCAGTTAATACTAACATCTTCAATACGAATGGTACATTATCGGGAGCAAGAACTGTTACACAAGCTGGTAATACGTTAGCGTTTACAGGTGGTGATTTCACGGTCGATGGAACTACATTGGTTGTTGACGAAAGTGCTTCAGCAGTGTCTATCGGAGCGGCAGCACCGGCGGCAAGTGCAGTACTTGAAGTTGCTTCAACAACTAAAGGTTTCCTATTCCCAAGGATGACAGAAACTCAGAGAGGTGCAATCGGTTCACCAGCAACAGGTTTGATGGTATATCAAACTGACGGTGACGAAGGTGTGTACATCTATAAATCATTTGGATGGGTACAAGTAATCTAATTTATACACTATAAATTATTTGAAAAGTATTTATCATTAGATATGATTGGGGGAGTTAACCCTCCCCCTTAGCCAAAAAAATAAAAGAGAAAGAAAATAATATAAAATGGCAACATTAAACGGTGTTAATTATAGTAATACGTCAGGACTACTCCTGAAAACGAACTCTACCACTCAGATGAGTATATCAACGGGGGGTGTAATTGAATTTAATCAATCATATACCTTCCCTACATCTGATGGGTCAGCGAATACTGTATTATTAACAAATGGTTCAGGTGCACTTTCTTTCTCTACTATTCCAAACGCATCGTTGGACAATTCATCAATCACTATTAATGGAGCCTCCGTATCATTAGGTGGTTCCATAAATGTAGGTGACATAACAGGTGTTTCTGCGGGCAATGGTTTAACTGGTGGAGGTACTTCTGGTTCGGTAACACTTAATGTAGGTGCTGGAACGGGTATTAGTGTAGCCGCTGATAGTGTGTCTATTGATTATGTCGGTACTAATAACTTTATTGATTCGGCAACAAATTTAGAGGGTACTTCAATCGCAGCGGGTGATACGATTGTTTATCATGATGCAACAGACAATAATGTTAAGAAAGGATTTGTCTCTGACTTACCATTCTCAAACAATAGTGGTACTGTTACTTCTGTTGCGATTTCAGGTACCGATGGTATTGATGTAGATTCAGGTTCACCAATTACAACAACTGGAACAATAACATTAGGATTATCAAACATACCTAATAGTTCATTAAGTAATTCCTCAATTGATATTGCTGGTACTGATATTTCATTAGGTGGTATTGTAACCGGTGATGATATTATTGCTGATGTAAGTGCTGGTCAAATTACTAACGCTCAGTTATCGAACAGTAGTATAACTATTAATGGTTCATCAGTTTCATTAGGTGGTACTATTAATATTGGTGATATTACTGAGGTTATTGCTGGTAATGGTCTAACAGGTGGAGGTTCATCTGGTTCTGTAACATTAAATGTCGGTGCGGGTACACTTATTGATGTTGCTGCCGATACAATATCTGTAGATTTATCAGAGTTGACTACCTCAACCTCAAATGGTGATGGTGACTTTTTCGTTGTTGTTGACTCGGCAAATGCTCAAAAGAAACTTACTAAAGGTAATATTAATAATAGTGGTTTTAACAACGACGCTGGATATACTACAAACTCCGGTACTGTAACCTCTGTTGCGATTTCAGGGACAGACGGTATCGACGTGGATAGTGGTTCGCCAATTACATCATCAGGTACAATAACTCTTGGATTATCAAGTATACCTAATTCATCATTAGCCAATTCATCAATGACTATTGCAGGTACTGCGATATCTTTAGGTGGTTCAATTTCAGGTGACGATATTATTTCGGATGTAAGTGCAAGTCAGATAACCAACTCTCAATTGGCTAATTCATCAGTAACAGTAACTGCGGGTACAGGTTTAGCGAATGGAGGGTCAGTATCACTAGGTAGTTCAGTAACACTTAATGTAGGTGCCGGTACAGGTATTTTGGCAAATGCTAATGACATCGCTCTTGATTACGCTGGTACGGATAACTTTATCAACTCCGCAACCAATTTAGGGGGAACTGCAATTGCCGCGACAGACACTATAATATACCACGATGCCACGGACAATAATGTTAAGAAAGGTCTGGTATCTGACTTACCGTTTACAAGTAGTGCGGGTTCAGTAACATCGGTAGCTATTTCAGGTTCTGATGGTATTGATGTGGATTCAGGTTCACCGATTACATCTTCAGGAACAATAGCCTTAGGGTTATCTAATGTACCTAATTCATCTTTGGCTAATTCATCGGTAACCGTAACCGCAGGTACAGGTTTAGCGAATGGTGGTTCAGTTTCATTAGGAGGTTCAGTAACACTTAATGTGGGTGCGGGTACAGGTATTCAAGTAAATGCTAACGATATCGCCTTGGATTACGCTGGTACTGATAACTACATATACGCAGCAGGAACAGGGGTCGGTGATATTACAACATCAATGTTTATTCCTGTAAGTGATGCATCTAACAACGTTAAAAAATATACAGTCGCAGCATTACCGTTCACTAATAATCAAGGTACTGTGACATCTGTAGGTATTACCGCAGGGGCTTTGATTGACGTTACAAACTCACCAATTACTACAAGTGGTAATATTACAGTTGCGGTTGACCTTTCAGAGTTAACAACTTCAACATCTAATGGTGACGGTGACTTCTTTGTAGTTGTTGATACTGCAAATGCACAGAAGAAGTTAACTAAAGGTAATATCAATATTAGTGGATTTAATAATGATGCAGGATATATCACATCAGCAGGAAATACAAATCTATACTCAACAGATGGTACCTTGGCTGGTGCGAGAACAGTAACTCAAAACGGTGCTAATTTACACTTCAGCACTACGGGAGGTGCTAACACAAAATTCTATAGGAGTTCGATTGTTAATAAGTCATTAACAAGAGTCTTTATGGAGGCTGATGATTTTTATGATAACGTATTAGAATTAGATTCTTCTGACCCATCTACGAAATTAGTTTCTGGTTATGAAGCTGGTGGAGCACAAGTCTTTAGTGTTGACGGTCAAGGTAATTTAACTGCTACGTCTAAAGCCTTCGATATTCCACACCCAAATCCTGAGAAAAAGGCTGAGGGTATGAGATTGAAACATGGTAACCTTGAGGGACCTGAACACGGTGTATATGTTAGAGGTAGACAATTGAATGATAAAGAAATTGAACTCCCTGAGTATTGGAGAGATTTGGTTGACCCTGATAGTATTACAGTTCAATTAACATCAGTTGGTTCACACCAAAACTTATATGTAAAAGAGATTAAGGATAACGTAGTTTACATAGGAAATGGAAACTTATTCAGTAATAAGATTGATTGTTACTACTTTATCCAAGCGGAAAGAAAAGATATTGAAAAGATTACGGTTGAATATTAGAGAATAGAAACCCAATAAAATATAAAGAATGACAAAAAGAGGATTAAGAAATTAGTCCTCTTTTTCGTTTTCAATACTTTCGTATAGTGAAAGTAGATTTAACGATTCTGTATAGCTTTCCTCAAGAGCCTTAACTTCTTTTGGAGTGTAGCTATTTTGTATTGCTTGTTCCAAATTGTCTTCTGACTCTTTAACTAATCTTTTTATTGTTTTAAGTAGTTTCATATCAATAAATATCCCTTTATTATCATTTATCAATGATTATTCTTTTTACAAAGTATATTTTTATGGCAAGAAGAAAACAAACAATTTTCGTGCAATTAGCGTCTTATCGGGACCCTGAGTTGTTACCAACTTTAAAAGATATGTTGTCGAAAGCTAAGAGGTCAAACAATTTGGTAATTTCTTTGGCGTGGCAACACTCTCCTGAAGATGAGTGGGATAATATTGATGAATATAAAGATGACCCACGTTTCAAAATTATAGATATTCCACATACAGATAGTAAAGGTGCTTGTTGGGCAAGACACTTATTACAACAACAATATGATGGTGAGATGTATACCTTACAAATAGATTCACACCATCGTTTTGTTAAAGATTGGGATGATAAATTAATTAAGCAATATAATGAGTTAAAAAAGTTGGGGTATAAGAAACCTATGATTACAGGTTATATTCCATCTTATGAACCGAGTAATGACCCTCAAGGAAGGGTGAATGTTCCTTGGAAGATGGACTTCGACAGGTTTAGTCCTGATGGTAATGTTCACTTCTTACCTGCGAGTATTGATGATTTTGCTAGTAGGGATGTTCCTGTTCCTGCTAGATTTTATTCTGCTCATTTCAACTTCACTTCAGGGGATTTTGTAAAGGAGGTTCCTCATGACCCTGAGTATTACTTCCACGGTGAAGAAATTTCGATTGCTGTTAGAGCATTTACATGGGGTTATGATTTGTTCCACCCTATTGAAATTTACATGTGGCATTATTACACAAGAAAAGATGGGAAAAGACAATGGGACGATGACCCACAATGGGGAGATAAAAATAACAATTCACATTTAAAGAATAGAAAGTTATTTGGTATGGATGGTGAGGTCTATGACCCTGAGGAGTTTGGTATCTATGGGTTCGGACCTGAAAGGACATTGGATGAATATGAGAGATATGCTGGTATATCCTTTAGTAGACGTGCCGTTCAACAACACACATTGAATAAGGGATATGCACCTAATCCTGTTTTTGAGACGGAAGAGGAGTATCTAAATTCATTTGCGACTATGTTTAAGCATTGTATTGATATTGGTTTCGACCAAGTCCCTCATGATGATTACAATGTTTGGGCGGTTGCCTTTGAAGATGAGAATGGAAACGAGTTGTATCGTGATGATGCAAACGCTGATGAGATTAGAGTTATGAAGAGTGACCCTGACGGATACTGTAAGGTATGGAGGTCATTCGAAACTGCGGTTAGACCGTATAAATGGGTTGTTTGGCCACATTCAGAGAAAGAAGGTTGGGTGAACAGAATGGAAGGATTATTATATTAATATGGCAAAAGCAAGAAAAAACATGAGAATTTTGGTTCACTTACCTGCGTATCGTGAACCTGAGTTGGTACCAACGATTAAAAGTGCGTTGGAGAACGCCGAGTTTCCTGAGAGGATTCATTTCGGTATTTGTAGACAATATAACCCTGAGGATGGGTTTGATAACGTTGATGAGTATCGTGATGACCCAAGGTTTAAGATTAAGGATATTCTTTATGAGGAGGCTAAGGGATTGGCCTATGCAAGAGCGGTTATTAACGATGAATTATTGACAGATGAGGAATTTGTATGTCAATTGGATTCACATCACCGTTTTACTAAGAATTGGGATTCTACATTGATTAAATGGTATTATGATTTGAAGAAAGACGGTCATAATCCACTTATTTGTGGTTATTTACCTTATTATAACCCGTTTAATGACCCTGCGGAGAGAGTTCAAGAACCTTGGTTATCTGAGGCAGCTAGTTTCTATCCATTTGGGACTATATTCATTCGTCCAACAGGTATTCCGAACTGGCAACAATTGGAAAAACCATTCCCTGCTAGATTCTTAAGTGGTCACTTTGCTTTTGGTCCTAATAAATGGGCTAAAGAGGTAAGACATGACCCTAACATCTTCTTTAGTGGTGAGGAAATCAACTTGAGTGTTCGTTCATATACTCACGGTTATGATATGTTCCACCCACATAGAGTCATTATATGGCATGCTACGATGAGAGAAGAGAGAGCGGGTAAGTTGGTATGGGATGACCAACATAAAAGAGGTGAAAATCAATGGTGGGCACAACAGGATGTTGCAAGAGCAAGAATTCGTCAACTATTTGGTGTTGAGGACAATGGATTCAATTTGGAACCTTATGGTTTAGGTAGTAAGAGAACGGTTCGTGATTACGAGAAGTATGCTGGTATCCATTTTAAGAAGAAATCATTCCAAAAATGGACCATTGACAACAAATTCCCTCCAAACCCATATAACTATGAAACTGAGGAAGAATGGGAAAACTCGTTTACGTATTCCTTCTACCACTTAGTCAATATTGAGAGATATGAGTTACCTGCGGATGATTACACATCTATTTTGGTTGCTTTTGACGATGAAGATGGTGTGGGTATGTATTCAACATCTATAGAAGGAAGTGACTTGCAAAGATTTTTGAATGGTGATGGTCCTATTCATTACGAACAGATGTTTATGACGGATAAAAAACCGACAAGAGTTGTTTATTGGGGACACTCAGACAAACGTGGTTGGGCTGAACGAGTTGAAAGAATTATTGACTAAATGAGTAAAATAAAGCTCGTGATATTTGATTTGGATGGTGTTCTTGTAGAAGCTAAAAACATTCATTATAACGCGCTTAATAGGGCGTTAGGTGATGAGTTTAAAATTAGTTGGGAAGAACACCTTTCTATTTATGATGGTCTAAAAACATATCAAAAATTACAAATGTTGACGGAAAGAAAAGGTCTTCCTATAGATAAACACAATTCGATATGGGAGTCCAAACAATTTTGGACGTTGACAATGTTGAAAGAATTATCATCAGATGAAACTTTACAAAGTCTAATGAGTGATTTGGTTGATAAGGGATATAAGATTGCGGTCTGTTCGAATTCAATTAGAAAAACCGTATTGACGGTCCTTTCAAAGTTAGGGTTGATGGAATTCATGGATTATGTAATTTCCAATGAAGATGTACAAAACTCCAAACCTCATCCTGAAATGTATTGGAGGGCAATTTCTAAAATGGGGTGTTTACCTGAAGAAACTTTAATTGTTGAAGATTCACCATATGGATTATTAGCAGCTTCAAGGTCAAAATCACATATTTTAAGAGTAAAAAACCCATCCGAGGTTACTTATGATAATATGTTTAAAAAATTAAAAGAAATAGAAATGGGTCAGAGTAATGATAAACCAAAGTGGGAAGATAAGAATTTGAATGTATTAATACCCATGGCCGGTGCTGGAAGTAGATTTCAACAAGCGGGGTATACTTTCCCGAAACCTTTGATTGATGTCAATGGTAAACCAATGATTCAGGTTGTTGTTGAAAATTTAAATATTGATGCAAATTTCATTTTTGTAGTACAAAAGTCACACAGAGAAAAATATAATTTAGATACTTTGCTGAATTTGATTACACCGAATTGTAAGATTGTTGAAGTTGATGGGTTGACCGAAGGTGCTGCGTGTACTGCACTGTTAGCTAAAGATTATATCGATAATAATAATCCATTATTCTTTGCAAATTCAGACCAATTCGTAGAATGGGACTCTAATGAGTTTATGTATAAAATGAATGAGACTGATGTCGATGGGGGGATTGTATCATTCAGGGCAACTCATCCAAAGTGGAGTTTTGCTAAAGTTGATGAAAGAGGTATGGTAACTGAAGTTGCTGAGAAGAACCCGATATCTGATATCGCTACCGTTGGTTATTACTATTGGAAACATGGTTCTGATTTTGTAAAATATGCTGAAGAAATGATTGATAGAGACATTAGAGTCAACAACGAATTCTATGTGTGTCCCGTATTCAATCAGGCTATACAAGATGGTAAGAGTATTAGAACATTTGATATACCTAAGATGTGGGGTCTTGGAACACCTGAAGATTTAAAATATTATATTGAAAACTATAAAGTCTAATGGATTTAGATTTAAAACAATATAAGTTTGTACATATTCCAAAAACTTCGGGTAAATATTTTATTGAAAGATATGGATTAGAATACGCTAACAATCATATGCATGTTTGTTATAATAAGAAATATGCGAGTATACCTCAGAATTGGTTATGTTATCGTGAGCCAGAACCTAAGATGATATCAATGATTAGAAATCCATTCGATTGGTTATTTTCTTATTATAGTCATAAAAATGAACTTGGATGGGACGGAGCCAATTGGAGACATAATATAACATCATTCAAACAATTTATTGTGAACTATTGTGACCCTGATTTCAAGTGGTTTCATCCTTCTGTAGGTAAAAGTTTTATAACGCCAGTTTGTAATGACGACGGTCATATTGTATGTGATTATCTATTGTATTATGAAAATTTTTATGGAGATATTGTATTGTATGATTATCGTGATAAATATGATAATGAAATGATTGATTTATGTAATGATAAGTTTCATAAAGAAAATGATTTATTCCGATATGATTTTGAAGATAGGATAAAAACTGGTGATAAAATATTCAAGGTTGAGGATATTAAATATTTCGACATGTAATGGAAAAGATTCTAATATCACATAGAGGAAATATTAATGGTAAGAATACTGAATTAGAAAATTCACCTGACTATATTTTAAGGGCTATTGAATTGGGTTATGATGTTGAGATTGATGTTCGTGTAAATAATGGTGTTATTTACTTAGGTCATGATGAGTCTGAATATGAAATATCTTTAGGATGGTTAGAAAAACAAGGTCAACGATTATGGATTCATTGTAAAAATATACCTGCCGTGGAATTCTTTACTATGACCCCTAACAATTTAAATTATTTTTGGCATCAGGAAGATAAAGTTACCCTTACAAGTAAGGGATATGTATGGGTGTATCCTGGTAATCAACCCATAAAAAATAGTATTGCGGTATTGCCTGAGTGGTTCAATGATAATGTTGATGAGTGTTTGGGTATCTGTAGTGATATAATTGAAAAATATAGATAATATGGATAACATATCTGTTGTGTATTTCACAAATGAAAAAGGGTTTGGTTTAGCTGAGTTAGCGGTCGATTACTTTAAAAAATATTCAAAAAATTTAAAGATTAATATTGTATCAAATATGATACCCGAAGGGTATGAATTTCGTCATGATGATATTGGTTATCATAATATGAATATTCCTTTCCATCACGCCGGTAAACATTTCGGAGAGACCATGATTAAGTATTTGAATTCAGTTGACGATGAATATATATTCTTTTTCTGTGATGATTATTTCTTAATTAACGATATCAAAGAAGATGAGTTACAGAGTCTTTTAGAATATATTAAATGTGAAAACATCGACTATTTTGGTTTTGATGAGATGAATCCTGGTTCCACATCATTACCTGAAGAGGTTCACCCTTCATCGTGTGAACATAAGGACTCTAATAATTTTGTAATAAGGAACAAGGACCATCAATATTTGTATAGTGTACAGCCGTGTATATGGAAGAGAGAGTCGTTAATCAAGGTATTAGATGAAGGTATTAGTCTACACGATTTAGACCATACAAAACAGAGTATTAAAGATATTGATGGTATTGTTGCGTTGGGTAATAAGTTACAATCACATATGACTTATAAACCAGTTAGTATACTTAACGAAACCAATTATTTTATTATTTCTTATACTGAAATTGTGAGACATGGTGTGTTTATTATACCTGAAAACGACCCTATGCGTAAGGAGGATGAAGTTCAAACGCATATTGTACGAGAGTTGTGTAAGGATGAGACAACTAATACAAAAGATTTTTTTGTTAAACTTTTACACGAATGTAAATTAGATTGATATGGTTATTAATTGTTACTATGAATTTCCGGGTAATGAGTGGAATGTACCACGCTACTTTCAGTCATTTTTTGATAAATTAAAAGGTCACTATCCTGAATATACTTTCAATAGTATAGATACTAGAACTTTAGATGAAAGAACAAACTCTCCGTGTTGTAAATATAGTCATCACCATATGATTATTGAGAATGATAGTACCAAAAAATACTTTTTGGTGAGTTATTGGGATAAGATGAATTGTATTCATGAGGGTACTGGTTGGGATATTGAGAATTGTGTTGAAAAAATCACCACTTCTGGTACTCACATTGAGGATACCTATTATATTCCGATGGATGAAAAATTTACACCATTTTCTTACCTAACACCTAGAAGTGATTCTGACGACATGATACAAAAGTTATGTGGTATGGATAACAATGAAAGAATTATACCTGATAAACCAATGTTTAAAGGGTTCTTATATGGTTTTAGAATGTCATTGTATAATGATGATAGATATGATGTTCAAAAAACAGGTGATGGTAATTATTTTCATTATCCAGATTATATCAAACATCTTAACAACTACGCTATTAATATGAGTTTAAATGGTGCGGGTCAAATCTGTTATAGGGATATGGAAATTTTAGGTTTAGGTACTGCTTTATTTAGACCTAAACTTTCTACAGAATTTCATAACTCACTAATTCCTGATTATCATTATATTTCAGTTGATTATGACTCAATAAAGGATGTAAAATCAAAAAATCAATACTATAGTTTACTTAGTGACTTAATGATTAATAGATGGAATGAAGTTATAACCGACAGAGATTTCATTAATGAGGTTGCGAAAAATGGTAAAAAATGGTTCGATGAAAATGTTCCTAAAGAAAAACATGGTGAAATCTTACTAAAAATACTCAACTTTGATAAATTACTTTAAAAAAAATATAATATGAAAATAGTACTAACTTTGACTACTATCCCATCAAGATTAATTAACCAATACAATTATGATTTGGAGTATTGTGTTAAGTCATTGATGGAGCAAAACCACGACAACTATCAAATCCATTTTAATATACCCAATTCACATAATCAAACGGGTGAGGAATACATCCTACCTGATTGGTTGGTTGAATTGAATGAATCTACGGATAAATTAAATGTTTTTAGAACAGAAGATTATGGACCAATAACTAAGTTGTTACCAACGATTCAACGTATTGATGATAGTGAGACTATTATTATAGTGGTTGATGATGACATCATCTATAATCCTGAAATGATTAATGAACACCTTAAAAATCGTGAGAAATGGCCAGATTTCCCTGTTGGGTATGATGGATTAACATCTATCAATGATGATGGTTCACGAAGAATGACTTTTGGAAACAATAGAGACTATTTCTTCTCGGCAAATGGAATTTATTCGTATGTCGAAATTATCCAACACTATAAGAGTGTTTCGTATAAAAGAAGTATGTTCGGTGATGATTTTTTCAAGTTTATCGAAGATAATGGTGTGTGGTGTGATGATACAACAGTATCGGCGTATTTCGCTATGAATAGGGTACCAAGAGTTGTTACATTTTTCGAGGGAGACGAAGTTGCAGAGACCTTTGAGGATTGGTTAAATGTTGTCGGTGTATCTTTTCCTGTAATTAAAAGCACGGAACACGATACTATGGAAGGATGTCAAATATTCCGACAAGATGATAAAGACATTGAAAAGTTCAATAAATTAAACCACTTCTTAGCGATGGGTTACGTTCAATAATATTAAAAG
>Ga0209555_10001479_pt1 | contig 18064 bp, 10 predicted proteins | sample SaaInl85LU_5_DNA_FD_184643 | JGI IMG/M metagenome (GOLD analysis project Ga0209555, IMG submission 184643) | Marine microbial communities from expanding oxygen minimum zones in the Saanich Inlet - ESP_85LU_5_DNA (SPAdes) (version 2) | ecosystem: Environmental > Aquatic > Marine > Intertidal... | reverse complement strand
TATCATGTTCTGCACTGCTCCGTAATATACTATTTTAGATATATTTGATTTTGCATCGCCTCTTCCGTTTGCTAAATCTAAAAACGCTTTTTTAGTTAAACGCGTCATCTGCATAGGGGTGTTTGCGAATGCTAAGAAAAATTTACCAAACGTAGTTACTTGTTGATTAGATAATAAATCTTGCCTACTTGACTGTTGTGTTTCTTCTGCAATTTCTTGAAAATCTAAGAAAGCTTGTTTTTCTGCAGCTTCTTTTGACATGCCTTTTTTAGCATAATCATTAGCTCTGTTTCTAAAAAACGCAGCTCCCCCAGTTGCAATAGCAATATTATCACCATATTTAGTAAGAGCAAAACCATTTTTAAGTAAAGTATTTAATAAACTTTTGTATGAGTTATTGCTTCCTTCTAAAGATGCAACTAATTCAGATTCGTTTATATCTGTCTTTAATCCTTGTCTACGCTCTTTCATCCAATCAGAGTTGAATATCATAGCCCAATCTTTACCCCATTGCTTCGTGTTAGCCATTGCTTTGGCTTGAGCGGCTGGATTATTATCAGCCCAGTTTGTAAAGTTAACAAGAGATAGCTGTTGTAACAAAGCAGATCTAGTGTTAAAGAACATTGTAGTTGCTACAGACCCTCTAACCCAGTTAAGGAATGCGGATTCTGAAGTACCCATAGCGCTTTCGTTGCTTCGCCCAGTCTCTATTCTCTTAATCATGCTTTTTAAAGCATTAATATATGGAGTACCATATGCTGCTTCAAGCTTATTTAGAGCGTTCTCATTAAATATTATATCTGCATTTTGTATAAATTCAGCAAATATTCTTTTTCTACCAGTTTTACTTATAGTTTCCTGTAAATCCATTTCAACAGTTGAAGCAGCCCATTCTTCTTTTGGCTGCAACCAACTTTCGTTTTTATTTGGAATTACAATAATTTCCTCTGCAAATTTCTTTAACTTAGGATTATCTTCTACTATTTTTATTAAAGTACTTTGTTCTTTTCCACTTAATCCTGGTATTTCATATCCAAGCTTATTCCACATAAACACTCTTACAGCATGGTCATTAGAGAAGAATGAATATCCACTTTCTTTTCTTAGCTCCTTAGTTATACCTTTATTATTGTCAATTAAGTTTTTAAACTTAGCTTTTAAATTTTGTCTTTCTGCATTAAGAATATAATTAGCTTTGGCTAAAGGTTTAAATAACTTTTCTGAAAAGAATTCGGCATCAATATCACCTTGCTTTCCAGATCCCATTAAACTGTATATTAAACCTTTAAAATCTTCTGCGCTTGGCGGAATGAATATTTTAAACCTTCCTTTCCCTTTGCCTATAGCCTTAGCTTCAACTGCACTAACAGTTCTTTCTTTGCTGATGCCTTTTTTACGTTGAACCATATCATCAATAGCCGAAGCCATAACTCTTGATTCTTTATCTGAAGGAGGTATTACTGTTTCTGTAGCATTAATTTCTGCTTCAACAATAGGCTGATTTGCTTGCTCTGTTTTTGTTTTATTTGAATTTACTTCTGTAAATTTATATTTTTTTGCTTCTTTTTTAAATGCAGCTGTTTCGTATCTAGCATTAGGATTGTCTAAAATATTTTTGCCTTTAGGCATGGACTCTTTTAAACCTTTTGCATCTAATATATCCGCTAGGGGTTTTGGCAATAAATTTTGAGTATAATTTTCTAAAACAGTATTTAGTTCAGATCTTTTAGAAGGATTATTTATAGCCTCTACTATTTTTTCATATATTAAAGTAACAGGGGGATTGTGCTCTAATGTTGTTTCTCCTTTGTAATTATCTACAATAAGATTAACCTTAGCCATTCTCCTTAAAGGACCGTCTTGGTCCATTGTTAAAACTTTGAAATGTGATATAGCAGCTTCTTTGTCGCCGGTTTTTTCGTAATAATCTAATAAATCATTTAAATATTTCTTATTAGCTAATCTTCTGTTTTCTAGCTCTGTAATATTTCTTTTTTTAACTTCAGATTTATTTGTAGATGCTGCTTCTCTTGAAATTGATTCATTAAAATTAACAGTAAGTTTTTCTTCAAGTTTACCAGTTTCTTTATTCTTAAACGTTAAGGGTTTACCGGTTTTTTTATTTAGTATATTAGCAAGGTGAAATCCATTCCCAGAGTTTTTATCTCCTAACAACTTAGGGGCATGCTGCTCAAGTATTGGCTTTAAAATTTTATTAAAATATTTTAAGTTGCTTGAGTACTGATTTTTTTCTAAAAATAAACCTGAATTTGTTTTTACTGCTTTTTGCTCAAAGTTTATTGCTGCTTTTACAATGCTTATGATTTCAGCCTCTGAGTTAGCATTTTTAATCCTGTTATTTAAAGTGGCTATGTGCCCCTTTTCAACGCCTATTTCTTGTAATTCAGAAACACTTAGTTCTGCTAACTTTTTACCAAATTTATTTATAGAAGTTTTATTTAAGTCTTCTATTGATTGGAAAGTTTCAGAGGTAAGATCTTCAGCTTTTTTCTTATATGCTTCAGAAACAAATTCTTTAGATAAGTTTTTTCTAAAATCAGCTATTGCGTCAGCAAACTTAGCTCCGTTTTTTATAGCAAAGCTTAACGCTTTTATAGCTTTAACAAATGCGGTTTGTAGTACAATATCTAAGCCAAAAGATGCGCTTAAAATATTAGGGTCTCTTTCGAGCATTTTTGCATACTCATCAAGTCTGTCAACTATTTTAGCTACTCTTGCTCCATAGTTAGCTGGAACTTCTTGTCCTTGTAATCCTTGTATATCTTTAAACTTTTTATTAATTTCCGGATCAGCTAAAGCTTCCAATACTTCGTCAAAGCCAATCTGAGTAGCTAGCATTTCTGATAAAGCATTTTTTCTAGCAGCCTTGGTAGAGCCCTTAGCTTGCATATAATTAATAAACTCTTCTTTAGTAATATCTTTTTTACCAAAAACTAATTCGCCTGCAGCGGTCCCTTCCGCCATAGTAAGTCTTTTCTGCTTGCCTGTTCTAGGATCAATTATAGGAACTTTAAATTCATCAAATCGTTTGTTTATTACGTCTTGAGGAATTATATCGTATAGTTGTTTCCAGTTTTCATTTAAGAACCTATCATAGTCTTTTCTTGTACCGGAAAAGTTTTTCATAGGTAAAGTCAAAGCTGTTCTAAAAGCATCATCTAAGGCTGCTTTAAATGCCCTTGCGTCTGTGACAGGAGGTAGTTTTCCGGACAAAGCTTTTTTAGCTGCATCTGAAAATAAATTAAGACCTTTTGATCTAAAACTTAATTGATCTATTATTTTGGCTCTAGTTGCAGTTTCTTTTACTCTTTCAGATCTTTTAACAGTATCCTCTGAAGTTTCTGTTGCCATTGCGTCTTTAACGGTTGTAACGTCTTGAGCAATACCCATGCCTCCTTGCTCTTGTATAGATTCTATACCAAGCTCTTTAGCTAGAGAATTTGCTCGGGCATTCATAGTAAATGACATGTACTGATCAAGAGTTTTGCCTTTTTCAGGTTTAAAGCCGGCTAATTGAACAGCAGCATTAGAAATAACGGTTCTTTTGTATTCCTGCCTAGTAACTCCATTTCTAGCGTCTGGCGTTATTGGGTCAAATAATCTTTTTGTAATTCTTTCAGCCAAAGCGCCAACTTGTTGTCCAAATATAGAAGACTCAACTTTTTCATTAACATTATTTCCCTTAGTGTCTTTTGTTAATGTTTCGCTTACAAGTTTATTTTGGTTGCCTTCGTACTTGTTGTATAATTCTTGAAGATTAGTATAGGCTTGAGTGTGTTTTTCTTTTACGTTATTTGCAACTCCGTTTATTTTATTTTTTATTTCAAGAAATTTTTCTTTATAAATTTCTATAGCATCAAGATATTCTTCGGTAGGCATTAAATCTTTTTTATTATTAAGATCAATAACCTTTTTTAAATAAACTTTTTTAAGTTCCTCCATAGTAGAAACTTCATCCAAATCTTTATCAGAAGCAAAATCCATAATAGAAGCAGCTTTTGCAATAAAACCTTTTAACTCTTCTTGTTTGTCTTTTATTTTTAATTCTATTGCTTCTTTTGCTTCAGTAGTTGTAGAATTTAATTTTTTAATATTTAAATCGCCAATTTCATTTATGGTATTTTCAATTTTTTCCTCATCAATTTTAGAGTTAAGAGAAGCCGCGGACCTTAATGTTTTAGCTGTAAACTTAGCTCCTTTTCCTAGTCCTGAAAAAATTAATGTACCAGCAAAAGCTTCTAAATATGTTTTTGCAAAATTATCTTTAAAAAATTGAGCACTTTCGGCTACAGCGTCTAAAGGATCTTTTCCCGCAGCAATAAGCTTATTGTATTCTTCTATTGGGGCCTGAAAGCTTTCCGTTAATCCTTCACCATTAGATGCCCACATTAATCCGCCTAGGTTTTTCATTAGCCCCTTTTGTGAAGCTAGGTACTTTGTTATACCTTTTATACCAACAGCCTCAAGAGCCATAGCTGGAGCGGCAACGGCCATAGGCTTTAAAAATTCCGCTTCTCCGTTATCAATTAATTTAGCAATAGCTTCTTCTTCTGTTAAATCAGGATATAAAGATTTAGCTTTTGTGGTATTATGTTCGGTAACAAAGTTACTGCCAAGCATTGAGTTACTTACGGCAATAGAAGCAGCAGTACCTCCTGCGGGGCCAGCAACTACAGTGCCAACAGCTCCAGCTATAATTGCAGGAACAACAGATTCCCCAACAGTCGCTCCGCTAGCCGCAAGGCCAGATATGCCGTCCATAAAAGATTTTGCCGCTTTAGGATCTGTAACAGTAAATATGCCTAATTTTTCAGTTTGTTTTTGTAAACCTATAAGTTCTTTGTATTGTTTTTTAGAAAGTTCGTCAATATTTTCAATTGCTTTTTCCTGCTTTTCTAAAATTTCTTTTGCTTTTTCTGGAGATGCATTCCTTAAAAGTATATCTTTTGCTAATTTGTTATCAGCTCTAGAGATTTCTGAAAAAAAACTTGTGCTAGCGGCAGACATTTTTTTTAATATTGCTTTTGCTCCAGGGCCAGCTTCTCCTCCAAAACCGTCTTTGCCTAAGTAATTTTCTTTTACTTTTCCTAAATTATCATACCAAGATCCATCCCCAAAAAACTTTTCATTTATTGGAGTGTTTTGTTTTTCGTTTATTTCTGCTGTTACTTTTTCAACATTAGCTCTTGAAAAATCACCCGTAGTAGAAGATATTTCATTTCTAACATTAAAAGGTAATAATTTTTTTTCTTCTACACTAATCTCTTCTGAAGCCAAAGAACCATCTTCCAAAGTTGATTCCGTACTTATTTGATCGGGCGCCGCAGTCTCCGCCACAGGCGCACCCGGTCCTTGGCTTGTTAGCTTTCCCGCAGTATCTTCTATTTTTTTAATTGAAGGATTTTTAGAAAGCAACTCTTCTAAACTGTAATTTTTTATTTTAGCAATTTCGTTTAGATCTTCTAATGAATATTGTTGGCCGTTTAATTCGTACATTTTATTTGATTTTTTTATTTAAGACCAGAAGCTATAACATCAAAAGACGGTTTATAATTAAATCCGTTTCCTTGAATAGTCTTCAATTTAGATTGTTTCTGCTTCATTACTAATTTTTTAAACTCAGGTACATCGTTTTTGTCTAAAACGCCTGAATTATCTGCCCACTGATTAAGCAAAGACGTGAAATCCTCAGGGTTTGTTTTGTCATAAGTATCATAAGTAGGTTCTAATACTTTTCCATCTTTTGTTTCAACTTCTTTAGTTCCAGTTTGTATTTTAACAATATTTCCATCTATACTTACCTTGCTGCCAAATGAAGATCCTTTTAATGCCCCATCTATGTCATTTAAAAATAAATTGTACGTGTCTGAAATATTTTGTTGTCTTTCTTGTTCTGCTATTATTTTATCTTGTCTATTTAAAATAGCAGTAGACGGCGCAGTAGGCGTAGGTGGCTTATATAACTCGTTGTAAGCTTTTATTCCATCTTCAGCTGCATTTTTATAAAAAGAAAATACGGCATCAACCTTTTTTTCTTTTTTCATAGTCTTAAGCATTCCCGCATTTACTCCGCTTTTTCCAGTCTTGCCTGCAAAATCTGTTAATATAGAATCAAGCTTATCTTCGCTTTGTAATTTTATTGCGTCCTGTAACTCTTCAATTTTACGGTTAAATAAAAGACTATCTGATTTAATTCCTTTTGGACCAAGAGTAACTGCTATAGATTCTGCCATTTTAGAAAATGAATCATGTTCAGGCGAAGCTACGGTTTTAGGTGTAGGTAAATTATCTAATGAAAAAAAGCCAGACTTGTTTTCGCTGTCTATTATTTTAGCATCTGCACCAACGTTGAATCCCATCTTGCCGTCTTTTTCGACAATTTCATATTTGCCACTCATCATTTTTCTATAAACTCCTTCCTCTTCAGCAGTCATAGATTGGCTCCATAATTCACTTCCACTTTCTCCAGCAATTTCTATATAATCAGCTTGCCATTCTGCTAGCTTGTTTACTTGATTATTTAAATCGTTTACTTTTGTTTTGTATTCATTTTGTTTATCAATGAACTCATACGGATCCATTGAAGCTTTGTTTTGAACAAGCGAAGCAAAGTCTTTCTTTAATTGAACAGCAGAGTTTGTAAAAACTTGTCTGAATTTTTCTGGAACTTGACCGTCTTTAACTAATGGAGCGCTAGCATATAAGTCTTGAGCCTCTTTTTCTCTAGCTTCTCTTTCTTTATCTAACTTGTCTTGCTCTGCTTTTATGTCAGCGTTTATAGACGTAAAAGTTTGATCAAAAGACTGATTGAATGCTCCGGCGATATCGTTAAATTTTGGTGCAGCCATTGCTGCTCCTTGTATTAATGCTGTATTTGCCATAATTATCTTGGAATTTTTGTAAGAAGGGGAGCGTTTATCCCATATGTTCCGCCTACTGGTTTTATTCTTGCAAGAGCTACGTTAGAGTCAACCATCTCTTGGCTAGACATAGTTGGCGCATTACTTCCAAAACCACCCGCAAGTCCGAATGATGCTGCTGCACCCGCTAAAGATCCAATGCCCCCAACTAAAGACTGTGTAGCTTGTTGTCTAGCTTGATCTGCTGCTGCTGATCTTTGTTGAGACATACCTAATAAAGTTTCAGTTCTGCCAAATTCCATGCCTTGAACCTGCATTGCGCCTTGTGCTTCCTGCATTTGCATTTGCATTTGACCTTGTGCGGCCATTCTTTCATTAGCTACTTCTTGTTCTGCAATAGATGCTGAAATTTGTTGTTGGTTTGCTGATTGTTGCATAGCCAAAGATTGCGCTACTGCTGCAGCTCCTAAACCACCGCCTGATTGTCTTAACGCGTCAAGTGTATTAGCTAAACCTTGCTGTTGTTGTTGTGCTTGAAATTCCGCTCCCTGTGTTGCAACCCTTAGGTCTTCATATGGATTTTCCATATTAGCAAAAGCGTTTTGAAAATCAAAACCCTCATAAGCCGCTGTTCTTTGCTTCATTTCGGCATTGGCAGCTCTTTGTTCTTGTCTTCTTTTTCTACCGCCAATTACCCCACCTAATATACCTGTAACACCTTTAATCCCTGCGCTTATTAATCCTGCTGCTACAACTGGAGCAATAGACCATAGCGGGGAGCTTGATATATTTGGGTTTTCACTTATTAATTTTAGTATTTCCATATTCTTTAATTACTACTTACAAATATTTCTGAGTTTACTGCAAAAAGTTCTGCATATTGATCTGATTCGTTTACGAATTCAACTTCCGCATAATAACCTAATATTCCGGAAGTATTTATTTCATTGTCTTTACCAAAAAATATAAAGCTCGTGTCTGTTAATTCAGAATCATCTCCAGTAACGTCGCAAATAATAGAGTTACCAGTTATAGATAAACATGGCCCTATTTCCTTAATATCTTGGCTATTGCCTAAATAGTAAACAACGTCTCCGTATTGTAAAGACGTGTTTAAATCAAAGCTAAAATTTAATGTGATGGTTGCCATAGTAATAATATCACGGTTTTTAAAGTATTGTTAATGTTGGTATTAACCTATTGTTATTATCCCAAGTAAAAACCACTAATCTGTAATGTAAATTTGGGTTTCATACCTGCATTTGCAGATAAATGTAATACGTCACTTGACCATAAATATCCTTCACCAGCTTTCCAATTATCAGAAGTTTTCCATATTCCGTTGTCATTTATGTCTTGATATTGTATTAAATGACCAACTTTCCAATCTTCTAAGTATATGTTAGCTCTTACTTTAGTTCTTTTGTCATTTGGGTACTTTGTTTTAATTTTAAAAAAAGTATCCCTATGCAAAGCTATAACATTCCCAGGCGGTTGTAATATAGATGAAACAGAAACAACTTCCATATTTAATTGTTTACCAAGCTCTTTAAAATCAATTTGATCTTCAGTATACCAAAGTTGTTGTATAACAGTGTTATTTTCGTCGTAAGTATCGCCTAAACCGTATTCATCATGAATGTCAGTTAACTCATGTACTTGATGTGACAAACAAGTTCCTTTATGTATTGAATAATCTACTTTTGGTTCTAAAAATTTAGAAAGATCGTAATCTATTTTTATATCTTTAAGCATTATAGTATATGAGTATTAGTTATTACTTCGTCAATTCCTGTATTTTCTTTCATCCAAATAGCATCTTTATAAGTATTAAGAATTGGTTTGCCTTGAATATTAAAAGAAGTATTTAATAAAATTTTATGATGACCTAAAAGTTCCCATAAAAAAGGGTTGTCTTCTTTTGTAACAGTTTGTAGCCTACAAGTCCCATCATTATGAGTAACGGCTGGTATATTGTCAACTTTAACAGTAACATTATGTGTCATCCATTTATGCAAACCGTATGTATTAAAGTATTCTTTAGCGTCTTCTTCTCTGCAAACTGCAGCAAATGGTCTAAATGCTTCTCTGTTTTTAACATTGGCATTTAACTTATCCTTCATTCCTTCACCCGGAGTGCATAATATAGATCTATTACCTAAAGCTCTTGCTCCATGTTCCGCTCTACCTTGTATCAATCCTATAATCTTTCCTTGACTTAACATATTGGCTATTTCGTCAACCGTATGAAGTCTTTTTAAGTTTGGCTTATCGTAAGGTTCTGAACCTAAGAAAGCTGAATTAAGAGTGCTCATAGGCTTTAATAAATGCAATAAACAACCCAAAGCAATACCTCTATCATCACTATTTGGAGAAACAAAAGATTTATATAAAGAATTATTTAATATGTTCATACTTCCGCCGCCGCTAAACTGCAATTCCTTGTCTTGATGTTCTAATATATAGGGCAATGCAACTTTAGCAAAAGTTAATTCAAAGTTTTTTTGTGCAGCCCAAGCTAAATCTCTGCCGTCTTGTTCAGTTTCTAATTTTTGACCATTTAGTATATTCCAATACTCATGAGCCTTGTCTACTTCATTTGTTTGGCATAAATCAAAAAGTCGTTTAACTATATGTAATAGCTTTTCATTTTTATTACCATAACTCGATAGCCCCATAATTTTTCCAGCATAAGTTAAATTACCAAGCCAAAAATTATCTTCTTTTTTTATTTCTGGTATATAATGACCTAAAGCAGCATATGGCACGCAAACATCTTGTGTTGAAGAGTATAATATATTCGGGTCTCTACCTTTTTTTGTTAGGTATATATTAAAGTGACCACTGTCACTCCCTCCGTCAAACGAAATATTTAAAGCTTCTGGTGCGTCAGACTGATACATAACATTAGAAACATGTGCGATATGATGGTCAACCCAAACTGTATTCGCTGCCCTAAACTTATCTAAATGTTCTTGTGGCCAGGAGTTATACATAGCGTAGTCATATTCCTTAGCACCATATTTTGTTTCAAAATAATCTAATATTTCATTTAAAATATCAATTGGGTTTTCAACTGGAAAAACATAAAAAAACGCGGCATTTTTAACTCCAACCCATCTTTCAAGTTCTATAACTTCTAATATTTTACCGCCTAATGATATTGCAATTCCGGCGTTATGAGATCCGTATATTCCTAAATTAAATTTCTCCATAATATAATTCACCCCACAAGTTGTGCCAAGCATATGGCTCCGATTCCCATGGATATTTTTTGTAGATTAAATTGTTATGTTTAAAGTTAAGACTTTCTCTGCTAAAATCTTTTTTATTATTGTAACCCCTAAGTATATTTATATAGTCACTAAAAGTACTCATTCTTGATCCTAAAAATATATTAGCATTAGAGGCTATAATAGTATCTAATGTCATATCTATAGTCTGGATATTTTCTTTTAAGTCAGAAAGAAAAACTATATTATATTCAGATTTTAAGTTATCAAAAAGTGATAAATCTTTTTCGTCTGTAGCAATATATAAAGGAACATTTTTTCTAACGCGACCTTCTAATAAGCTTGGTAACTCTTTATATTGTTTTTCAACTAAAGTTGTGTGAACATATTTAAAATCACCTCTTCTTATATGAATAGCATCATAATCGCCACTCATTAATTTATTTGCTTTATCATAAAATTTTTGCTTAAATCTTATGCCATTTTTTACTTTTTGTTGAAGTATTTTTCTAGCGGTATCATTTGGAGGATATACGTGGTATCCAAAATGCCCAAATAAATTTCTAGGAAAGTGTATAACTTCATCTTCTGAATAAATATTATATAAAGCTCTGTTGTCAATATTAAACTTATCAAAGTGCTCAATGCTTTCAATTGAGTGGTACATTAAACCTTTAGATATAAAATTTTGTGGCCCCCAGTTTTTAGGTTCATCACCGAATGTTATACAATTTATATCATCGCATATATTTTCAAAATATTGATTCTTTGATTCATATTTTGCAAGTGGTGAATCTTTATATTCTATACAATCGTATTGAGATATAAACTTTTCTTTATCTAAAACATCCCACATATCCATGAATGTGGATTTGTTATTGTGCTCTGCAAAAAATAAACAGTAACCTTTTGGTGGCAATATAATGGTTCTTCCTGAAACATAAGACAAAGAGCCCACAAGCTCATAAGTCATTCTTATATTATTCCATCCGCCCCACCACCAGTCAAATGATATATATTTATTCTTCGTCATTCGAAACTATTTCTTTATTGTTATAATCAAGAAATTTTCTTCGGTAAATTGTTTTTCCACCGTCTGGTGATTCGTATATGTATATATTATTTTCCATATGGCGTATGAGGATCTTTTAAAGTATAATGAGCATAAATATTATCAAAGTAAGTTCCTGTAAATGGATCCAGTCTTCCGTGTATGCAAACACCAGATTCAAACATTATCATTTGTCCAGGCTCAACATCTACAGCCCACCATTGTGCATCGTGATCTTGTATATTTAAATTCCAAGCAGCATCTTTACCTAAAGTTATAGTAGAAGCTATATGATGAGTGTCTTGTCTGTCATAATGTGCTTTTAAAGTGCTACCCGCAGAATATGATCTTGGACCATATACAACTGCAGGTTCTAGTTCTCTACCACACCATTCTTCGTGCATATCTAGCAAGCTTTTTTTAATAAAACTAACTTTATCTGGAAAAGCATTTATGTCTTGTATAAAACAGTCTTCTTTTATATAAAATTCTTTTGAATTATAGTTTTCAGGTTTTAGCTTAGACCTATCATAAAAATCAACTAAAACTTGGTAAACATGAGAAGGTACGTCTACCACTTTGAACCCCGCGGCAGTAGACCTTGTGACTTCTAATTCATAAGGAATGAATTCTCTTGTTTCTTTTAATAATATCATAAAATTTAATTTTTAAGGTTGCTCGCTACACGCTAAGTTACAGTCTCTCAACGTTGGGTATTGTGCTCCTGAAGCGACAAACTCACAAGTATTATTTATACAGCTATATCCTGAAGTTGACGCCGTTGGCGCTGGTACCGGTACAGGCTGAGGTGTTGGCACGATACAAGGCCCTTCTATTGTTCCAAATGCGCTAGGATTAACCACGTATGTAGCTCCCATTATTTCAAGACAAGTTGTTCCATGAACAGACGATGTAACAAAATCACCTATACTATATCCTTGAACCAACTGTAGATAATCCCCAACAACTCCAGTCCCTTCAACAATGAATACGTTATTTACAACTGGAGCTGGTACAGGCTGCGGAACAGGCGAAGGAACAGGAACAGGCGCTACAGGCTGCGGTACAGGTTGGGGCACTGGAGCAATTGGCTGTGGAACCGGTTGAGGTACTGGAGCTACAGGTACAGGCTGGGGCACAGGTTGTGGTGCAACTGGCGCTGGTTGCGGAACTGGTGTAGGAGCTACCGGAGCTACTGGTTGAGGTACTGGTTGTGGTACTGGTGCAGTAGGCTGTGGAACTGGTTGTGGCACTGGAGCCGTTGGTGTTGGTATAGGAGTAGGTGCTACTGGAGCAGGAACAGGTGCGGCTGGACATCCAATTTCGCCGGTTGCCGAAACAATACCTATATTTGTTCCAGTAGTAGTTTCTCCCATAACTACATAGAATGTAGGGCCAGATCCTTCGACTCTGTCTCCTGGGAATAAAGTTATTTCCGATGTTTCATTTTGTGTTCTAAATCCAGTAACGTCGTCAGTACATCTTCTTAATGAATAGAAAGTAGCTACTATTGGTGCTGGAACTGGTTGAGGTGCAACGGGCGCTGGAACAGGCGCTGCTTCACAAGCAACAGCATCAAAGAATGCTGTTCCGTTCCACAATCTAGTTATGGTTCCGTTAGTTACATGTCTTGAATTAGACTTGTCGACTATGTTATTGCTATCACAAAGAACCGTAGCAGTTGCTAAATCGTTTGTATCCATCCAAAAAGTAGCTGTATTAGGATAAACACAGTTTGCTACGTAACTTGTATTCCAGTCTAGCTGTTGGCTTAATAAAGATACAGCAGGCGCTGGTACAGGCACTGGAGATGTAGGAGCAGGAGCTACTGGCTGAGAATCTGGACATCCAAAGAATCCTGTGTAAATAACATTTCCTGCACTTGTATAATTCGAAGGAGGATCAACTCCTAAAATAAGATAAGTATAGAATCCGTCTGTAACTCTTTCGTTTAATTCAAAAACAGCAGTAGTGGGATCACTCTTATAAGTTGTTAGTCCATCAGTACATGACTGCAAGTGATAAACTACGGCATTAGGTGATACAGGTGGAGGTGTTGGAGCAGGTTGACAAGCGTCGCAATCGGCATAAGTAGCTGATATATCTCCAGAATTTAATGGTCCGTCAGAACCTGATACCGTGTAGCATCCTTCTAAGTTAACCAACTCAACAACTGTTCCAATAGGAATTACACTAAGACTTCTAGCATAGGTAACAAATACACCTCCGCAAATTGTTAAGTAGTAGTAATTATAATTATCAACTACCGGTGCTGGAACTGGGACTGGATCAACTACAGGGGAAACAACAGGTGCAGGAACAGGCTCAACAACGGGTACTACCACCGGAGCCGGCACAGGCACAGGCTCGACCACTGGCACCACAACAGGTGCTGGAACCGGCACTGGATCAACTACCGGCACAACTACAGGAGCCGGTACAGGAGCTATTGGTTGCGGAACTGGAATTGGGGCCGTTGGCTGTGGTGTTGGAATTGGTACAGGTTGTGGCTGCGGAGTTGGAGTTGGTGTTGGTACTGGCTGAGGTACTGAAGTAGAAGATAAACTTCCAATCCCTTGAATTGAAAATTCTTTGCTATCTAGCGTATTCTTATCCTTAGATATACCGTCAATGTTATTAAACCATTTCCCTTCTTTTCCTTTAAAGTATATTACTTTGCCTTGTTGTAGGTCTGTAGTAATTGATGTAGCTTTCCAGCCATCTACTGAAGTTGTATTTCCTTGTGTTCCTTCAAAAGCAATTGTTTTAAAGTTTTTGACTACTGAAGGCTCATTGTTAAATATAAATTTTACAGATGAACTGTATTGTGTGCCATAAAAATTATTTATACCATCTGTGTGATGTAGCCATATTTGCCCATTCTTAAATGTAAAGTATTGACCGTTTAAAAACAAACCACCTTCGGGCACATAGCTTAACCTACTTGTCCACCCGTCAACTGATTCTGAAAAAGCTACGGATTCGTCTAATTCAAATGACAATACGTATTGTCTTGTATGAATATCGTATGATCCAATTATTTTATTAGTATGATTTTTTAGTTTATCTCTAAAGTATGTTGCCATACCTTTGTCAGATATTAGAGTAAGACCATCTTTTGAAAGCCTGAGTACAGCTCCTCTTGATTTATCAGTAAAATATGCTTGATAACCAAAACTAGCAAAAGACTCTGGGTTAGTAGATATACCAAATTCGCCATTGTATGGCATTGCTTGGCCAAGAACATTATTAGACGCTGTTATATTAGTTGATCCATCTGCATTATATAGCGCATCTTTATTAGCTAAAATTCTTAATACTTTATCTTCGCAAAGAGCTATTAAATCAGTATCTCTTGCATGAAGCTTTTGTATGGATCCGTATTCGGGATTTAAATCTTTTGTTATTGCTTCTCCTGTTGAAAACTGGTTTAACCTATTTACTGAATTTCTTGAATTAAATAAACCTGACCATATTAAACCACTTTTATTTTGTCTTTCATTAAACTGTTCAGATATAGTAGTAGAAACTCTAACTTGTTTATCAATAGTAACTTCGTTAAAGTCATCTCTTATTCTATTTGATTCAACACCATTTGTTAAATCCAAGCAGTTGTACCATTGTAATCTTTTGGTTTGTGTTATTTCAGCAATTGGGTAAGATTCCTCTGTTTCATAATATATATCTAATATATCATTTTTTGGAATTGTTTCAAATATTGCGGGACTAGGCGTTGGAACATTTGTATTTGAATTTTCATAACAAATTAAGAAGTCAAGCGCAGCTGGCACAGTTGCTCCACCTTCTATTTTTCTTACATATATTGCTTCAACTGTATTCCCAAGAGAATCTACAAATCCAAAAACCGAAGATCCAACAACAAACCAATCGTCCATGCCGTCTCCACAAGCCGGGTTTACTGTAGTACCGGTAGGAGCATTGCTTGCTTGACTATTTTCATCAACTTGAGACTCTCCTTCATATATTTTACCGTCTTGGTAGTAATATGTGGTTCTAGTACCGTAGTAGTCATAGTAGTATAAAGAAAGAGCTCCAGAGCTCATACCTCCAGTGCCAACAATCCATTCTTCATCTCCATCGCTAATAACCCCACTAGCTCCGCCCAAGCCTTGTTGAGCAAATAATTCTTCAGTTAAGTAAATATCTTTTTTTAACTTTACAAAAAATTTGTCATTAAAAGCTTTAGAAGAAGATATATTATCAGGCTTGCTGTTTTGTATATCTAAAACTTTATATTTTAAGTCAGGATTATTTAAAGCAACTGCAGAATTTGCGCCCTTTTTTAATATTATAAAATCTTGTTCTTGAAATTTATTTATCTCGTAGCTTGGTATAACAAGCCATAAAAACGTTTCAGGCTCGTCTACATCATTGTAAGCTTCGTCAACAACTATATTATAATACTCTTGCTCTGTGCTCTTTATATAGTACTTAAATCTAGTTATTTCGCTAGACACAGGTGCAGCGGCCGCAGAAACAGTAAGCTCTTTACCAAAGCCTAGCCCATTAAAATCTCTATATATAGATCCAGTATCATTTGATAATACAGGTGTTTGCCTTCCGTATTTATCCTCAAATAATACACCTATTTGATAATTTCTACCGGATTTTATTGATCTATATCTTTGCCCTATGCTTAAGCTAATGTTATTTAAGTCAACAGCTATTCTATCTTGTAAACCAATAGAAAAATTAGGTTCGTAGCTTCCGAGATTAATTGCGTCGGTATAGTTTCCATATACTATTCTGTTACCAATTATGTCTTGAGCTAATGCTTTTTTAGGCACGTTATCGTAGTGTCGTAATAATTGATCACTAGGTATTACAGAATATACACTCTCTTTTGTTATTGTAATTACACTACCTGGTGCTGATAAATCTGCAACTGGCACTGTTTTGTATACATAAACATTATTGTTATTTGATTCTTTATATAGTATGTCAACGTATTCAACATCTGAGTTTGTTTCAATGTCTACTAAATCTATAGAAACAACGTTATTTAGCATTTGTACGTTAAATCCTTCTTCTAAATCATACTCTATTTCTCCCTTTGGAACAAAAGCAGTTATTGAAAAAGGCGACAATGCAGAATATTGCCCGTTTTTAAATTTCCATCTATATGCAAATCTAACAAACTTGTCTTCAAATATTGGAGTAGTATTACTTACTGAAACTAACGTAAAACCTATTTTTGGAGCGTTTAATGGTTTTTCTTTAATAACAGTAATGTTTTTTTCTTCTAAATCTATACTGTTTAATTGTGTTCTACCATTAGCTCCAGTTTCTGCAGATATTTTATCTGGCCCAGCTTCAAATAATCTTAAGTCAATTAATTTTGGTTCATTTAAATTATCTGTAAAAGCTAAGTAGCCTTCAAAGTAATTTATACCTGTTATTAAATTTTCATCATCAAATTTAAAAACTAAGTTTCCAACATCTTTAATTAATGTTACTACAGATGTGCCATCATAAGAAAATAGGTAACTTGCAAAATCTTCTTTTAGAAGCCAATAGATTTTTTCTGTAGAAAAGTCAACTGCATATCCCTTAAGAAAAGGGTTAGAGAACGATAAGCCAGAATTTATATATAAGTTACCTAAAATGTTTTGTATAGCCCCAACATTAGAAGTGTCCGTACTGGACAACTGAACATTAAGAGCATCCCTATATTCACCATTTGGTACTAAACGTTCGTCTAGGTCTTTATTCATTCGACCCGCGTTGAATAGGTGCTTAATTTCTGGCATTTAATTAGTGTTTAATTTGTTTGCTCTTACCTCTCATTACCTGAGTAAGCTCTCTTAATTTTAAATTTGAAAGACGTAGCTTAGCGTTACGCATTGTAGCTCTTCTTTCTTTTTTAAACCTATTTACAATGTACTCCGGCATGTTTGCTTTAGAAGCAATTATCGCATGAGCTATATATTTATAAATAGCCTCTTCAGCTAATTTATGTACTTTCATTTCTTTATCAGTACCTAAACCGTCAGAAATGTATTTTATAGTTATAACCTTTCCAGCTAAGTTGCTGCTAAAACCAAATTGACCATTTAATTCATCAACAACAAAAACACCGTTAACTTGAGTAGTTTCAGGGTTTGATCCGTATCTTCTACCTAAACCTATAACACTATTGTTATGATCTGCATTTGAAAAGAAGTAATCGTCGTTGTTTGATAAACCTATAGTATCATTTGTTTCAACGCCTTTAAAATGTTCTGTAGCAATAGATGTACCAGTTAATAAACTGTCGTTGTCATCGTATAGGTAATTAGCATCATCATCTTGTAACACAGGTTGTGATGGTCTTGAAGTGTCGTTAGAAGGATATATAATTCTTTCTAAACCATTACCATCTATCCAAGCTAGTTGTACATATCCAACATAATCTTGGGGCATTGGTATAGTTAATGTAGATCCAACCTCAACTTCTTGTATTTTTTCTATTCTTGAAACGTCGTAGCTAAATTCTTGTATTGCTCTTTTAGCATGAAACATCACATCAAGTTGCTTTGCAGTAGTTATTATTTTATCATCTCCTACGTATGAAACCATAAAGTTGGCTATAATATCTTCTAATGATATGTATCTATAGCTACCATGCTTCTGGTTGTCCAAAACTACTTTAACCTCTGTAGCAGAAACTGGTGCAACAGAAAATGTAATTACACCTGCATTATAAGTGTAGTTGCTATCATCTATTTCTACTCCATCAATAAATACAATAAAATCTGTAATAAGACTTGGGAGCGGATCAAACGTAAGTGTGAAGATAGCTGTTGAGCCATCTCCAATAAATATTTCTGATAGGCTATAATACTGCCTTGCTGTTTGATTTATAAGTCCCATTTATTAAGATTTTTCTTGAGTTATTT
>Ga0209555_10001477_pt1 | contig 18065 bp, 15 predicted proteins | sample SaaInl85LU_5_DNA_FD_184643 | JGI IMG/M metagenome (GOLD analysis project Ga0209555, IMG submission 184643) | Marine microbial communities from expanding oxygen minimum zones in the Saanich Inlet - ESP_85LU_5_DNA (SPAdes) (version 2) | ecosystem: Environmental > Aquatic > Marine > Intertidal... | reverse complement strand
ATACGCATGCATGCATGCATGATGCAAGCACACATGCATACATACGTACATGACTTATTACATACAATATGTTATTATCGATATATATATATATATATTGCATACATTATAATAATCAATATTTTTCTTCATATTCAGAGTATTAAAAGCAATATGATAATTAATAGTAATAAAATTATCAACAATCTTTTTCATCTTTTCATTGTCTTCTTTTATATATTCTTCCATAAGAATATTATATTCTTCTTTCTTTTTAATATCAAGTATAAACTTATAGGGGGTTGCCTCTAAATTATTATTTGTTAATTCAAATTTAAATAATTTAATAATATCTTCATTGTATTTATTATTATTTTTTAAGAAATTTTTGTGGTTAAATAATTTAATACATTTTTCTATTATATAATAAATTGTATATTTATATTTTTCAATTTTATCATGAATATCCTGTTCTATTTTCTCTATCATTTCATTTATTAATTTATCTCTAGATTCTTTACTCTTTTTAGTATATATATTATCTAGTATATCATATAATTTATCACCAATATCTTTAGGAATATTATTATACAATAAATTAGAAAATATGTTGGTTTTTTTTCCATCTTTTTCATAAAATTTATCTAATTCTAATTCTAATTTATCTAATTCCAATTTATCAGATTTAAATTTATAATCGTTTTTAAAATATTTATAATTATAAATATTTTCATAAGTTTTCATATAATATTTTTTAAAGTCATCTTGATTTATTGTGTCTTTATCACTGAATGGTTTAAAATTAATATTCAATGATTTAATATCATTATAACTTTCATATTTTTTATCAAAATCTAAATGGTCTATTATAGCTACATCTACATCTTTAATATCAGTATTTTTTATCAAATTTGCTAAAGTAGAAGTATTTTTAACAGCAAGATCATTAGGATTTGAATTACTTATTATATTTTCATAATTTTTATCATCAAGATCAGGCTTATCGCTAATATTAGCAACATGATAAGCGGCTATAGCAGCATAATTCGCAGCGGATGCTGATTTAATAGCAGCATATTCAGCATCATTATTAGCAGAATTAACATTTAAATTAGCATTAGCAATATCATTAGCTTTAGCTTTAGTATTAGCATCTTTAGCTCTATTAAAAGCATTTAAAGCAAGATCATAAGCTTCAGTAGCAGCTTTAGCAGCTTCATCTACAGCAGCTTTAGCTTTAGCATATCCAGTAGTAGATACAGCATCATCAACAGCAGTTTTAGCAGCATCAACGGCATCAACAGTAGTTTTAGCAGCACTTTTAGCAGCATTAGCAATAACATAAGCATCATTAATAGAATCATCAAGTGCCTCTTTAGTAGCAGCAGCAGTATAAGCAGTTTTAGCAGCTTTAGCATCTGTATAAACTTTTTTAGCTATATCGGCAGCTTTAACCGCCGCATCAACTGCTTTAACAGCAGGTGTCGCTAAAGTAGATGTCGCGAAAGCATACTCTAAATTGATATTGCCATTTAATATTGATGCTAATACATTTGAAATTATATAATGTTCGTAATAATTTTTAGTAAATGTAGTATCCATGTCGTGTAATTTTAGAAAAGGGATTATAACATTATTTAAATGTGTTAAATCTCTATTGTAACAGCTATTTATTATACCATATATAAAATACATATTATATTTTGTGTTATAATTCATAAAAATATAAAGATATACTACGAATATTAATAATACACCTAATGGTAATATTATTTCGTATAAAAATGTAATAGTTGGATTGAAATTTTCAAACGAATATGTATTGGATAATATGAAAATACAAAATATTAATAATAATATTAATAATACTAAGAATATATATATTAAAGCAGTTTCAATGTTTTTAATATAGAAATCACCAACATAATAATCTAATGATAATTTTTTAAAATTTATTATTTTAAAGTAATTTTCATAAAATAAATTTAAATTATTGTATGATATGTCTGCTGTGAAAGATTTGTCTCTTTCTTTTTCGTTTTTATTTATATCATAATTTTCAGAAAACAATTGATATATATTTTTACCTTTTTTATCTAATTTACCTGTATAATCATCAATATATATTTTCAGTTTATCATTAAAATATATTAAATCTTCATATGTAATACGTTTATCACCATCTCCTGTGTATAAATCCTTAAGATTATTGATATTAATTAAAAGATCAAGACGCATAATTTGCTCACTATATATTTCTGATAATAAAACGTTTTCATCATTATTTTCTTTAATTATTTTATTTATTTTCTTATTATTTTTTTCAATATAATAAATAATATATTTAATGAGGTGGACACATATAAAATTAACAGCAAAATGATAATATTCAAAGTATTTAATTAAATACATATCCTCCAATCCTTTTTTAACTTCATCTCTTTCTTTCTCTTTAACATTATCATGTTTCTTAATCACAAAATCTTCAACATCCTTAATTTCTTCTAAAATGCCCGGGTGTTTATCTATTATATTATAATCAACGTATATTTTATCTAAAACATCTTTTTCTCCATTCCCATCATTAATAAGATTGTTTGTTATAATATAATTATTATGAATATAATTTTTTTGTGTTTCAGCTGAATGTACTACAGATGGATTCTCATTAAAAACGACATTTATGTTAGTTTCTAATTCATTTATTTTATCAACCTTTTTTAAATTATTATAACTATCTATAAATTGTTTTTTACTGGTATTATCTTTGGTATTATCTTCATATATATAATTTACATATTCAAAAACAGAATTTGTGCCATTAGTAGGAAGTTGATAAGTTAAATATTTTTCATTTTTTCTATTTTTCTCTTTTATATCTACTCTATTCTTTAATTCGTTAAATTTAACACTTAATATGGAAACATGCTTAGAGTAATTTTTATACATATCACTATCAGCTTTTGAATTTTCATAATCAGGATTTTCAGATGTATCTAATATATATATTTCTTTTTTGAATAATTCCTTTACACTATTATATTTAGTCTCAAATATGTTTTTATAATATTTATTATCTAATTTAGGCTCATTGTTTTCTTTAAATGTAAAAATTATATTAATAATATTAATCATTAAATATAGCGAGAATAATACCGCTATAATATATGTTTGTGCCATATAATAATAATTATCTCCTTTTTTCTTGTAATTATTGTTATTAATATTAGGCACTTCAGAAAATGCCGAAGTTGATAAATATATTATTAATAATAATATTATGAATCTCATAAATGTATAATGCATAACATTTATATTATAATCATCAACTATAGCTGATATATATCTATTATCAACATTAAAATATGCCCTGTACCCTTTTTCACCTGTCGGTGCGTATCTTCTAATCATCATTACGGTTATCATAAATACAACTACGAATAATAAAATATATGGAAAATTAGATATATAATTTATAAAATATTCGCCATTAATATTCGTTATGTATTCTAACATTTTGTTGTTATAAATTATAAATTTGTAATAAAAATTTAAAAACAATAAGACACATATCAATAAAATAAACATAAAATATGTTTTAGAATTAAAATTATCATTTGGTAATAATAAATCCATAGTGTTTTTTGATAAATTAAATCTTGCTGTTTCGGCTTCGCAATAAATATTATTACAATTTTTTTTTATATTAATATTAGATACATCATTTATATAATTAATATTATAAAAAGACCTTGTTATATTTTTAAGTTCATTTAGAAATATAATAATCATAATGATAAATATTATAAATACCCATGTTCGCATTATTACTTTAAACCTTATAAAGAAAAAAAGATATTAAATAAATAATGTGCTTATTCTAATTTATTATTAACATTATAGATTAACAATATTACCAATAGCAATATTATAAATGAGAATAGGTAATAAATATAATTTTCTTTTAATATTTTTGATAATATAATTATAAGCAATAAGTATATTAAAATATACGCATATACAAATTTTGTAACATCCTTAATCTCGTCATTAATTCTATTTGTAGATTGCGGGCTATTATATTTATATAATAGCTTCACATTTTCCAATGTAAATATATAATTATTATTATTAGCAATAATAAGATTTGATATAGTTATTTTTTTATTATAATTTATGAGCTCTTCTATAATATGTCTCGTTAATATTATGTCTGAAATACCATTTATTTTTTCTATATGATTTGAATTTAATATGTTTAATAATTCTTTATTTTCTTCCCTATCTTCTTTTATAATAATATCTAATTCCTTCATCAACATTATATATTCATAGCAATATGTATCAGCATATATTTCGGTCAATTTTTTCAATATTAAAGAATATAATATAGTTATAAATGCAACAAACATAAACGAATAAATTGTTGAATAAAATATGTAATATATATAACTATCATCATTGCCTGGAGTATTTATATTATTTACATAAATAATATGAATTAAAAAACATATCCACGAGAATAAAAATAATGGCAAAGAATAATATAAATATTTATTAAATACCTTCATTATATTTTCTTTACCATCAACCATAGTAGCATCTCTATTTAAATTTACATAATCATTGTATTTGTCTAAATATGTGTTTTTTTTATTATCAATAGTTTTAAAGTTCTGTTTTATCTGTTCAAAATCAAATAAATATGTTGAAATATTCCATAAAAATGTTTTCTTAACTTCAATGATATTAATACTAACATCGTTTTTATCATGAGAACAATAACTATTTAATTTCAGAATATTATTATTTAAATCTAAATTGTATTTTAATTCTATAACATTAACAACACTTATTGTTGTTAATAATATGTAAATAAATATAAGTGATATTAATTCAATATTATGAATCATATTATATACCTTTTAAACAAATCTATTATAATAATATGAAAATAAAAATAATGTATTATTTATAATTTAGAATATTTAGAATACGATGTTATTCCATCACAACTATATAATTTATCGCTATTATATTTATTATTATGTTCGCATATTGCTTTATCGATTTCAAAAATTATAGTACTTGTATTATTCTTATTATATGGCATAGTAATACGTATTGGTTTATTTAATTTTATTTCGCAAAAATTATTGTTAAAAGCATTTGAAAAGACAATATACATTAAAAATAATAAATATGTTATCATTTCATATATCGCGTATATATCGTATATATTTATATTGGTTTTATATCATAATTTATATATTTTGGAGGGTCTCTTATAATTTCACCAACATCTGAAGAAACTGGTGGCGAAATTGAATCCATAGTAGCGAAGTATGCGTTATCGGTGAAAGCACTCATAACATCTTTAATAGAATTATATCCCCCACCAAATGCTATATTAAATAAACTAAAAAAACTGGATTTATTTCTATAATTAGGATACTGCTTTTCCATTAGTTCATTTAACTCCTCAAACTTTATAACATAAATATCGTCAATATATCTCGTTTCAATATTACCTCTAGACATATTTTATTATATCAATATATTATTTTTTGCTATTTTTTATTACATTATACATCTCTTTATCAATTTCATCATAAGTTTCTCTTATCATTTTCCATTTATCTTTATTGTCATTATTATTAATATTATTAACCGGAATATTCCAAACTTCCGCCAAAGTATCAACGATATTCTTATTATTTCTAAGGAATATTATCTCTAAATCACTATAAGTTATATTTTCAGGCGCCTGCTTAATTAATTCATCCATAATTACTTATTATAAATACTCTATAATATGTTTTTATATAAAAAAATATTATATAGATTTATATTTATTATTCTTATAATAATCATTTGCTATTTCGTACGCATATTTTTCGTACGGGTGTTCAAGAGAATAATTTTTCATAATAACATCATTAATTCCATATGGAGTGTCATTTCTGTATAAACAAACCATAATATTATTAGTGTTAGTATCTAAATATATATCTTTAGTAGTGTCAGGATTAGACCTAATGTATTTATTGCTATAATTAATTTTCACAAAGCCATTCATATTATTTAATATATCAAATATATTTTTATTATTACGTTGATATATGTGTATCTTTTCGTGTATTAATGTATTAATCAAATTTTCTTCATTATTTTTTATTATACTCTTAGTTAAAAATATAATATTTTCACGAGTATGTGGCAATCCTTCTTCATACTGCTTTTTATCATTAATATCGGTACACGCAAATATCCATTTAATATTAATTAACTCTTTATAATCAATAACATTTTTATATAAACTACAAGTCTTGAGGAAATTATCAGATGCTATAGCGCATTTTGTTAATTTTTCCTTTTCATTATCTGTAAAATCAACTATTGTCTCAATAATATTATCAATATATTCATTGCCGTTCTTAACTTTTCTGGCATACAAATCAAACTCAGTCAAATTTTTAATATAATCGTCCTTATCTTTAATTATAAAATTAATTGTTTCATTTTTTGAAAAAAAATATATATTATTATAATCTCCGAATTTTTCAACCTTATCTAAAAAACATCTATACATATACACACATATTATTAATATTATTAATATTAATAGTGATATTATTAATAATGATTTCATTAAAACCTTCTTTATTACTAATATTATAATAAAATTATTACTTTCTAATTACCCTTTCGTTAAATAATTTACTCATTTACTCTTTTTACCTTCTTTTTTGGATTTGTCTTCTTTTTTGGATTTGTCTTCTTTTTTGGATTTGTCTTCTTTTTTGGATTTGTCTTCTTTTTTGGATTTGTCTTCTTTTTTGGATTTGTCTCCTTTGTCTTCTTTGTCTTTTTTAATTTTACTATAACAAAAAGTTTTACCATCTTTGGATTTAACAACAGCACCTTTGTTTTCAATATCATCTTGAATAGTTGAAAATATTTCTTTACATTTTTGTATTTTACAACCTTTATATTTTTGAATTACTAAATTATTGATATTTGATGTTTTTTGATAAATATTATTTATACTATTGAAGTCTTTAATATTTATTACATATTTATATGTATTACTATAGGTATCGTCTTTAATAATATTTTTATAATGTATATATAATTTATTTTGTTTATTTAATCTAAATAAAGCATATCCATATGAATTAATATGGTAATATGATAAACTATATCCGTCGTATTCATTATATTCTTTTAATTTTTTAATACTTTCACTATTAATATCTGGGTCAGCACCTCCGGTGCCGACAGTTATTTGTAGCACACAATTCTCATTTTTTTTAATTTTCATTATATTGAAATAATGAGAGTCGGCGCATAAATATATATATTTATATTGGGCCAATAAATCAAATATTTTTAGCATATTTTCATCAACCTCTTTCAAATCATCATTTTTAAAGCAAAATATAGGCACATGTCCCATTACAAAAACATGTCTGTTTCTTTTTTTAATATAAATTTCTTTAAATTTGCTTATAATTTTTTTCATATAATCCGCATTATCTAATTTATTTGTATTTATAATTATCATTATATATATATCACATTCAACTTCGCCAACATCTTCAATATATATATACATATTTTTTTTATTTTTTCCTTCTGTAATATCAGCTTTCTCAACTTGTAATAAATCTTCTAATGTAATAAAATATGGGTTCATCATTTCTTCTATTGTTTCATCACATCTCTCATCGTTTTTTATTCGAGCTTTATGTTTTTTTGTAGATGATAATGAGACATCTGGAGAAGTTTTTGATTCTAATGAAGCTATACTAGACGAAGTTTTTGATTCTAATGAAGCTATACTAGACGAAGTTTTTGATTCTAATGAAGCTATACTAGACGAAGTTTTTGATTCTAATGAAGCTATACTAGACGAAGTTTTTGATTCTAATGAAGCTAAAGTAGCTATAGCTGCTAAAGCGGATGGAGCAGAATATGGACCATTATTGGGAAAAGCAACTTTTTCACGCAAAGGATTTGGAGCTGATAAGGCAGCTTGTGCCGTAGGCTCTTCTAAAGCATTTGCCTCTTCATCTTTTCGTTTTATATTTAAATTTTTAATATATTGTAATTGCGTTTTAATCATACAATCTTTTTTTTCTTCTTTTTTTTCTCCATCATCATCTTCATCGTGATTCCCTACAGCAATATGAACATTTTTATTCATTTTATATATTTTATCATAACCTGACTTTAAAACATGTTGTAAATAGTATTTTGTAGAAAATTTTTCATCTTTTTTTTTTAATTTAATATTGTACCAATTATCACCAGCAAGATATAATGTATCACATTTTTTTTCATTTTTAATTATATAATCTAAAACAATGTCTCTATATATATATACATTATCACAATTAATATTATTCCAACAACCAAAAAATAAAAACGTATTACAATTATTATTCATATTATTTGTGCTTTATAGTGTAATTGTTTACCTAATATAAAAAAATAAAATTATAAATATATATTGTTAATTTTTTCATTATTTATAATGTTTGACGATGTTTTACAATATTTATTGTAAAAATCAATTGTTATCTCAAATGGTAATACTATTTTAATATTATCACTTGGTATATATATCATCATGTTAATCCAAGAAATAACATTATTTATAGCCCTTTTTAAGTTTCGTACACCTTCTTCACTTTGTATATTATTAATAATATGCTTTAATATATTATTATTAAATATAATATCATTAGTTTCTAAATTATATTGTTTAATAACTTCAGGTATTATATAGTCATTTGCCAATATAATTTTTTCATCGTTTGTATAACCTGGAACATTTATGACTATCATTCTATCTTTTAAAATAGGGTTTATTAATTCTTCGTCATTATAAGTGAATATTATCATTGATCGCGATATGTCAAAATCAATTTCTTCAAAATATCTATCTGTATATTTGTCATTTTGTACTGGATCAGTTATATGTATTAGTGTGTTTATAATTTCTTGACCCCTATATGTATTAGAAACCTTATCTAATTCGTCAAATAAAAACAGCGGATTCATTATTCCAGTTTTCATTAAAGATTCGCAAATTTTACCATAAGTAGCTCCTTCATAAGTATAAGAATGTCCTCTTAAAAAAGAGTTATCATCAGTTCCTCCCAATGATATAAATGCGTTGGGATAATTTAGAGCATTACATATTCCCTCTTTAATTAATTTAGTTTTTCCAACACCGGCACTACCCTGTATGCCTATGATATATCCATTTGCTTTAGGAAATGATATGAGTTGTGCTAATACTCTTATAATTTGTTCTTTAGCTATTTTATGACCATATATTGTTTTATCCATATTCAGCTTAATATTATTTAAAAATGATGCTATCTTATCGATTCCGTCATCATTCTTAATAGGGAGCTCGTAATATTTGTTAAAAGGTATATTATTTAAAGAATATAACCAATTATTTAATTTATTATATTCGCTCGAACATGGTGACATTTCATTTAAACTTGTTAATTTTGATATAATATTTCTTTTTGTTTTAATATTTATATCCAAATTTAATATTTTAAATCTCAAAGGAATATTATGATCTTTGTCCTCATTATTTTTAATTATTTCTTCATTATTTTTAATTAATTCCTTATTATCTTCTGATAAATTATCAAAATATTTTTTTTCAATATAATTATATTTATTATAAAAATCGTATTTTTTCTTTTTAATAGTATTATTTGAATTATTAAAAATTAAAAAAACTCTCTTTTTAGTATTTTTATTAAAATCATTATTATATTCATATTCGTCATTCTTATTAAAAAACCCACCGGATGGTAAAGAAAAATCAGAATGTTCTGATAGTACATCTTGATCAGGATGTGTAATATCTTTATTTATAATAACTTCGTTTTCTTCGTTTTCTTCGTTTTCTTCGTTTTCTTCGCTATTTTCGCTACTTGAAGATTCTTCACTTGTAATAATATAAGTAGGGTCTGACGGGTCATCTGTATCGCTGCTATCACTATTCATTTTATATTATATAAATAAGTATCATTTTATATAATTTATTTTTCATATGTTGATTCAAATGCTTTGCCCCAATATATATTCTTAGATTTTGTTCTTACAATTGAATTGCTATATATTAGAGAATAGCAAAATACTATTATCAATAATAATAATGTAATAAATATTATTATTTCCATATTTTTACCATTAATATATAAAAATATTGTATACATTCCAGTTATTATAAACAATGCCATTAATATTGATTTAATAATTATAGAATATCTTAAAGTCTCATATTTTAATACATCAATATGCATATTAGCACCATCTTTTTCATATAATAATCTACTATCTATATTGTATCTGATTCTTCTTTCATTTTCTGTTATTTCTGTTAACTTATAATACGCCGAACCACTACTTGCCTGTCTTCTATATATTTCAAATTTAATAAGTAAACCAACTATTGAATTTTGTAATTTTCTCATATTTGTATCAATATGTTGTTTCTTATTTCCAATTGTTGTAGCATTAAATTCTTTAACACCATTTATTGTAATAGTATTAGTACCGCTATTCGTTGTTGAATTTATATTAAAAAAATCTTCATATTTTTCTCCATCAATAGCTCCTATAGCAAAACTTTCAACATTTGCGAACCCTTCTATATATGCTACATTTACAACGAAATAAGATATGAATAACATTATAGCTATACCAAAGCATACCATCGCGCTAAGTTTTTTAATACTATTTTCCATTGGATAAAAATTAATTGCTATTAAAACACAAATTATAATTATAGATATTATTAAGTAGGCATAATATTGATTATACATTATAGTGTTTTTGGTTTTATTCATTTCGTATAATGTTTTGTAATTTTTAAGCTTTGATTGATTAATATTTATTTTGTCATTTAAATCATTAATATCTCTAATGTTATTGTTATAATTATTTTTAAATTGAATAGGTGTCTTTTTAATTATTTTTATACTATTGGGATTTTTAAATATAAAATTATATCCATTATTAATTATCTCATTTTGAGATGAGTATCTGTGGAATGTTTCAATATCCTTTACGACTATAATTGAGCTATTATTAGATGTTGTTAATAATCTTTTAATATCTTCAACATATATAGATATTACTAAATTATCTGTTTCATCATAATATATATTTTTAATATTATAATTATTTTCATTTATATTTATATTATAATCATTCACTATTTTATATTTATACAATTCTATATCTGTAAAATATTTTTTATAGTCATTATTTTTATAAAGAAAATCTGATTTCTTAAATTTATAATCATTATATTTATCGTTTAAATAAATATTTTTTACAAAAGTTTTTTTCTCATCTATTGTGGTATTATAATATTCGCCATACACAGAATTGTCTGGTATAATTAATTTTCTAATATCATCTGTTTTTCCATCAAATTTTTCATGTAATATTATTTTGCTCAAAATATCTCTAGGTGTTTTAACAACACATATTTTTCTATCCATGTCATGTACTTCAATTGCGAAATCATAACTAATATCAGAAATATCATCTGTTGTAGAATTAGTACCTTTATAATAAATAGTAATTAAGTCGTTTGTTTTTTTATTAATGTGTTCATAAATATTATCATTTAATATATTAAATTTATAATAGTGTTTTTCTGTTGATAAACTTTTTGAAGGCAAATTACTGGGTGTAAAATAGCTATCCAATATATATACTGCTCCTGATACTTCTGCAGGATCTGTATTTGTATTTTTATTTTTATAAAAATGAGTATTGATATTATTAACATCAGAATCATCATGAATAGCATCATTAGTAAAATATGTAGTATAGTATTTATAATGTATTTTATTTGAATCGTCATTATAAATTTCTGTGAATATATTATTTAATTTTCCATAATTTTCTATTTTTGTTGTATCATCGGTATTAATTTTTATTTTATCACATGTAATAGCATGAGGTAATATACAATGATAACGTGTATTTTTTCTAATTCCTTTAGTAGTAGTATCAATTAGTGTATTTTCTAATAATGTGTTAAATAATTTATTACAAGCGTATATACATGTATATATAGATAATTTATATATTTCTAATAGTGATATTAATGATTCAATTTGTTCATTTCTTTTTTCGGGTTTTAAATTATAAATTAATTCTAAAAATGCTATTAAATAATAATCGCATAAATTTTTATACCTTGTATCATCATCACTATAAGTGGATGGTGTATTAGTTAAATTTTTTATTGTACTATTACCATTTTGTTGAGTAATTATTAATTTAATAGTATCGTTATTTTTTTTAATAAATATACCTTGTAAATAAATATTATCAAAAATATTATCACTGCTATTATAACTACCTGATGTATTGGATCCGGAACTATAATAATCTGTACTATTTAGTTTATTAAATGAAGCATTAGAAGTTAATAGCGGATTTGATCCAAAACCTTTTATATATAATAATAATGACGAACCATCTTTAAATTTATTATCTCCATCGTCTGATTCAACAAAATATCCGTGATTATAGTCATCACTGCCGACTTTGGTCGAATTTTTACAATCTGTTATTATAATATTATTTATTATTTTTCCATCGTTCGAGACATCATCTATATAATTTTTATAAGCCGTTAATATATCTAAAAATGTTTCAATTAATCTTAATGTACAAAAAATATATTTGATTTTATTATCATCTTGATAATATCTATATTTTTCTCCACCTGTTGTTACTGCTTGACCAAATTCAGGGTCGTTCACATCATTAATAAAAAATTGAGCTTCGTGAGTATCGTATTCAGCCGAGGATGAAGGAGGATTATTAGCAATCGCAGTCGGCGCTTCCGGACTACTCTTAACAGGATCACTTTTAATAAAATATAATGGACTAGGATTATTAGTGGATTTTAAATAATCTTTATTGCCATCATATTCTATACTTTCAATTTCTCCTTTAATAGCATCATTTAATACGTAGGATATATATTTTTTATTAGTATTAAAATCACTCCCATCAGGGACTGAGTTAATAGTGTCTGCCCCATCTATATTAAAAAATAGATCAGCGAATTCATAATATGTAGCTACAACACCTAGAGTATCTTTTTTGAATAAGTCTTTTATAGCAATGCTTCTTTTTTTAAGTGATTCATAATTTGGATTTTGGTTAGTAGTAATTTTTGCCGCCATTAGATTAATTGTTTATAATATCTTCTATATTTATATATATATTTATTTAAAAACAAGTTCTATAGTAAAATGAAATACCACTATTTTCATTATATCTTATAATTTTAACAATATCGCCTTGCTTTAAACCAAGCCATTTAGCTATAGGATCGCTATGTAATATTATAGGCATATATATTTTGCTTTTAATCATATATTCCCTCATAAAATCAGTTATTTCAAATTTAATTTCGCTGATTTTCACGTTTAATTCTTCAATATTTTTTTCAAGTTTAATAATATCATTTGTTAAAGTTGCCTTGTCTTTTATTTTGTTTTTTTTATTACCGATTTCTTCTATATCTTTTTTTTTATTTTTAATGATTTCTTCAATTTCTTTAATTTTCATTTTAAGTTCTTCTTTTTCCTTTAAAGCATTTTCTTCGCTTAATTTAATATGTTTTGGCACATATTCGTGCTTAGTCGGATTAAACATAAGTTGCTTAATATGAAAATACTGCAATTGACCGCCAATTTTTTGAAAAAGTTTATCATATTTATTAAGCTGTGATATAATAGGGATAGAAATAGTATCGTTATTAAAAATTAATATGATATTTTTCATATTTCCGTATTTAGATATAAAATTGTCAACATTAGAATCATATACCTTTAACTCATCTATAATCATTTTCCTTAATTTTTTTGTCAAAGCGAATATTATAGTAGTATTAGACGTCTGTAATTCTATTACACTTTTATCATTTTCATAATCTTCTTTGTCAATTGATAATTCGTGCTCTTCAAACATAGATATGTCATCTCCCCGCTCTACGAGCATTTCTTTTAAATTTTTAAGAATACATTCAATATCCATTTTATTATAATAAATCTTCTTAATCTTATATTATAGTATATAAAAAAATCAATTTTTATTTATTTTTTTCATATAATTTTATTATACGAGGGTCTATGTAATTTTTTTTACATACACTGGCGGTATTATGTAATTTTAATGCCGTATCATCAATAGCTTTTTTAATAGCTTGCTTATCATCTCTGTGTTTTTTATAATATTTTATGAATAAATTATTAGCATTTAAGGTTCTTAAATCTTTCGTAGTTATTTTCAATTCATATTTATTATAAAAATTATCCAAATATTTATTAACATCACCCGAAGATATACATTTATCTCCATATTTAAATATATAATCATCAGTATCTAATTTATCATTAATATCTAACATATAATTATAAACATGTTTATTACCACATATAGAAACATTTCTAACATTTTTTTTCCCTATAAAATCAATTTTAATTTTTTTATCGTTAAGTGTTATATGTTTCTTTTTTAAAGTAGTCAAACCATATGAATTATATTCTTTTTCATATTTTTTATTACCGATTCTAAAACCACAATCAATAATAAGTGTTATTATTATACTTATTATTTTATTTTTAATATCTTTACCTGTTATATCTCTGGCAATTTTGTTTTTAAATTTTTTAAAATATTTAATAGATTTTTCTATTTTTATAAATTTAGAATTGTTTTGTTTTTCTATAAATTTAGGATTATAAATTACTTGCTTTCTATTTTTAGAATCATAACCATATGCTATTATTTTTTTCCCATTTAATATAGTTACATTATCATATGCTGGAGGTATTTTTAAGCTTTTATAAAAATTTATATCATCCTCGTTTGTTATTTCTATATTTTTATTAAAATATTTAAAACCTGTTTTATAAGTACCTATTCTATTAACTTTCATTATAATATTTATTATTATCTTAAAATATAATGCGATAAAATATAATTTTTTGCATATAAAATGATATAAACAAAAGATAATATAAATATCCATAAACTAAATCACCAAAATGCCATCTAATAAGAAAGCAGCCGCTAATAAAAATGTAAACGATGTCCCACCCGTAACCTCTGTTGCCTCCGATTCTGCCGCTCCTGTAACTCAAGTAAAGAATGAGAAACCGAATAAAAAAGTCGTGTCTAATCTTAAGCAAGAAGCACAATCTAATGTAAATGCGGTTGATGTTGCTACTCCTTCGGCGCCTACTAATCTTACTACTGATGCCGAAGCTCAACTATCTAATGTAGCATCACCACAAGATAGTGTGCTACAAAATATTGTAGAGAAGGTGAATACTTTGACATCGAGCTTTAAAGAAATTCAAGGTATGCTTAAGATTTTGTCTAAAGAATATGAAAAACAGCAAAAAATTATTGAGAAGGTACAAAAGAAGCGTCAAAATGCTAAAAATTCTCCATCGGGTTTCGCCAAACCTAATAAAATTTCAGACGAACTATGTGATTTTATCGGTGAACCACATGGGACCGAAAAATCACGAACTGATATTACCCGATATATCAATTCATATATTAAGGAACATAATCTAAACAAACCTGAAAATAAACGCTTCATTCTACCCGATGATAAACTACGTAAAATTCTAAATGTAAATGACAAAGAAGAAATTAATTATTTTATCTTACAAAAACTTATTTCTCATCATTTTCCACCATCAGCTAGTAAATTAGCAGCAGCTGCTGCTGCTGCCGCAGGAAAATGATAAAATGATAAAATGATAAAAAACAAAAACTGATATAAGATTATTTTTATATAAAACATCAACGATAATAAGATGTCTTACAACAATTATACAGCGACGGATAATGGGGCAATTTCATTAAAAACAACTAACAAAAATATTATAGATTATTTTATGCTTTTTGTTAGAGATTTAGATAAAAAGGAAAACAATAATTATTTAGAAAAATGTTGGAAAGATGATCCTAAAAAAACTGTTGCTATTATCTTCAATGGTAGAGATAGAATAAATGGCAAAAAGGAAAAAAAAATATCAAATGATGCCATGATATGGTTAAAAAAAAATAAAACGAATACGTATTATGACAATATTATAACATATATTAATAAATATGGATGCTGGAAGGATTTATTGTATATATCTTATTATTGCGATGATAAATATGAGATAAAATTATTTGCCAAGAAATTATTGGAGGACAAAATATTGCTTGATAATAATGAAAATGTATCATTGTGTGCTAAATGGGCACCTAGTGAAAAATGTAGAAATGATAAGAGAAAACATATGGCAAAGAAGATAGCAAGTGAAATTTATGGTTTTCACGATAAAAACAAAATGGATAAATATCGCAATAACTTATTAGTACCATTGAGGAAAAAAATAAATATTGTTGAAAAATTAATGTGTGATAACGAATGGGACAAAATTAAATATGAACAAGTGCCTGGTATAGCGTCTAAAAAATTAATAAATGCTTTTATGAAACATGATAAAGAAAGGTATCTTAAATATTTATCTGATGTAAGAAGAGGTACAAAGGAAATTAAGGTGACGGGAATATTGCCACATGAATTAACAAAATATTATATTGAAAATAGATACACTCAAGATGGTACTGATAATTATTGTGAGACAATAGAATTACAATGGAAAACTATAATAGAAAATGTTAAAAGTAATGGTATATTGTCAAATTCACTGGCAATAGTAGATTTATCAGGTTCCATGTTTAGCGCTAAAAACGGAAGTATTCCCGCGCAGGTAGCTACAGCACTGGGTATTATTACATCAATATGTTGTGAAGGAATATTTAAAAATAAATTTATTACATTTAGCGATGATCCAAAATTGGTAACTTTGAATGTATCATGTGATAAGTCGGCGCCGGCATCGACATCAGCAATACCATCATTATTAGAGTGTATTAATAGCATGCTAAATATTGATTATGGGTTTAGTACAGATTTTGTAAAATGTTGCGAATGTATTATTAGTTATGGTATTGAAAATAATATTCCTGATAGCGAAATGCCTAAGAAACTATTTGTATTCACAGATATGCAATTTAATGAAGCATCGGAAAGTAGCGATAATATGGAAACGATTTATGAGAATATTATTAAAAAATTTAAATTATCTGGATATACAGCACCTAAATTTATATTTTGGAATCTTAATTCACAATCGAGCAATGCTTTTCCCGTAAATTATGATACAGAAGGTACTGCTATTATATCGGGATTTTCAGAACAATTATTAAAAATATTTATGAATTATGACGATTTTAACCCCAATATAATTGTTGATGAAATATTAGAACCTTATGAAAAAAATGTAATAATATCCGATGATTAAAGATTAATATTTATTCGTCACAATCTCTCATTTTTCTTTTATTACCAATTGAATCAGGAATATATGTTTTATATAGGAATTTATAAATGTCTGGTATTTCTTCGTATTTTTCATATTTTTCTATGATAATTATGGAAGCTTTCTTAAATATTTCTCCTTGTAAATTCATTATTTAATATATTAATATATAATTGAATCAATCAATTTTTGAGTACATAATTGAAAAATATTTTTGAAAATATAAAAAATATTAAAAGTCTATAAAAAATAAAATTATGTACTCAAATTTTAATTACCTTATTTTCTAAAACTACTATATTACTTGTGCTAAGCTCTTTAAACTCACGAATATAATTAAAATTACAATTATGATTTTTATAGAATAAATGCTTTTTACAATAAAACTTTTTACATTTACATTTATTTGTTAATGTTTCTAATAATATTAAACTCTTATTACAATAATCACATTTTTCATTTTTGTTTTTAGGTAATTCTACTTTATCATTTTCTTTTTCTACTTCTTTATTATACGAATTCATACTATATATTATTCTTTAGATATTATCATTTTATATATTAGAAAAAAAATAAGGGGTAATAAGATTTAATAAGATTTAATTGGAATAAGCGAGA
>Ga0209555_10001475_pt1 | contig 18068 bp, 15 predicted proteins | sample SaaInl85LU_5_DNA_FD_184643 | JGI IMG/M metagenome (GOLD analysis project Ga0209555, IMG submission 184643) | Marine microbial communities from expanding oxygen minimum zones in the Saanich Inlet - ESP_85LU_5_DNA (SPAdes) (version 2) | ecosystem: Environmental > Aquatic > Marine > Intertidal... | reverse complement strand
TTCAATGGTAGCGTCTACGGCGTATCGATGTTCCTCGTGTTCATGATCATGTCCTTCTTCGCAACCTCTGGTCCTGATGCTACCGTCACTTTTGGTGAACGAGCCATTTGGGGTCTGATCATCAGTGGGGCGATCACTATCCTCTACATTGTTAAGCGCAGTGGCGATCTGCAAGAGGGCTTCATGCACTGTTTCGCAGCAGGTCTTCCGATTTGGGGGCGCAACCTAGGGCTGATCGTGCGTAAATTCCTCCCGGGTATCTTCGGTGGTGAGACGCGTAAGGTGATGCTTGAAGGCACCAAAACCACCGTTATGCTGATGTTCATCATCGCTAATGCCCTGCTATTTGCGCACACGCTGTCAGCGGAGCGTATTCCGCAGGCGATCACTGAGTGGATGCTGGATGCCGGTTTTACCTGGTTTACCTTCCTGATCGCAGTAAATATCCTGCTGCTGATCGGTGGTCAGTTTATGGAGCCATCAGGCTTGCTGGTAATCGTGGCACCTGTCGTATTCCCAATCGCGATGGAGCTCGGTGTAGACCCAATCCACCTGGGTATCATCATGGTCGTAAATATGGAGATCGGTATGATCACCCCGCCAATCGGTCTGAACCTGTTCGTGACCTCAGGTATAACGGGTATGAGTCTGGCGCGCGTTGTTAAAGCGGCTGCTCCATTCGTTGCTGTTCTGTTTGTCTTCCTGATTCTGGTGACTTACATTCCTGCGTTGTCTACTTGGCTGCCATACTCAATTATGGGGCCGGAGATTGTTACCAAGTAACGCTCTTTTCCATCAAAACGGCGACTTCGGTCGCCGTTTTTGCTGGTTCGGGATAGCGAGATCTGGGATACCTCTCCCAGACCTCGCGCCCTCAAATCGTCAAACCTCTCTGAAATCCGCTGATGCCTGCGTTCAGTGACCTAGGTCCCAACAATCTCCAGCGATGCAGAGCGAGGTGGTAGGGGTTCTGGGGTCTTGATGGCAGGGATGCCATCACGAAGCCCCCATGGAAGGGTTCACGGCGTCTCCCACAACCCCTACCGCCTTGTTCTGTAGCGTCGAAACGAATGAAGGCGATCTGAGTTTGTGTAACGCGAGGGAATCAGCGAAAATACGCGACAATTTTCGGGCACCGCCCAAACCTAATTTAAAGAAGTCAGTTAAATGTCATCAGCTGTTCAGAATCAGGTCGCTCAGCGACGTACCTTTGCGATTATCTCTCACCCCGACGCCGGTAAAACCACGATTACCGAGAAGCTGTTGCTGCTTGGTCAGTTGATTCAGGTTGCCGGCACCGTAAAAGGGCGTGGCAGTGATCGTCATGCGACTTCGGACTGGATGGGGATGGAGCAGGAACGTGGAATCTCGATCACTTCATCGGTGATGCAGTTCCCATTTCGTGATCGCATTGTGAACCTGCTGGATACTCCGGGGCACGAGGACTTCTCGGAGGATACCTACCGGACATTGACGGCAGTCGACTCGGCGTTGATGGTGGTGGATGGCGCTAAGGGTGTCGAGGATCGCACAATTAAACTGATGGAAGTTTGTCGTCTACGTGATACGCCGATTTTCTCATTTGTGAACAAGCTTGACCGCGATATCCGTGACCCTATTGAGCTGCTGGATGAGATTGAGTCCGTACTAAAGATTGCTGCGGCACCGATCAATTGGCCAATCGCCTCAGGTCAGCGCTTCAAGGGTGTTTACAACCTCTACACCGATACCATTCATCAGTACACCAAAGGGATGGGACATACGCTGGCGGATGAGAAACTCATTAAAGGATTGGACTCAGCCGAGGCGCGCGAGCTGCTGGCGGATGAGTACGACGAGTTTTGTGATGAGATTGAGCTGGTAAAAGGCGCCTGCCACGAGTGGGATATCGGTGCCTACCTTCAAGGCGAGCAGACACCCGTCTTTTTCGGTACTGCCCTGGGTAATTTCGGCGTACGTGAGATGATGCATGACTTCGTTGAGTGGGCGCCGTCGCCAACAGAGCGCGCTACTGAGTCGCGTACCGTTGGAGCTGACGAAGGGAAGTTCACGGGGTTTGTCTTTAAGATTCAGGCTAATATGGATCCTAAGCACCGTGACCGCATCGCCTTTATGCGTATCTGTTCGGGTAAGTACACCAAGGGACTGAAGATGCGTCACACGCGCATCGCTAAGGATGTGCGTATTGCGGATGCAGTAACCTTTGTCGCCGGTGATCGCGAGGCGGTGGAAGAGGCTTGGTCAGGCGATATTATTGGCCTGCACAATCACGGTACGATTCAGATTGGTGATACCTTCACCGAAGGTGAAGAGCTTAAATTTACCGGTATTCCGCACTTCGCTCCTGAACTGTTCAAGCGCGTGCGCCCGACCGATCCACTGAAGATGAAGCAGCTACAGAAAGGTCTGCAGCAGCTCTCGGAGGAGGGGGCGGTTCAGCTGTTTATGCCTAAGCGCAATAACGATCTGATCCTGGGTGCAGTCGGTCAGCTGCAGTTTGATGTAGTTATGTACCGTCTAAAGGATGAGTACAAGGTTGAGTGCATCTACGAGCCAATCAGCGTTGCGACCGCGCGCTGGGTTGAGTGCTCAGACAACAAGATGCTTGGTGACTTTGAGAAGAAGGCTTATGACAACCTAGCGATTGATGGTGCTGGTCTGCTAACCTACCTTGCGCCCACACGCGTGAATCTCAATTTGACGCAGGAGCGTTGGCCGGACGTGGCCTTCCGTGCGACCCGCGAGCACTGATGGAACTGATCGATACCCACTGTCATCTCGACTTTGAGCCTCTGTCAGGGGTGTCGAATCCTGAATATCTTCAACTGACGTTGGCGTTGGCTCAGGCTGAAAAGGTCTCAACCATCATTGTGCCAGCCGTCACATCCTCTCGCTGGCAGAACGTTATTGATGTGTGTGTGGCTCCCGGGCCGGTGACACGCTATCCAGCCCTCGGGCTGCACCCCTGTTTTTTGAGCGAACATCTTGATGGTGATCTCGAGCGACTTGAAGCGGCTCTTAGTCAGCACCCTGATGTCAAGGCAGTGGGTGAGACAGGTTTGGATCTATATATTGATGAGCCAAACCTTGATAGACAGTTAGAACTGTTTGAAGGCCAGGTTTGCCTGGCGAAGCAATTTAATCTGCCCCTACTCATGCATGGCCGTCGAGCAGTTGATCAGATCATCAAGGTACTGCGCAAGCATCAACCTCAAGCCGGTGGTGTGCTGCACGCCTTCTCTGGCAGTGAGCAGCAGGCCAAACAGCTTTGGGATCTCGGGTTTTTGATGGGTATCGGCGGCTCTATCACATACGAGCGTGCTCAGAAGTTACGCCGGGTGGTTAGAGCGGTGCCACTCGAGTCGCTGCTTTTAGAGACAGACGCCCCCGATATGCCGATGCAAGGTTTTCAGGGAGAACCAAACTGGCCACACCGGGTCGGTTACGCCGCTCGAACGCTGGCCGAGTTGCGCGGTGAATCTGTAGAGATTGTGGCCGAACAGACCACGGCTAACGCACGCCGCCTGTTGAGGATATAGCTAGTCTAGAGTAGAGCGCTAAGTACCAGTCCGCTTTGGGCAGAAGTTTAGCTGAGATCTTCGTAAGGGTTGTTAACGTCGAAGCTAATGGGGATTGGATGCTGTGGCACTTTAATCCCTGCATGGCTAATGGCTAGATCTTCGCCCTTTAAAACCTGATAATCATAGCGATAAGTTGGTCGTATCTCGCCGCGCAGCGAGGCTGAGTTGTACTCGGCAATCTTCTCGTTGACCGCCTCATTACGCTGCTGCCAGAGTTTCATCTCTTCATTCGAGTAACGCTTGCTCAGCAGCTCTAATGTTTTGTTGGGTGAGATCATCGCCGCGCTGGCGTTATTGCCGCCAAATCCCTTGGAGTTGATCAAGGCCGCGTGAACATGCTCTGCTCCCACCTCTAAATGCTGCAGCGGTAGGTGCAGGTTTGACTGATGTACATCGTCAGCAATGGCCGGAGTGGTAGTCAGACCAGGAATAATACCCTTAGACCAGACGCCGAGTGTCGAGAGAATCTGATCACCACCGGCTGTGCCCTGTGAATGGCCAAGATAGGCTTTAACGGCGGTCACAGTCAGTTGATCAATCGAGAAAGCCTTGGCGATTTCGTTTAGAACATGCGACTCGGTTACGCGGTTTTGCGGGGTGCTGGTGCCGTGGGCCTGTAACATGGCGTGCTGTTGTAGCGAATCACTACCGATTAGTTGCTCGATCAGTGCGGCTGCTTTGCCGAGCGTCAGGTAGTTGCCAACGCCCGGCGCTGAAATCGATTTTTTATAGCCGTCAGCGTTGACGTAAACATCGGGTACAGATGCATAGATATTGGCGCCGCGCTCAATTGCTAGACGGTCGCTCATCAACACGATGAACTGAGCTGATTCACCGATTGTGAACCCGCAGTTCTCACCGAATGGGCGGCAGGCACGACGGTGATCAACTTGTTCAATAGAGCTCAGGCCATCAAGTGCCTGTAGCTTCTTATCCTCCGCCAGTGCACCCATCGCACGGAAGCCCTCTATCACCTCAGGAATCACGGGAGCATCAGCACCGCCGACCAGCACCAGCTCAGCTTTACCTGTACGGATGGCTTCAATACCTGAACGCAGATTGTAGAGGAAGGTGGCACAGGCGCCCAGCGCACCTCCTGTGGTGCCAAGGTTGCCAAGCATATAGGCGTTTACAAAGTCTGCTGGCATCTGGGCATAGCCTAGTGGCATCTGCTTTGAGGTCGTGCGCTTACCAAGAGGTGGATACTTTGTCAGGCCACCGAAGCCGAGTTCATCCAACTGGCCGATTGAGTTACTGGCGAAAACAGCGATCTGGTCAGGGGAGAGGGTCTGCAGCAGTGCATCGATATCCAGTCCAGTTGCACTGAGCGCATCAGAGGCAGCATAGACGGCCATCTGCAGTGCGCGTGGATGGTTGCGTGACTGATAGAGTTTGCCGGGCTCAAATCCTGTCGGCAGTGTGCCTGCAGCTTGCACCGGTAGACGGCGGCTGTCTGGGAAAATCACATCAGTTCCGCCGCTTACTGCGACATCAATCATACCGCCATCCAGCGGTGTCACACGCCAGTTCTCTGGGACATTTTCGGGTAGCAGGCGGCTGCGTAGACGGAAATTGATGGTGCCCTCGGCTTCGCTAATACGGGCCGCTGAGTTCATTAATACCGCATTGGCATCGAACTGCTCAGACGGGATGCGGCGAATCAGGGTGCGAGAGAGAAGCTCTCTCTCGAGCTTCTGCACGAGTGCGTTGGCGTCCAGAGGATTGCCGGCACTGTCTTTGTAGCTGCCATCACTGAAAGACCCCAGACCGGTCAGCATCGCAAGGTCTAGCAAGGTCTCCTGACGGGTTGCGGTATCAAGTTTATCGAAAATGATGCGGTTGTAGGCGTGGTAGTTAGAGGAGCGTCCCGCGGGGCTGATGCCACCAAAACCGACGATAACTGGAAGCTGAGACAAGCGACTCTCCCCTATGCCCAAATGCGCCACGCACGACGCGCTATATACCCACAACTTGTGCCAAATTGTAGCGCGTTAGGGGGCGCAGTGGCTAGCGCTGCAGCCGGTAAAACCGCAGGAATTCACAGGCGTGTCAGTAATTTATGTCTAGACTTACTAGGAAGCTGAATAATCTTTGAATCTTCTGGAGACTGATGTGAAGAAAGTCCTATCTACACTGCTGGTTGCCGCAACGCTGGCTGGCTGTCAGACGCTCGATCCGTACACACAGCAGCCCAAAACTTCAAATGCGACTCAAGGTGCCGGAATAGGTGCGTTGGCAGGTGCTGTCCTCGGTGCAGCGGTATCCCAGGGTAATCGCGGTGAAGGTGCCTTGATAGGTGCTGCCGTAGGTGGTGCTGTGGGTGGCGGTATTGGCTACTACATGGATCAACAGGAGATGCTGCTACGCCATGAACTTGAAGGTACAGGGGTGGGGGTTGAACGTGTGGGTGATGAGATCCGTCTGGTAATGCCGGGCAATATTACTTTTGCGACCGATAGCGATCGCATAGCTGGTAATTTCTATCCGGTGCTTGATTCTGTTGCCAAGGTACTGCTCAAGTTTGATAAGACGGCAATTAATGTAGATGGTTACACTGACTCTACCGGTTCGTTTGAGTACAACCAGAGCCTATCTGAGCGCCGTTCAATGAGTGTCTCAAACTATCTGTCGCAGGTGGGTGTCGATCGTCTGCGCATTAGTAGTCGTGGTTTTGGTGAGCGTAACCCGATTGCGAGTAATGATAGTGCTGCAGGGCGGGCCGCAAACCGTCGTGTGGAGATCTGGATTCGCGGAACCCAGCAATAACGGTCGTTCAGCAGCTCAGAGACTAATAGCCCAGAACGATATCGCCTGCTTGAATTTCGGCGATATCGCTAGGCTGCGATAGCCTACCCTGGGCGCGTCCAAATTCGGCACGCTCGATAGTAAAGTTGATATTGGTCGGCTCGTTTGCCAGTCCAGAGAGTTCGTGCATGACTGCTTTCCCATAGGGCTCTTGCGAAAACTTCTCCAAAAAGATCGGTTGTTTGGACTGAAGTGCCGCCTCCCAATGACCGCTGGTCTGCAGTCGATAGCGAGTCGATGCTCGCCGTAAGTGGGTACTGGGTATTCAAACGCTCAGGATCTTGTGCTCGTTGCACCGCTGCATCGGGGCTTAATTCGCTGTAAATCGGCAAGCGATAGTTGCGCGCGTCAATCAATTTCAAGTGCGCGCTCTGCTCAAGTTGAGCCATCAGGTAGCCAGGTAGCAGGCTAGTTAGCGACTGAAGCCTGCCAATATTTGCTTTAGCCGGGGTCGTGCGTGGAGCTCGGGTCGAGAAACAGGCACAGGACGCCCGTTTCACAACCTATGACTATTAACCGTGCTTAGCAGCGTAGGCCTTTTTCTGCTCCGGCGTTGCCTCAGTTTGGTATTTGGCTTTCCAATCCCCGTACGGCTCGCCATAAACGAGTTCACGAGCCGCATCTAGGTCGACACTTTCTCCACGCTCTTCAGCAGCTGCAACGTACCACTTTGACAGGCAGTTACGGCAAAAGCTCGCGAGATTCATCAAGTCGATATTCTGCACCTCTTTGTGGTTGTCTAGGTGGTCAAGTAGGCGGCGAAATACAGCGGCCTCTATCTCGTTCTGTTTATTCTGGTCCATCTATAAGCTCCATTAGAAAAACGTTGTGTATGAATCAGTGCATATGCTCATCCAGCTCTTTACAGATCGCGTCTGTAAGCCGGTTGCAATAGTCAGGGTCTGTTAGTGCTTGGTTGTTGGCGTCGGTGATGTAGAAGAAGTCCTCTACACGTTCAGCGACGTTGGCGATTTTAGCCTTATGCACAACGATACCAAACTGACTAAAGATATTGCCTATACGCGATAGAAGGCCGGGGCGATCGGCGGTGAATACCTCTAAAACAGTCTGGTTTACGCCGCTATCACTGCTCAATGTTGCGCTGGTCTTCATCGGGAAGAGCTTCAACTGGCGCGGTACCCGGCGTTGGATAATCTCGGGATAGTCATCAGGGTCATCTAGCTGCTCAAACAGATAGTCATAGATGCTTTGCAGATAATCCGGATTTTCTGAAAGCGGCTGGTTATCTTCGGTCAGCACAGTGTATGTGTTCAGCGTGTAGCCGTTGTCGGTCACGATGATGCGAGCGTCCTGAACACTCAGGTTCAACTGGTCCAATGCCGCTACAGTTGCCGCAAAAAGATTGGGCGAGTCTTCGGTATGGATAAATATTTCAGTTGCACCTTCGTTCGCTCTAAAGGTGTTTTGGCTCAGCAATATAAGCGGCAGCGGCTTATTGTTGTGCTCTATGATGGCCTGAGTATGACGTGCAATCGATTTGCCATCCTCGCGCAGGAAGTAATCTTCACCGAGTCGAGCCCAGAGAGCTTTGGCCCTTGCGGTGTCTACATGCTGACGCTCGAGTGCGGCTAGCGCCTCATGCTGTGCCTGCTCAATCCGCTCCTCGCGATCGATCGGGTTTTCAAGCCCGCGGCGCAAAGCGCGACGCGTCTCAGTGTATAGTTGACGCAACAGCGAAGCACGCCAACTGTTCCAGAGCTCATTATTGGTGGCATTGATGTCCGCTACCGTGAGCACATAGAGATAGTCTAAATGGGTGACATCGCCCATCCGTCGAGCAAAGCTGTTTATCACTTCTGGGTCTGATAGATCTTTACGCTGTGCGGTCATCGACATAAATAGATGACTTTTCACCAGCCAGGCAACCAGCTCAGCGTCCCACTTGCTGAGGTGGTGGCGCTGGCAGAAATCCATCACGTCAACAGCGCCAAGCTCAGAGTGGTCACCACCGCGACCTTTAGCAATATCGTGATAGAGGCCCGCGACGTAGAGCAGCTCAATCTTTGGAATATTATTCACCACCCGGTGCGCGATCGGAAAAACATCGCGGTACTCGCGGTGACGGAACTGCCGCATCATCTGAATAACCTTCAAAGTGTGTGCATCGACGGTGTAGATGTGGAACAGATCGTGCTGCATCTGACCCACAATGTTGCCAAACTCCGGAAGATAGCGCCCCAAGATACCGTAGCGATTCATGCGTTTTAGCTCGGTTGAGACGCGCTCGGGTGAGCGCAGCAGCTCCATGAACAGGCTGGTGTTGCGGATATCCTTGCGGAAGTCGTCGTCAATCAGGTGTCGATGGTTGCGAATCAAACGAATTGTTGAGGCACGCACACCCTTAATCTCGGGATGCTGTGCCATGATGACGTGCAGCTCCATTAAAGCAAAGGGGTTATGCTCGAACACGGTGGGATAGGCTGCAGCTAGGTAGTCATCGCGTACAACGAAGCGGCTATTGATTTGCCGTACCTCCTGCTCAACGTCGGCACGCAGAATGGCTTCGTCGAAGTACTGCAGCAACATATCGTTGAACGCAGACATGCGCTTAGCAATGCGGTAGTACTGGCTCATAAACTGCTCGACTGCTAACGCGCTGTCGTTATCCTCATATCCGAAAAAGCCGGCCAGCGTTCTTTGATGATCGAACAGCAGTCGATCTTCGCGGCGATTTGTTTTCATATGCAGGGCATAACGCGCGCGCCACAGGTACATTTCACCGCGGCTCAGCTGTTCAAGCTCGGTAGCTGTTAAAAAACCGTGCTCGACTAGGTCTTTGATGTAGGTTGCACCGAAGTGTCGTTTCGCGACCCAGCCGATGGTTTGCAGATCACGTAAACCACCTGGCGAGTTTTTGATGTTGGGCTCAAGGTTGTATTCGGTGTTGTTCGTGCGTGAGTGACGGTCGGTCTGTTCTTTGAGTTTGGCTTTGAAGAACTCCGCATCCGACCAGGCCTCTTCCGAGGTGACTTGCTCATACATGCGTTCACGCAGACTTTCGTTGCCAGCCAGCGTGCGCGATTCAACCAGGTTGGTAGCGATCGTAATGTCCCCGCGCGCCTCGTTGTAGCACTCTTCGAGTGTACGGACACTCGAGCCGATATCCAAGTTGACGTCCCAAAGCAGAGTGAGGAAACCGCTAATGCTCGCTTCAAAGTCGGCTGGGTTCAGGTCATCCATCAATATTAGAATATCGACATCTGAGTGCGGGTGCAGCTCGCCGCGGCCGTAGCCGCCAACTGCAATTAGGCTTAGCTGACCTTCTGGCCAATCAAATTGTTTCCATGCGAAACGTAGTAGTTGGTCGATTACCCAGGCTCGGCCATAGATGAGGGTGCGAATATCCTCCTTATCTATAAAGGCTGCGTGCATTGCATCAGTGGATGCGTTCAGCGCATTCTTAAGCGCTTTTGTCGCACCCAGAGACTCAGCTTCACGATGAAGTTTGGGTTGGTCAAAAAAGCGCTCGACACCCTTGATCGGTGTTGCTGTCAGTTGCATCTGCAGCTGCTCCTGTTTGTATGCCGAAGAACGACGATTACCGGGACAAGTGTATTAAACGCGCTCTTCGTTGCGCAGGGTCAGAATCTCGTAGCCTGTTTCGGTGACAAGTATGGTGTGCTCGTATTGAGCCGAGAGACGGCGATCGACAGTCTCAACCGTCCAGCCATCGCGCTTGTTTAGTTTTACGTTGCGCTTGCCGGCATTAATCATGGGTTCGATCGTTAGGCACATTCCTGCTTCTAGCGTTTCTCCGGTGCCGGGGCGCCCGTAATGCAGTACCTGCGGATCTTCGTGGAACTCAGCGCCAATACCATGACCGCAGTATTCGCGCACAACTGAGTAGTGATGGGCCTCGGCGTGTTTCTGGATAGCGTGGCCGATATCACCGAGCTGTACACCCGGCTTGACCAGTTCGATGCCCAGATTCATACACTCCTGCGTGACTTTACATAGGCGCTCAGCGTGCGGTGCAACCTCGCCCACTAAAAACATCTTGCTGGTATCGCCATGATAACCATCTTTAATGACAGTGATATCGATATTGATTAAATCGCCGCTCTTCAGCGCTTTGTCGTTTGGGATGCCGTGGCAGACAACAGAGTTAACTGAGGTGCAGATCGATTTAGGGAAACCATGGTAGTTCAGTGGCGCTGGGATAGCCTGCTGGTCGTTAACGATGTAATCATGACAGATCTGGTTCAGCTCGTTGGTAGTGATGCCCGATTTTACATGGGGCTCGATCATCTCCAGTACCTCAGCGGCCAGACGTCCGGCTACGCGCATCTTCTCAATTTCGAGGGCGGATTTAATCTTTATGCTCATCTATTCATCTCATCGATCTGTGCCAAGTCACTACGCGATAAAACTGCGGCGCTTAGACGGAAAAAAGTTATCTGCCGCAAGTGTACCCCAGATCCTTTAGCTGCCCAAAGTTTGCTTCATTTTATTTGCTGCTTGTGGTATAAACTGCGCTCCAAAATTTCGTGCTTCGGCACAATTAACGCAAGTACTGCTCATCACTGGGTGTACTTTTACACAACACACACGGCTCGTCACAGGCTGCCTGGGTGCCGGAAACGGTTGGCAGATGGGGGTTGTGGAGGTTTGAACCCGCTAAAAGGAAAGTTCAAAAATGGCAAAAGTCAGCATGCGTGACCTGCTCAAAGCAGGTGTTCACTTCGGTCACCAGACTCGTTACTGGAACCCGAAAATGTCGAAATTCATCTTCGGCGCTCGCAACAAGATTCATATCATCAACCTCGAGCACACTCTGCCTGCTATGAACGACGCTCTGGCTGTCGTTAAAAACATGGCATCGAACAAGAACAAGGTTCTGTTCGTGGGCACTAAGCGTGCTGCTGCGAAAGTAGTTAAAGAAGAAGCAAGCCGTGCAGGTATGCCTTACGTAAACCACCGCTGGTTGGGTGGTATGCTGACCAACTACAAAACTATTCGTCAGTCTATCCGTCGTCTGCGTGATCTTGAAGCTCAGGCTCAGGACGGTACGTTTGAAAAGCTGACCAAAAAAGAAGCGCTGATGCGTCGTCGCGAGATGGAGAAGCTTGAGCTATCGATCGGCGGTATCAAAGATATGGGCGGTCTGCCTGACGCACTGTTCGTAATCGACGTTGATCACGAGCGTATCGCTATTAACGAAGCAAACAAGCTGGGTATTCCAGTTATCGGTATCGTTGATACCAACTCTAACCCAGATGGCATCGACTACGTTATCCCAGGTAACGACGATGCGCTGCGCGCTATCCAGATCTACGCTCAGTCTGTTGCTGATGCATGTGTAGAAGGCAGCGATGCAAACGCTGGTGCGAAGAGCGACTTCGTTGAAGTAGACGAACAGGCTGCAGCTGAGTAAGCGCAGTAAAAGCTTCATCTTCGGATGGTAAGTTTACGAGAAGGGGAGCCAAGCTCCCCTTTTTTAAGTCTGAATTAAGTTCTTAAAGAATATAGAGGATTGCGAAATGGCAAACATCTCTGCATCAATGGTTAAGGAGCTGCGCGAGCGCACCGGTCTTGGCATGATGGAGTGCAAAAAAGCACTGGTAGAAGCTGAAGGCGACATCGAAAAAGCGATTGATGATCTGCGTAAAGCGTCAGGTCTGAAAGCAGCTAAAAAGGCTAGCCGTACAGCGGCTGACGGCGTTGTACGCGTTAAAGTTGCAGACGACAACAGCTACGCTGTAGTTGTAGAAGTTAACTCGGAGACTGACTTCGTTGCACGCGACGACAACTTCCTTGGTTTCGTAGACACGGTTCTGGCTAAAGCTTTCGCTGATAAGCAGGCTGACGTTGCTGCGCTGATGGCGGGCGACCTTGAATCTGCTCGTGAAGCGCTGGTACAGAAGATCGGTGAAAACATCTCTGTTCGCCGTGTTGTAGTGGTTGAAGGTGCAAACGTTGATGCTTACGTTCACAGCAACAACCGTATCGCGACTCTGGTCTCTCTGACTGGCGGTGAAGCGGAGCTGGCACGTGACGTTGCAATGCACGTAACTGCACAGAACCCACGTGTTTGTAAGCCAGAAGACATGCCGCAGGATGAGTTGGATCGCGAGAAAGAGATCATCATGGCGCAGCCTGATATGGAAGGTAAACCACAGGAAATCAAAGAGAAGATGGCTGTGGGCCGTGTTAAGAAGTTCCTGGCTGAGAACAGCCTGGTTGAGCAGGCGTTCGTTAAGAATCCAGAGCTCACAGTTGGCAAGCTGATTAAAGAAGCTGGTGCTGACATCAATGGCTTTACCCGTCTAGAAGTAGGCGAAGGTATCGAAGTTGAAGTTAAAGACTTCGCACAGGAAGTTGCAGAGCAGCTCAACGGCTAGTTCTGCTGTCGCGGTCCCGCAATGACTTGCGGGGCCGCGCGCTTTCGATATAAGTTAGACACCACTCGATTCTGCTTATCCTGGAGACCCTATGCCTGCTGCCAAACCTAGCTCCAAATACAAGCGTATTTTGCTAAAACTCAGCGGTGAAGCGCTGATGGGTGAAGAGAACTTCGGTATTGATCCGAAGGTTCTGGATAGAATGGCGCTGGAGATTGGCCAGCTGGTCGGTATTGGCGTGCAAGTCGGTATTGTAATCGGTGGTGGTAACTTGTTCAGGGGCGCAGCCCTGAGCGCGGCAGGCTTAGATCGTGTTACGGGCGACCATATGGGTATGCTGGCAACGGTTATGAACGCACTAGCGATGCGTGACGCACTTGAGCGCTGCAATATCGCAACCCGTGTTATGTCTGCGATTCCAATGAGCGGGGTGGTTGATCACTATGATCGTCGCAACGCGATGCGTTACCTAAACCAGGGAGATGTTGTGATTTTCTCAGCTGGTACAGGCAACCCCTTCTTTACAACCGACTCTGCAGCTTGTCTTCGTGGTATCGAGATAGATGCAGATGTCGTACTCAAAGCGACCAAGGTAGACGGTGTTTACACGGCGGATCCAATGAAGGATTCCTCAGCTGTGCGTTATGACCGTTTGAGCTTTGATGAGGTTCTCGAAAAACAACTCGGCGTCATGGATATGACGGCGATCTGCCTCACTCGTGACCACGATATGCCGGTCCGTGTCTTCAATATGAACAAACACGGTGCACTGGTTAATGTTGTTGGTGGTGGTGATGAGGGTACGCTGATAGACAGCGGCAAGTCGACTGGAGAGTAAGATGATTGATGAGATTGTCCGCGACGCGGATGAGCGGATGGCCAAGAGTGCTGAATCGCTGATTGAGCAGTTCAAGAAAATTCGAACCGGCCGTGCAACACCAGCGATTCTGGATAGCGTGCAGGTTGATTACTACGGCTCGATGATGCCAATCAACCAGGTTGCTAACGTAACGGTTGAAGATGCGCGTACGCTGTCGATTATTCCTTGGGAACAGCCAATGGTTCCAGCTATCGAAAAGGCGATCATGAAGTCTGATCTGGGTCTTAACCCATCCACGGCTGGTAGTGTGATTCGTGTACCAATGCCGGCGCTGACCGAAGAGACGCGTAAGGGTTACATTCGTCAAGCTCGCCAAGAGGCAGAGAATGCGCGTATCGCTATTCGCAACGTGCGCCGTGACGCTAACAGCAGCATTAAAGATCTGCTGAAAGAGAAAGAGATTTCCGAAGATGACTCACGTCGTGGCGAAGATCTAACGCAGAAGGCAACAGACAAACACGTTGCCGAGGTTGAGAGCCTACTGTCACAAAAAGAGAAGGATCTAATGGAGATCTGATCTCCATGGCACTTTACGGAGCGCTCTGTCTGTTGATGGTAGCGCTTTTCTCGCAGAGAGGTGCAGTAGGACAATATTGATGGCCGACACAACAACCGATAAGAAGGCTAAGCTTCGCCCAATGCCAAAGCACGTTGCCATTATCATGGATGGCAATAACCGTTGGGCGAAAGAGCGCCGGCTTCCCAGTCTGGCGGGCCACAGGGCGGGTGTAGAGAGCGTTCGCGCGGCTATCAAAGCTTGCGCCGAATCGGGTGTCGAGTCTCTCACGCTGTTCGCATTCTCCAGTGAGAATTGGCGTCGCCCGCAAGATGAGGTGAACGGCCTGATGGACCTGTTTGCTTGGGCGCTGGATCGTGAGGTGAAGAAGCTCGAGAAGAATAACATTCGGCTGCAGGTGATCGGTGATAAGAGTGGATTTAGTGAGGGACTGCAGAAGCGGATCGCTAAAGGCGAAGCGCTTACTCAAGATTGTACCGGGCTCTACCTCAATATTGCTGCTAACTACGGCGGTCAGTGGGATATCGCGCGTGCCGCTCGTGTTCTTGCGGCGCAAGTAGCTGCCGGCGAAATGAAACTCGAAGAGCTCACGGCTGAGCGTTTGGGGCAAGAGGTGAGTCTTGCCAATCAACCCCTGCCGGATCTCTGTATCCGTACCGGTGGTGAGCAGCGCATCAGTAACTTCCTCATCTGGCAGTTTGCTTACACCGAACTCTATTTTAGCCCGCTCTACTGGCCAGACTTTGGTTATCAACAGATGCTGGATGCTCTACACGATTTTCAAACGCGTGAGCGGCGTTTCGGTCGTACCAGCGAGCAGGTGGCAGCAGAGCATGTTTAAAGAACGTTTGATGACAGCGCTGATACTGGCGCCTCTAGCGCTGGCAGCGGTATTTCTGCTTCCCCTGTTGCCATTTTCGATCCTGATGGGATTGCTCGTGCTGATTGGTGGCTGGGAGTGGTCGAATCTGGCACTGCATCGCCGTACACATCGTTGGCTCTACGTTGTTAGTCTTGCACTACTGCTCGTTGCTACACATGCTCTGCTCGTCTTTGTTGAGGTGCCAATCCTAATGGCTGCCCTTGTCTTTTGGTGGTTTGCATTGAGTCGCGTTGGTCGTTATCCGAAAACCAAAGGCATAGAACAAACCGCAACAAAGATCCTGATAGGCTATCTGGTGCTGATTCCAGCCTGGGTCGCGATGGTTGGGATGAAGGCGCACCCGCAGGGTAATCTGCTGATTTTCATGCTGTTTTTGCTGGTTTGGGGTGCGGATATTGGAGCCTACTTTGCCGGCAAACGCTTTGGTCGTAATAAACTCATTCCCAAAGTAAGCCCAGGAAAAACCCGTGAGGGGGTGCTCGGCGGGCTCTCAGTCTGCGTAATGGTTGCTATCGGTTTTGCGATCTCAGCGAAGTTATCTGCCGGCGCGACCTTGGCGCTGCTGCTGCTGGCGCTTGTCACCGGTATGGTTTCGGTGCTTGGGGATCTGTTTGAGTCGATGTTTAAGCGCGAGCGGGGAATTAAGGATAGCGGTCGTATTTTGCCGGGACATGGTGGGATTTTGGATCGCATCGATAGTCTGACAGCCGCTGCCCCGATTTTTCTGCTCGGACAATATTGGATTCAGATTTTCTAGGAAAAAGATGGACTTAATCCAAACCCTTCTAGCGACGCTCGTCACTTTGGGTATCTTGGTCACAATTCATGAGTGGGGACACTTCTGGGTCGCTCGACGCTGCGGCGTCAAAGTTCTGCGTTTCTCAGTCGGATTCGGCAAGCCCATTTGGATGCGCGTGGGGCGAGACGGTACCGAGTATGCGGTCGCCTCAATCCCCCTCGGCGGTTATGTGCGAATGTTGGATGAGCGCGAGGGCGACGTGCCCGATGAGCTTCGCCAGCAGGCGTTCAACAACAAGCCTGTAATGCAGCGCATTGCGATCGTTGCGGCTGGCCCTCTGGTTAACCTCATTTTTGCTCTATTAGCTTACTGGTTTCTATTCGTCTGGGGTGTCACTGTCGTAAAGCCGACTATCGGTGTTGTTGAGCCAGCATCGCTAGCTGAGCAGGCCGGACTGCAGCCGGAACTAGTACTTACCGAAATAGATGGCCGCGAGGTCCGCTCGTGGGAAGAGGTAAATCTAGCACTGGCTGCACGTATCGGTGATGAGGGCGTGCTCGAGCTGAGAGCCGGTCAGCCTGACAGTGGTTGGTTGAAAAACTACTCGGTACCACTGCAAGGTTGGCGTGTAGATCTGGAGAGCGAGTCGCCGCTGCGAGCCTTTGGCCTGCAACCTTGGCAGCCCCTAATTGAACCGGTAATTGGCCAGATTACGCCCGATGGTGCTGCACAAGCGAGTGGATTGCGTGTGGGGGACAAAGTTGTTGCGGTGGACGGTGCGCCAATAGCTGACTGGATGGATCTGGTTGGCGTGATTCAGGCATCTGCCGGCTCTGCATTGAATTTTACGATTTTGCGCGACTCGTCTGAATTGGTTTTCGCGATCACTCCTAGGAGCCGGGAATTGAGTGAAGGTTCGGTTGTTGGTTTTATCGGTGCGGGAGTTCAGCCCTATACTTGGCCGCAAGAACATCTGGTTGATCTGCAACAAGGCCCGGTGGAGGCCTTGGTTAGCGGATTCAATAAAACTGTACAGATGGTGAGTTTGACCCTTGATTCCATTAGGAAAATGATCGTTGGGGTGATCTCGCTAAATAACTTGAGCGGTCCGATAACCATTGCTAAAGTGGCAGGGGCCTCGGCGGCTTCTGGGCTTGAGTCATTTATCAGTTTCCTTGCCTATTTAAGTATCAGTCTCGGTGTGTTGAACCTGTTGCCAATTCCCATGTTGGATGGTGGGCATCTGGTTTACTACTTCGTTGAACTGGTCCGGGGTAAGCCCGTCAGTGAGCGCGTTCAGGCGTTTGGTCTGAGAGTCGGTATGGCGCTTCTATTTAGTTTGATGGCGTTAGCGATGATCAATGACATTGCACGCCTGTGAATTTGAATAATTAAGGATCTTTGCAAGCGATGAAAAGCTTAAACATAGTTGCAGCGGTACTAGCCCTCTGGGTAGGGGTGGTTCAAGCAGCGAATTTCACCGTTTCAGACATCCGTATCGAGGGCCTGCAGCAAGTTGAGCCCGGTATCGTGTTCCGCAATTTTCCAATCAGTCGTGGTAATCAGGTCGATGATCAGCGCCTAAACGATGCCACCCGCGACCTGTTTGAAACGGGTTACTTTGATGACGTACAGCTGCTGCGTGATGAGGGTGATGTACTTGTCTTGCGTCTTGTTGAGCGCCCGTCTGTTTCGCTTATCCGAATCGAAGGTAATGACTTGATCAAAGAGGAGCAACTGCGTGATGCTCTGAAAAATGGTGGTGTGGAGGAGGGTGATATCTTTCGTCGGTCCGCTCTTGATCAGATTCGCTTGGAACTTCTCAAAGTTTACAACGCTGAAGGGCGGTACACTGCTTCGATCGATACAGAAGTCGAAGAGGTGGAAGGTAATCGAGTTGCTCTGAACGTTAACATCACGGAAGGTAAGACAGCTGTAGTCAAACAGGTCAATATTGTTGGTAATGTAGAGTTTGATGACGACACATTGTTGGACTTGTTTGATACTGGTTTGACCAATATGTGGTCGTTTTGGACCGACAATGATAAGTACGCACGAGAGAAAGTCTCCGCCGATATTGAACGCCTGCGCTCGTTTTATCTTGATCAGGGTTATGCCCGGTTTGAGGTTAACTCAACCGATGTGTCAATCAGCCCTGATCAGAAGCAGGTCTACATCACTGTCAGTATCACCGAGGGTGCTCAACACCTTGTGTCTGATATCAAGCTCGCTGGAGACCTCGGCGGTATTGAAGACGAGCTAATGGAGCAGCTCTCTGTTCAGAACGGTGACGTATATTCT
>Ga0209555_10001474_pt1 | contig 18069 bp, 19 predicted proteins | sample SaaInl85LU_5_DNA_FD_184643 | JGI IMG/M metagenome (GOLD analysis project Ga0209555, IMG submission 184643) | Marine microbial communities from expanding oxygen minimum zones in the Saanich Inlet - ESP_85LU_5_DNA (SPAdes) (version 2) | ecosystem: Environmental > Aquatic > Marine > Intertidal... | reverse complement strand
TGGGAGGCGGCTGCGGCTGTAATTAAGTTATGAAGTACGCATTTATTATCCTATTGTTTTTTAGTGTATTTGCCCTGAGAGCTCAAGAAAATGAAAGCATATATACCAAAAAAGTTTTAGAGAAAGTCAGTGTTCAAACACTTTTTAGTTACTATGCTCAGGATGGTCAAAATGCGGCTGTTACTGGAGGGGAAGGAACAGAGGAATTGACTAATGCAGCTCCCACTATGGTGGTTCAAATTCCTATTGGAGAAAATGGAATCCTTTCGGTAGACGCCGGAATTTCAGCCTATACCTCTGCTTCTTCTAGTAACGTGAATCCTTTTGATCGCAGTGCTTCCTGGGGAGATGACAACGACCATGATGACAAATATGAAGACCACGACGACAAATCTTTTGGTAGTACTCAAGCTTTATCTTATGTAAATAGAAACCAGGGAGCCAGCCCATGGGTCGCCTCTTCTGGAGCTTCTAGATCAGATGTACTGGCGCATTTTAATCCGAGTTATGCACACTTTAGCGAAGACAGAAACACCATTTATAATGCGTCCCTAGCGTTTTCTAAAGAATACGATTATCAATCTATTGGTTTTGGTATGGGTATTAGTAAGCTTTATAATGAGAAAAACACTGAATTGGGTCTCAACCTTCAAGTGTATATGGACGAACATGATCCACAGTATCCCATAGAATTAAGAACGGGATTTTTTGATTCCAATATTCGTGGAGAAGGCACTTACTCTAATGCTTTTGCTGCCTTTAGTCAGACTAAGCGAAACACCTATGCGCTCAGTCTAAATTTGGCTCAAATCTTGACAAATAAGATGCAAGTATCCTTTTTTATAGATGCCGTTATGCAAGAAGGATTGTTGTCTTCTCCTTTACAGAGGGTGTATTTTGCAGACAAAGAGAATTTCTTTATAGATGCTTTTCAATTGGCAGACAACGTAGAAAGACTGCCCTTTTACAGGTATAAATACCCAGTGGGTGCTCGAATGAACTTCTACCTTTCTGACACTTTTATTCTGAGATCTTATGCACGATATTATGCAGATTCTTGGGGTGTCCAAGGGCTTACAGCAGAAATTGAGCTCCCCATAATTTTCGGTTTAAATTGGGCTGTTTTTCCAAGCTTTAGACACTATAGTCAAACGGCAGCTGACTATTTTTATCCTAAAGAAATGGCGAAAAGTACTGACGAATACTATACCTCAGATTATGATCTCTCTGCTTTTAATAGCCAACAATGGGGTGTTGGAATTAGATACAAAGATATATTGGGCCAATTATCCCTTTGGAAAGTTGGTTTAAAATCTATTGAACTACGCTATATTCATTACAATAGGAGTAATGGTTTAAGCTTTGATCAAACCGCCTTGGGCTTCAATTTTGACATTGATTAATACAACGGATTGTACGAGAATAGATTAAGCTTTATTAATAGTCAATGTATTGCCCGAGATACTTGAATTGTAACTGACCAAATCTCCGCTGCTAGCGTCTGAATTACAACTAACAGAGTTGTCTCCCGTACCAAAACTATTGCCGTGATTGGCACAATTAAAGGTGTTGTTCCCATAGCTCCACTGTGTTCTGGTGCCTTGATGTGGGCAGCAATTGTCAAAAGCTCTAATGGTGTCAGAGCTTACCCTTAAAAGCAGTACGCCTGCGGAAGTGAGATTCATCCAGCTGCCAACATTGGCCAATCCAGAAAAATTAGCTGCGTTTAGATCAATGGTAATGGTATTGCCATTTTGAGTGACACCATCCGTATCCGTATTGGTTTGTCCATTGTTTGTGGGAACTGTGGGCATGGAGTCTTCTGAAGAAGAACAGGCTTGAATAAGCGACACGCCAAAGAAAGCAAACGCTACAGTAGGGCAGGTGGTTTTTAGAAATTCTCTTCTGTTTTTCATGATTTTTTCTTTTAAAGATAGTTACAAGACAATACTTAAAAAAGTGCAAAACGCGATTTTTTTATGCACACTAGCTGCTTTGCTCGACTTTTTTAACTGTTTTTGAGGTGTTATATTATTGTAAACAGTCTATAATAAGGGGTTTGTTTTTCATTTTGCCCAATAAAATTGGGTGATGCCACTTTTTTTTAAATCTTTTTAAAAGCGGCTTTTTTTTCAATTTTTTTGTTTTCATTTGTTACGGCATTTAGCTGAACATCATGAAAAATGTTTCTATGTTGGAGCAATTAGAAAACCCGAAGTGTTTTCTAGATGCAGCTTATCAGATAGGCAACCAAAATTTAAAGCGAACTTCTACAAACGCTATCGTGCAAAGCCAGCACGAGTACTTTTTTGTACCCACCACTGCACGTCAGATCAATATCTAATATACTTATTGCAATTCATTTTTTTAGCGTCAGGGATATAATTTCTTGGCCTTTCTCTAATTTTTAATTTGCTATAATGAATATTAAATACATAGATCTAATACACCAGAGTTATTATTTTCCACAAGAAGAATTCACCTTAGAAGACGAAAATCTCCGTTTTCATGGTATTGAATTAGAAAAATTGGTGGCCCAATATGGAACCCCATTAAAATTCACTTATTTACCCAAAATTTCTGAAAATATCCAACGGGCTAAAGGATGGTTCGACAATGCCATTAAAAAGCACGATTACAAAGGGAAGTACCATTATTGTTACTGCACAAAAAGTTCGCATTTTAAGCATGTTTTAGAAGAAGCCTTGAGCAACGACATTCATATTGAAACTTCTTCTGCTTTTGATATTAATATAGTAGAATCTCTTAAGGAAGCGGGCAAAATAAAGTCAGATACTTTTGTGATTTGCAACGGCTTTAAAAGGGCTCAATATGTAGAAAACATTGCCCGGCTTATAAATTCAGGCCACGAGAATTGTATTCCTATTATTGACAATTACGAAGAGATTTCTCTGTTGTCAGAAAAAATAAAGGGCGATTATAAAATTGGTATTAGAATAGCCTCTGAAGAAGAACCAAAGTTTGAGTTTTATACGTCAAGATTGGGAATAGGATACCGAAATATTGTGCCCTTTTACGAAGATCAGATTAAGGGACATGAACATGTAGCGTTAAAAATGCTTCACTTTTTCATCAATACAGGTATTAGAGACAATGCTTATTACTGGAACGAATTAAGTAAGTGTTTAAAGGTGTATGTACGCCTTAAAAAAATATGCCCAAGTTTGGATAGTCTCAATATTGGCGGTGGTTTTCCGATTAAAAACTCCTTAGCCTTTGAATACGACTACGCCTATATGATAGAAGAGATCTTAAACCAGATTAACGCTATTTGTGCAGAAGCAGACGTACCTGTACCTCATATTTTCACTGAGTTTGGAAGTTTTACGGTCGGAGAGAGTGGAGGAGCAATATACCAAGTGTTGTATCAGAAGCAGCAGAATGATAGAGAGAAATGGAATATGATAGACTCTTCTTTCATTACAACCCTTCCAGATACTTGGGCCATAAACAAGCGTTTTATTATGTTGCCTATTAATAGGTGGCAGGATGAGTATGAACGTGTACTTTTAGGAGGACTTACTTGTGATAGTGATGATTATTACAATTCTGAGCAGCACATGAATGCTATTTACCTTCCAAAATTTAAGAAAGACAAACCCCTTTATATTGGGTTCTTTAATACTGGTGCTTACCAAGAGTCTATTGGAGGCTTCGGTGGCTTACAGCATTGTTTAATTCCTACCCCAAAGCATGTTTTAATTCAAAAAGACGCAGCGGGGAATTTAACCACTTCATTATTTTCACAGCAACAAGAAGCATCTGAGATGCTTAAAATTTTAGGGTATGAGCAAGAATAATTACGCTGGCATTCCAGATGAGTTTGCCCAGTTAGAAACAGCTAAAGTAGTATTGATCCCTGTGCCCTACGACGGCACGAGTACTTGGGGAAAAGGAGCAGATAAAGGGCCTGAAGCTTTTTTAGCTGCCTCTGAAAATATGGAATTATACGATATTGAAACGGCCACCGAGGTGTACCAACAAGGGGTGTTTTTAGCAGATCCGGTATTGGAGAACAGCACCCCTGAGGCAATGGTAGAGGCAGTTCATAAAATTACAAAGTCCTATATAAAGAAGAATAAATTTGTGACCCTTTTTGGAGGAGAGCATTCTATTTCAATAGGTACCATAAGGGCTTTTAATGAAAGCTTTGAAAATTTAACGGTACTCCATATAGACGCTCATGCAGACTTAAGAGCTTCTTATGAGGGCACTAGCTGCAACCATGCATGTGCCGTTCATGAGGCAAGCCAAACCACCAATTTAATTCAGGTGGGTATTCGCTCTATGGATCATATAGAAAACTCTTTTATGGATGCTGAGAAAACATTTTTTGCCCATGATATGGTACAGGACGAATATTGGTCTGACAAGGCTTTAGAGCTCATGACAGACAATGTATTTATTACCTTAGACCTAGATGCATTTGATCCTTCTATCCTACCAGCAACTGGAACTCCTGAGCCAGGCGGTTTGTTGTGGTATGAAACACTGGCATTTTTAAAAGAAGTTTTTGCAGAGAAAAATGTAGTAGGCTTTGACATTGTTGAGCTCTGCCCTAATAGCAGTAGCAAGCCGTCGGAATTTTTAGCGGCTAAGTTGTATTATAAGATGTTAAGTTATAAATTCATGGAGGTCTTGGCGAGTGATCCATATGACAATACTTTTGATGTGGAACACGCTAAAAAAAATAACCTCACTAAATTTCAAGACAGCGATGAGTAAAGGAGCTATTTCAAATTTTATAGAAAAGTATTATTTGCATTTTAATGCAGCTGCATTAGTAGACGCTGCGAAGGGATATGAAGCGCAATTAGCCGGTGGTGCTAAAATGTTGGTGTCTTTAGCTGGTGCAATGAGCACCGCAGAATTAGGAAAGATTTTCGCTGAAATGATCCGTCGAGACAAGGTTCAAATTATTTCTTGTACTGGAGCAAATTTAGAAGAAGACATTATGAATTTAGTGGCCCATTCCCATTATGAGCGTGTGCCCAACTACAGAGATTTAACTCCTCAGCAAGAATGGGACTTACTCGAAAAGGGACTCAATAGAGTTACAGATACTTGTATTCCAGAAGAGGAGGCTTTTAGAAGGCTTCAGAAACATATCTATAAAATTTGGAAAGATGCAGAGGAAGCAGGGGAGCGTTATTTCCCTCATGAATTTATGTATAAAATGCTCCTTTCAGGGGTATTGGAAGAATACTATGAAATTGATTTAAAAGACTCATGGATGTATGCGGCCGCAGAAAAGAACTTACCCATTGTTTGCCCAGGTTGGGAGGACAGTACCATGGGGAATATTTTTGCCTCATATGTGCTTAAAGGCGAATTAAAAGCCAGCACTGTAAAGTCTGGGATTGAGTATATGACGTTTTTAGCAGATTGGTACACAGATAATTCTGAAAATGGTATTGGTTTCTTCCAAATTGGTGGAGGAATTGCGGGAGATTTTCCTATTTGTGTGGTGCCCATGCTCTACCAAGATATGGAGCGAACAGACACGCCTTTTTGGAGTTATTTCTGTCAGATTAGTGACTCTACCACAAGTTATGGTTCTTATTCAGGCGCCGTTCCCAACGAGAAAATTACTTGGGGTAAGTTAGACATAGACACACCAAAGTATATTATAGAAAGTGATGCTACCATAGTTGCACCATTAATTTTTGCTTACCTTTTAGATTTATAGCCATGCAACAGCCATTAAAACGCGTTATTGTAGATTTTAAAAAATTGACTCCAGAGGTCTTAAAGCTTTTGGTAGAGAAGTATCCAGATGGGTATGACGACCTGAATATTATAAGCTTTAAAAATGCTTCTGGGGAGACTATTCAAGCAGTAGAGGTGTCTACGGAAGACACTAAATTCTTGGTGAAAATTAGTGCTAAGTTAGAAAAGACTATGGCGAATTACGACGAAGATGACTATGAGGATTTTGACGACAATGATCCAGATGCTATTCCAGATATTGACTTAGAAGAAGACGCAGAAGACTAATTATGTATCCCGTAATAGCCCTTCAGATAGCCCCTAGTTTTAATATTAGGCAGTGCAAGCAAAAGCTGGCATTGCCTATATTATTTACGGATTCTGATGAACTTTTCTTGTCCAATGGCACAGAAAAATTTGTCTATGTCTTCCAATATGGTGTAGTGGCCTTTTTTAACCACAGCACCCAAGAAATTAATGCGCTTATAGAACAGCTCAACCCTGAGGCCACGCCATGGCAAGAACAGGATTTAAAGGAAACCATTCGAGTATATGTGTCTGAAGGGGAGCAAAAAGTAGCCTTTGACAAGGTGACACTAGCTCACTTTGATCCAGAAGCCATTCGATTGGTTATGCTAAACACCTCACAGTCCGTAGCGCTGGATCAGTATTTAGAAATTACCGATCAGTTATTGGCAGAGACCAATAAGTACACTAAGTCCCTTGAATTAAAAGGTAAATTAGATATTTCAGGAATTAAATTGAAACGCTTTATTGGGAAAGTATTAAATATAAAGAATCAGATTTCAGAAAACCTCTATATTTTTGATTCTCCTGATATTACCTGGGAGAACGAATCTTTGAATACTTTAAATATAGCCTTAAAGCAGACCTTTGACTTAAAAGACCGCTATAGGTATATTTATGAAAGAACGGCTATTATAAAAGAAGATTTGGAGCTCTTTAAAGATATTATGGAGCACCGAGAAAGCAGTAAATTAGAATGGATCATTATTCTGTTAATATTGGTAGAGGTGGTAGATCTTTTTGTGATTAGGATATTGAAATTAATGTAGGAGCTTTGAATTAAGGCATCGGCCGGAGGCCAAAAAAAACAAAAAATGCAAGATTTAAGTATTATTGGAAGTGAAGAATGGTGTGTATTTGGAACCTTGGGCATTCCAGCTATTAAAGCTAGGGTAGACTCTGGCGCTAAGACTTCTTCTATTCAGGCGGCCAACGCCAAAGTATTTGGTCGTGGGGGGCAAGAGTATGTGAAATTTGAAATTAACCCCCTTCAAGACAACAGGAGTATTAACATACAATGCGAGGCTAAGTTGGTAGACAGGAGGACTGTTAAAAGTTCTTCAGGGATTGCAGAAGAACGTTTTGTGATTAAAACACCTGTAACCATTGGAGCAGACACTTTTGACATTGAGTTGACTTTAGCCAACAGAGATACCATGGAATTTAGAATGTTGCTCGGAAGAGAGGCTTTAAATGGCCGTTATATGGTAAATCCTGCAGATTCCTTCTTGCAAAAAGAGTTTACAGAAGCTGAGGTGAGTGCTAAGTATGCCTCTTATATGAAGGCTAAAACCGGCTTAAAAATTGCCCTTTTGGCCAGTAATCCCAACCTGTATTCCAACAAGAGGATTATGGAAGCTGGAGAGGCTAGAGGGCATGAAATGGTGTTTCTTAATGTGGAACACTCTTATATGAAGTTAGACGCGAATTCTCCTGAAATCAGGTATAGAGGAGGGAATATTCTCAATGAATTTGACGCTATTATTCCCAGAATTAAGCCGGCGGTGACTTTTTATGGATGCGCCCTAATTAGGCAGTTCGACAATTTAGGGGTCTATTGTTTAAATTCAGCGGAGGCTATTACACAATCTAGAGATAAATTGTTTGCCTCTCAGTTATTTGCCAAATTTGACATTCACATTCCTATTACTGGTTTTGCCAAGTCGCCTTTAGATACTAAAGATCTTATTAGAATGGTGAATGGGGCTCCTTTAATCATTAAGCTTTTAGAAAGCACACAAGGAAAAGGGGTGGTTTTGGCGGAGACCAATAAGGCTGCAGAAAGTGTGATTAATGCTTTTAAAAGTGTACAAACTAACATATTGGTTCAAGAATTCATTAAAGAAGCCAATGGCCAAGACATTCGTTGTTTTGTAGTAGATGGCAAGGTTGTAGCTTCTATTCAAAGACAAGCAGAAAAAGGGGAGTTTAGGGCCAATATTCACCAAGGAGGAAAAGCTTCTATTGTTAAAATTACAGCGGAGGAGAAAAAATTAGCCATTAAGGCGAGTAAGGTGCTTAACTTGGCAGTGGCTGGGGTAGACATTATTCGTTCTAATAAGGGTCCTTTGTTATTGGAGGTGAATTCTTCTCCAGGTCTTGAGGGCATAGAAAATGCTACGGGTAAAGATATTGCCAATACCTTAATTACCACTATTGAAAAGAAACTTAAGTTTAAGTCTGCTTTTGCTATGTAATGGGTTTATGAGGAGCTGACTTTGATCACTTTAATTGTAAGTTGTCTTTCTAAGCTTTAATACTGATCTAACCCGGGCTTAAAACCCATAAATTGAAGGGATTTTTAAGCGCTTAGGTGTTGCAGCATGTCTTGGACCATTTTTTTCATATTAAAATGGGGTTTCCACAGCCAATCGTTTTGTGCTTCTAGGTCGGAAATGCTGTCTGGCCAGCTGTCTGCAATAGCTTGTCTGAAATCTGGGTTATAACTCATAGTAAACCCTGGGAGTTGTTTAGCAATCTCTTGAGCCAATTCCTGAGGATTAAAGCTCATGGCGCTTATATTGTAAGCTATACCCTTTTTAAGGGATATAGACTCAAACTCCATAATGGATAAGGTGGCGCGAATGGCGTCTTCCATATACATCATTGGGAGGGTCGTTTGTGGCGCTAAAAAACTTTCATAGGAACCATCTTCAATGGCTTTGTGAAAGATGTCAACGGCATAATCTGTAGTGCCCCCTCCAGGTTGGGTTTTCCAACTAATCAATCCGGGATACCGCAGTGATCTAACGTCTACTCCATATTTTAAGTGGTAGTATTCACACCATCTTTCTCCTGCTAATTTGCTCATCCCATAAACGGTACTCGGTGCCATAATGCACTGTTGTGGGGTATTTTGTTTAGGGGTATTTGGCCCAAAAACAGCAATACTAGAAGGCCAGAATATTTTTGAAATCTTTTTGTCCTTGGCGAGGTTCAATACATGAAATAAAGTATCCATGTTTAAGGACCAAGCTTTCATAGGAAATTTCTCAGCGGTACCACTTAACATGGCTGCCATTAAATAGACGGTCTCAATTTCATAGTGCATGATCACGTCTTCTAAGGCGTGTAAATCAGTAGCGTCTAAAATTTCGAAGGGTCCGGCATTCATTACTGGGTCTTCTGTGGCCCTAATATCACTTGCTACCACATTATCTAGGCCGTATTTTTCTCTAAGCGCAATGGTGAGCTCAGTACCAATTTGCCCGCAGGCCCCTAGAATAAGTATTTTATGGTGCATAGGATGTTTTTTTGAAGCCCAGCAAAGATACCCTTTTATTAATTTATGTATCTTTCCCCTATGAAAAAAACAGTCTTTTTTTTGGCTTTATTAGGGGTGTTTTCCTGCGGTGAAAAACAGCTAGAAAATCAGGCAGAAACGTCCGCTAATCTGTCTTTGGATTATTCAGATTTGCCAGACTTTAGTTCGCTCTCTTTCAAAGCAGATTCCATTGTAAAAGTATGGCCTGCTTTTGACGCACTGGACCAGAGAATGACAGCCTTAAAATTAGTGGTTTCGTTACCTGATTTGAAAATGTTGGTCTCTGAATTAATTGAAAAAGAAGGGGCTATACTCAAAGATGGTTATCCGAAAGATTTTAACACCCTAGAGGTGAAAAGCAGGCAGCGGTTGCTCCGTACTTACCTTCTGAAAACCCAAGCTTTAATAAACCAGTCCCAGGATCCTAAGGCGGCTACATTAGAAGCTATCGAGGCCTTTAACGCCTTGAAAGAACAACTCAACAGGCATACTGCTGTGCCAGTAAACTTAAATGATTTTAAAAATGTTCCTTAAAAAAATCTGTTCTCCTCTTTTGTTAGGGGCTTTTATGAGCCTTTCAATAGGTCTTTCTGCCCAAGAAATTCCCGCATTAACTTCGGAGCCTACCTTAATTCAACAAGCGGATAAAGTAATTGATGCTTGGCATTTGGCTGCCGCCGATGCTGATTTTGATCAATACTTCTCACTCATGACCAAGCGAGGTGTTTTTGTAGGTACAGATGCTACTGAGCATTGGGAAAATAATGCGTTTAAGTCTTTTTCAAAGCCCTATTTTAATGCGGGAAAGGCCTGGTCTTTTACTTCCTTAGAGCGGCATATTTATCATAATGATACAACGGTTTGGTTTGACGAATTGCTAGATACTCAAATGGGAATTTGTAGGGGTTCAGGTGTTTTAGAATTTGAAGAAGGCCAGTGGAAAATAGCCCATTATGTGTTGTCTATTGCCGTGCCAAATGATCATGTTTCCAGTTTATTGGAATTAAAAAAAGCCCAAGATAGCATTTCAATTGTGCGTCTCAAGGGCTTGAAAAATTAGATATTATTGGTTTGCAATTTATAAGTTAGGCCTATAACGCTATGCGTATTTTTAGGCTATGTCTTTTAATTCGCTCGTTATGACTCTGCTTTGAATTAGTCTTTTGGAGTTTCTTCTGGAACGACCAATCTAGATTCAAGAGCTTGTTTGCTCAGGCTGGCTAAATTAAAATTCGGTGACAATACTAAAGCCCTGTCTATTAGAGCTATAGCCTCTTTAATTCTATTTTTATCTGTGTTGTAAATCACGAGGGCTTCTAAGTGAAAAAAAGCAGATTTTAAGGCTACCTCATAAGGTTGTTGCCTTTCGTAAAAGGCATATTTCATGTCTGCCTTAGTAAGCGCTTGTCCTTCTTTAATAGTAACCATAGCACCACTGTTGTCTCCAGTAACTATTTTTAAATCTGACACCTCATATAGCAAATAGGCGCTAGGGTTTCTTTTGGCCAATTCTTCAAAATGTTCCAAGGCCCGTTTAGGTTGCTCAATGGCTTTTAAAGAAACTGCTTTAACTTGGACCGCTAAATCTGAGTCTTCGTCTAAGCGTTCAATACCCAATAAATTTAAGGCTTGCATGTGTTGGTTGTTGCTGCTGTATATGTAAGCTAAGGTGTCTCTTCTAGCAGTATTAGGCGCAATTACATTGAGATGGGTTAAGGCTTGTATAATTCCGCTTATATCTCCTTGCGCCCTCATTTGCTTGTAAAAAGCTTGGTAGTGTTTTTCTAAAGAGTTTTGGTCTTGTGCTTTTAAAGTGGTCCCAGAAAGTATTAAAAGGAGGACTAGTAATTTTTTCATGAAATTGTTGTTAGGTTGTTTCTTGTAGAATTCTTCGCTAAAACTAGCTATTTTTTTTCAATTCACAGCAGGGCTTTATCATAAGTAAATCCTAAAAAAACCCTTGAGTGTATTAAGCGATCTAGAGGCTGTGTTGCTTCTAAAAAAATGGGTGGGGGTATATTTAATTGTAAGGCTTTCGCTTTATAGAAATCTGCTTTTTTGATTTTTTGGGGAAATACTCCATTGATTAATGGCACTGGAACGGATTCCTTAGAAAGCGACCAAATTAATTTTACAGCGTCTTTTTGATGAATAAGGTTGGCGGCTTTATTGCCGCCTGCAATATGGGTTCTACCGCTTAAAGACCTTACGGGCTCTCTGTCTGGTCCCACAAGGCCGGCGAGTCTGAGGATAGTTTTTTTATGGGGTAGGGCAGCTATAGCTTCCTCTGCGGTTAAAAGTTTTTGTGCCCGTTCACTGTCTGCGGTCCACTGACTTAGTTCAGAAAAGGGGCCTCCGCTTTTGGGGTAAACCCCTGTAGATGAGGTGTAAATAACTTGGCAATTTTCAGGCAGCGCTCTATGAAGCTCTTTACATAGGGATTTCATATTGTTTATGAAAGTGTTATTGTCATTAGCCCTGAGTTGTGGCGGAATACTGATTAGAAGCAGGTCTAAGTGCTCATAAAAATTCTGCTCTAAGGCTGTTGTGCCTAATTCAAATTTGAAGGGCTGAACACCTAATAATTCTAAATGGGCCATTTTTTCTTCTGACCTTCGGGTTCCTTTCACAATCCAGTTGTGCTGAATAAAATGCGCTGCTACAGCAGATCCAAGCCATCCGCAGCCTATAATTCCCAATATCTTTTGTGACTTCTTTGAAGCGTCCACAGCTGTTTATTTTCATTAAAAATACCACATATTCTGCGGACTTTTTACGAATGCCTCTTGCTTTTATGCAAGTTCAGCCATTGCTAATCATTCAGTTATAATTGGAAAGGATTGAAAATTTGATTATATTAAACTGATTATTAAAGGATTGTATTATGGGTATTAAAAGTTTTCAAGGGGCCAGACAAGTCCAAAAAGAGGGAATAAAAGAGGCTATTTTAGTGTCTGATTATATGACCACCAAACTGATCACATTTTCACCCGATCAATCGATTATGGAAGTGATGGAGTGTTTTGCCAATCACCCAATCTCTGGAGGGCCTGTGCTCAATGATAAAAAGGAATTGGTAGGCATTGTGTCTGAAGCAGACTGTATGAAGCAGATTTCTGAAAGCAGGTATTTTAACCTCCCTATACTAGATAAAAGTGTAGCATCTTTTATGTCAAAAGAAGTAGAAACTATAGATGCATCTGCCTCAATTTTTGACGCAGCAGCTATATTTCACAAGAACAGCAGAAGAAGACTCCCTGTATTAAAAGAGGGTAAATTAGTAGGTCAAATTAGTAGAAAAGATATTGTGATTGCCGCACTAAAGCTCAGCAGTCAACAATGGAAAAAGCAGTAATTTCGATGGGGAAACTCATTAATTTCTATTGGAAAACTCGCTTATTTTTTTGGGTGGACCCACTCATTTTTGATTAGAAACTTATTTACTTCTATTGTGGAACTCATTCATTTTAGTTTGGAAAAACATTCAATTTTGTTGAAAGTTTAGGATTTAACCCTAATATTAAAAATAGGCTTCACTTAAATTTCTGAACTACTACAAATAAATCAGGGGCAATTTTTAAATAGCCAAGATCATAGATAAAATAATAGTCATTCCCTTTTTGAGTTTTATACATAGAGGTAAATAGGTCAAAGAAAAATCCTTTGTGAATTAATGTAGCTTTGGTAATTCTACCTTTTCCGCCAACTAATGTGACTTGTGCTAAAATGCGATAGTTTTTTTTGAGTCGTCTATTGGTATTTCTGACTAGTGAATTATAAGGAGCGTTTTGCGCATTGTGAAACTCGTTTCTGCAGGCGTCTCCGCAAAACTTTTTATCGCTTCTCCCTTTTATTTTCTCCTCGCAGCAAAGACATACTTTTTCCATGATAGGTGTTTTAGCTCGCTACGTCTTGAAGGACTTGGAATTCTAAAGTTAGTGATTTTTCTCCTGTCCCCATAAATAGACTAAAATCCTTATTGATTGATCTGTAAACGTTTACAAACGACTGTAAACGACAACAAATATTTTAATACCGACTATAGCCAAATGCCGCAACTATGTTTGTAGGGTAAAATGAATGAAGCTTCAAAGGCAGTTCTTTTTATTTAACCTTATAAAATATATATTATGAAAGCAATCAGAAACAAAGTTCAGCTCATTGGAAATTTAGGTGTTCAACCAGAGTTAAAGACCTTAGAAAGTGGTAAAACAGTAGTCAATTTTTCTATGGCAACCAATGAAAAATTCAGAAATCAAGAAGGGGTATTAATGACAGACACTCAGTGGCATTCCATTGTTGCTTGGGGAAAAACAGCTGAGATTGTAGCGCAGTATGTAAGCAAGGGTCAGGAAATTGCTATTGAAGGGAAACTTACCCATAGGACCTATACCTCTCCAGAGGGAGAGACGAGATATAAAACCGAAGTGTTGTGCACAGAGGTGTTGTTGTTGCAACATAAAGGCAATCAAACAGGAGAATGAAGTCCGAGTCATGGCTTATTATTATTGCCCCTACATTTTAAAAAAAAAGCCCGCATTTGCGGGCTTTTTATTGAGTTTAAATATGTTTGTGGTTCTAGTAATTATTTTTAGTCCCTGTTTGCTTAACTAATTACGGTGCCATCTGCCACCCCATCTTCATCCGGGTTTACAAACACTAATTTTCCAGATTTGTGCTCCGTCATTAAGATCATTCCCTCACTTTCTACTCCCCTTAATGCTCTTGGTGCTAGGTTGACTAGAACAGTCACTTTTTTACCGACCACTTCTTCTGGACTAAAGTGCTCTGCTATTCCAGAAACTATCGTTCTAGTATCTAGTCCGGTTTGGACTTGAAGCACCAATAATTTCTTCGCTTTTGGCATTTTCTCAGCAGATAATATAGTGCCTGTTCTGAGGTCTAATTTGCTAAAATCTTCAAAACTTGAGGTGTCTTTTTGGGGTACTACAGTAGCTTCCATAGCGGCATTATCTATTTTAGTTTGATGTAATTTTTGAACCTGGGCATCTATTTCGCTGTCTTCAATTCTTCTAAAAAGGAGTTGGGCTTCTTTTATGACGTGCCCGCTAGGAAGGAGCGCCTCTTTTTCAGATACATTTTTCCAAGATAAATCTAGGGGGGCTAAGTCTAGCATTTCACTTAACTTATTTGAGGTGAATGGTAAGAAAGGCTCCGATAATACCGCCAAAGCAGCAGCGATTTGCAAACTGACGTACATTATTGACTCCACTCTTTTTGGATCCGTTTTAACGAGCTTCCATGGTTCACTGTCTGCCAGGTATTTGTTTCCAAGTCTTGCTACTTGCATTAATATTCCACAGGCTTCTCTAAATCGATACTTTTCAATAGATTGGGCCATAGCTGCAGGAAATTCTTTAAGTGCAGCCAGGGTTTCTAAGTCTATAGCTTCTAAGTGGCCTGGCGTAGGTACTTTGCCCTGATAATATTTTTGCGTCAATACCACCCCTCTATTAATGAAATTTCCAAAAATGGCCACCAATTCATTGTTATTCCTGGCCTGAAAATCTTTCCAAGTAAAATCGTTGTCTTTAGATTCTGGTGCATTTGCTGTAAGGGTATATCTCAATACATCTTGCTGGTCTGGAAAGGCTTCAAGATATTCATGTAGCCAAACAGCCCAGTTTTTGGAGGTAGAAAGTTTTTGCCCTTCTAAGTTTAAAAATTCATTGGCAGGAACATTTTCTGGCAAGATATAATCTCCATGTGCTTTAAGCATAGCAGGAAATATAATGCAGTGAAAGACAATATTATCCTTCCCTATGAAATGAACCATTTTAGTATTTGTGTCTTTCCAATAGGGTTCCCAATCTTTTCCGATTTTTTCAGCCCATTCTTTAGTGGCTGAAATATATCCTATAGGTGCGTCAAACCAGACATAAAGTACTTTTCCCTCGCCTCCTGTTACAGGAACTGGAATACCCCAGTCTAAATCCCTTGTCACTGCTCTGGGTTTGAGTCCCTCTTCTATCCATGATTTGCATTGTCCGTAAACATTGGGTTTCCAATCTTTTTTGTGGCCCTCTAAAATCCATTCTTTTAAAAATGACTCATACCTATCGAGGGGTAAAAACCAATGTTTGGTTTCCTTGAGTACGGGAGTTGCACCACTTAAGGTAGATTTAGGGTTTATGAGTTCAGTAGCGTTTAAAGCGCTTCCGCAAGACTCACATTGGTCTCCATAGGCGTCTTCATTACCGCACTTTGGGCAAGTTCCCGTTACAAACCGATCTGCTAAAAATTGCTGAGCCTCTGGATCGAATAGTTGTGGGGTGGTTTCCTCGATAAAGGTCTGATCTTCATATAGTTTTTTAAAAAAATCTGAAGCGGTTTTATGATGCATTTCACCAGAAGTTCTGGAGTAGTGATCAAAAGTAATTCCAAAATCTACAAAGGATTTTGAAATAATTTTATGGTATTTGTCAATGACCTCTTTAGGGCTAATGCCTTCTTTTTTAGCCTTCATAGAAATGGCTACACCATGCTCGTCACTACCACAAACAAAAGCAACATCTTTGCCAATACCCCTCAGATAACGGCTGTAAATATCTGCAGGGACATATACACCTGCCAAATGACCAATATGAATTGGACCGTTAGTATAAGGGAGTGCTGCGGTAATGGTGTACCTAGAGGCTTCTGAATTTTGAGACATAATACTTAAAAAAAATTACCTACAAAAATAGGTAATTTGTCAAGAGCTCAGGGGGTCTTTTTAAAAGTTTTTAAGTATATTATTAGAGGTATATCACAGGAACCTTATGGTTTTAGTCTCCAAATTTTTTAACGGTAACGTTGCGAATACCCTCCAAGTCAGCATGGGCCTACATTTAAAATCTAACGCATGGCAATTCACAATGATTTGGGCGCTAAAGGAGAGCGAATAGCACAAGAGTACCTTATTTCAAAGGGTTATGAGATAAGGGCAGTTAATTACAGACATAGAAAAGCTGAAATAGATATTATTGCACTTCATGAAGACTTTCTTGTCGTAATAGAGGTAAAGACCAGAACAGCGCCAGCTTTGGTGCCTTTAATACAATTGGTGCCGCCTTCTAAAATACACCACCTTATTAGGGCTGCAAATTACTATATACAACGCTATAAAGTGAATAAAGAAGCTCGTTTTGACATTGTGTACATTACAATGAGCACCCATTCATATGATTTAGAACACCTTAAAGACGCTTTTTATCATTTTTAATTCAACAACATTTTGTTTAATATGTAACAAAGTGTTACATTTGTATTCTATTTTAAAGCTTGTTTAAGTCTAATTTTATTTTTTTAAGATGAAAACCATCTCTTCAGTTGTAGAAAATTACATTAAAAAGAAACCTTTTTTACAAAGTGCTTTAGCACAGGGAATCATTAATCTTACGTCTCTTTCTCGAATTATTATGCCGGAAATTGAAGAGGCCTTAGGAAAAGATATTAGAAATGGCGCTATAGTAATGGCACTAAAAAGATTGTCGGACGACATGGAATTTAGAGCGACCCACAAAATCATTAAAGTTTTAAAAAATATAGGAGAAATTACCGTGCGTTCTTCTCTTACAGACTTTACCTTTTTAATTTCAGATAGTATTCTAGAAAATCAAACCCTGCTTTTAAAAGAAATTAATAAGAATAAAGATGTGTTTTACACCTCCTCTAGAGGAGTGAATGAGCTAAACATAGTGGTTAGTGGTGCCTTAGATAAGACCGTTGAAACACTTTTTGTGACGGAAAAATGTACCCAAAAAGCAGAAAATTTATCTTCCATTACGGTTAAATTACCTGCAGAAAATGTGTCTGTCCCAGGTATTTATTATTTTATCTTTCAAAGATTGGCCTGGGAGGGTATAGTGCTTTACGAGGTAATATCTACGACCAATGAATTTACTATAATAGTAAATGACGCTCAGGTAGACGTAGCTTTTAGAACAATTAAAGACCTTAAGACGCTTTAAAACTAGACAGTATTTTGTAGGCGCTATTGACTTTATGAACGCCTTCGATTACTAATAAGAGCCTTAGGCCACTTCTGGTTTGCTTCTCTTTTAGCGTGCATTGTTTTGAGTGTGCTTGAACAAAAGCCAATACCTTTCTAAATCTGGCACTTTGATAATAGTCAGATTGTTGGTTTGCAATGAAATAACCCAAGTACTTGCCTTTTTTCATTACGACTTTTTCTATGCCCATATAGTTTGAAATCCATTTTACTTGGACTGCTAGTAAAAGGTCTTTCGTTTCCTCTGGGATGGGTCCAAAGCGATCAATAAGTTCATTTTCAAAAGCGTCTAATTCAGCATCATTAGTCAATCCATTTAATGTGGTATACAGGTTGAGCCTTTCAGAAGTGCTATTCACATAATCATCTGGGAATAACATTTCAATATCTGCGTCCATTTGAGTTTCTGAAGCGAAAGCCTTATCGCTGTCTTCTTCGGGCGTCTCGTAAAGGTCTTTGAATTCTGACTGCTTTAGCTCATCTATGGCCTCTGCCATAATTTTCTGATAGGTTTCAAATCCTATTTCATTGATAAAACCACTCTGTTCTCCACCAAGAATATCTCCAGCACCCCTGATTTCTAGGTCTTTCATAGCAATATTGAAGCCGCTTCCTAGCGCGGTGAATTGTTCAAGGGCTTGGATTCTTTTTCTGGCATCGGCCGTCATGACCTCATAAGGAGGGGTAATGAAGTAGCAGAAGGCTTTCTTATTGCTTCTTCCTACACGCCCGCGCATTTGGTGGAGGTCACTCA
>Ga0209555_10001468_pt1 | contig 18088 bp, 17 predicted proteins | sample SaaInl85LU_5_DNA_FD_184643 | JGI IMG/M metagenome (GOLD analysis project Ga0209555, IMG submission 184643) | Marine microbial communities from expanding oxygen minimum zones in the Saanich Inlet - ESP_85LU_5_DNA (SPAdes) (version 2) | ecosystem: Environmental > Aquatic > Marine > Intertidal... | reverse complement strand
TCCTAGAACCCTGCCAAACTTACCTGTCTTATCTTTTTGTGTTTTGATAATCTGCATTGAACCGATTGGCATCAATGACTTAACGAATTCTTTAGCCGCCAATCCAAATGCTTTCTCTGTTAAATCTCTTGTTCTACTTTCTGGGGTATCAATTCCCATAACACGAATACGTTCTCGGTGTACCCAGATACCAAATCCCAAATCAATGTCAACATCAACTGTGTCGCCATCGACTACTCTGAGAACTTTACATCTATAGCTATACATAAAAAGTTCCTTACTTACACTTACAACTGCCGCCTCTGGCACCTACAAATCCTGCTACTACGCCTATTACACCAGTAATACTCATCTGTAATAATTCGATGATACTCTGATCTAATTCTGCATCATGTTCACTTGCCATACTGAACTCATCATATACTATTAGTCCCAGTATAAGCATTAGTCCAACTGCCATTATTAATACTATTATTCCTTTTATATCTGTCATTTTTTCTTCCTCCATTCGCCGAGTGTTCCCTCGTCATTTATGTGCTTTAGTCTGTCTTTCCATTCGACTTCATCGCCGTCTTCAAGTATTTTATCTATGTTATCTATATATGATGTCATGAAATGGTCTGGTAACTCTTTGCCCATTTCATAGAATGAGAAACTTTCTCTTGCAGTCCATAACCAAAAACTATTGACTCCAAAGTTTAGACTGTCTGGTTCTTCTAAGAAACAATATTTTCCATCGTCTAATAGCTTAATCATTTCACCCAAGTGTGCATAACGATTCATGTGTGTACCTGCTGGTGGGACAAGTGCAACTACATCTGTTTCATTTACAATACGTGTAATTTTAATCTTGCCGCGCATCTTTCTGATACCACGTGAATCTGTTAATTTTGGTTGACCGAATGTAATACATTCTGAGATATTATGCCCAGAGTAATCTAAGTACCAAGACACGATGACCGCTTCTGCCGCACCTAAACTGTGACCAGTGACCCATGTAGTATACGTTTTATCTAAACGTGAAAGTAAATCATCTGCAATCATTTCTGCGGTACGATGAAAGCCAGTATGTAACTCAATGCCCAATCTATGACTTTTATCTTTAAAGAATTTAATATCTTGTAATGCATTGTGCGAGTTACTAGTTCCTCGAATAGAAACATATTGTTCTTTCTTAACATCGTCAACTAAAATAATATATTTTATCTCATTAATTTCATTTATATATACACCATAGTTTTTATATCTTTTCTCAATATCAGCATTGTTTTTCTTATATGCCATAGCTGCAAGACGTGCAAACCAACGTATATTATTCCAATCAACATCATGTGATTTTGTGAAATTCTGTTTAAATTTATTTTCTACTGAATACTTCTTCGTCATCCAACGTCTGACAAGTTTAGCTAATTTAGCTAATATCCATCCTTGGATTACCCATTTAATTATATACCTTATTATAAATGCCATAATGGTCTCCTCTCAACCATATGTATTTATAAAAAAAGCGCCCCAAAGGACGCTTTTTTACTTAGTATATTAAAATTACTGTGTTAAGTTGTATAAGTGGTCCATGTACCATTTGCCAGATGTGTTATTAGTTTAGATCCATCACTGTTTAATGTACCATATACACCGCCCACCGCAGACCAATCAAAATGACTTGAATATACAGCAGTGGATAAATCGAATGGTGTTGACAATGTTATTTCAGTATAACCGGTCAGCGTGATTGCATATAGGTATTCGCCAGTACCAGATATCTTCAACATTGTTGTGTCTGTAAGAGAAATACCTGAACCAATATTCGGTAAATAAATCTCTTCCCCAGTCCAATATGCAGTAGATATATCAAATGGTGTGGCTAGTGCTAGTTCATGTATCTTTTTATTCGTATAGCCAGCTATATATGCTTTTTTGCCATCTGGTGTCATTGTTATACATCTAGCATGGTTATCATAAGCTATGACTGACAACGTATCTGTAACTGAAGCAGTTGATAAATCATATGGAGTAGTCATTGTATATTGACGAATACGATCATTATCACGATTCGTGGCATACAAATACTGTCCATCAGATGAAACTGTCACTGACTGATCCCCATTTGAGACATATGACGTATCAGTTGGGTATGTAGCGTATGAGTGACTTAGCGTCACAGTTGATAAATCATATGCAGATGTTAATGTGTAATGGTTTATATTATTATAAGAAACGAGATATAGATGTAACCCATCTTCGCTAAAATCGAACCCTCTTTGTTGAGTAGCTGTAAGTGTATCGGTCTGTACAACTGTAGGTGTTCCGAAGCCAGTAGTCATACTCCAAGTACCCGAAGGAGTAACTGCTACTTGAGTGCCAGTTGTATTATCTACACGGTATTGAGTAATGAAATTGCCATATAGAGCGAAAAGTTTAGTACCATCAAGACTCATGTCAGCATATCTAGCAGTAGATAAGTCAAGTTTTTCAAAATATGATGCGGTTGATAAGTCAAATGGCGTTGATAACTGATATGTTACCATGCCTTGATCAAACATATGTACATATAAGTATTCACCACTACCAGATATTTTAATCATTGTTGGATCAGGTGTCCCAAATCCAGTTGTTGCTGTATCATCATTTAAACTTTTTACGTTACCAGTCCAATATGCAGTAGATATATCAAATGGTGTGGCTAGTGCTAGTTCATGTATATTTTTATTCGTATATCCAACTATATATGCTTTTTTGCCATCTGATGTCATTGTTATACCTCTAAGGTGGTTATCATAAGCTATGACTGACAACGTATCTGTAACTGAAGCAGTTGACCAATCATATGGAGTAGTCATTGTATATTGACGAATACGATCATTTTGCATATTTGTGACATACAAATACTGACCATTAGAAGAAATTGCCAATCCGGTATCCGCATTGGAGACATATGACGTATCACTTGGGTATGTAGCTCTATTATGACTTAGTGTTGCAGTTGATATGTCATTTGCAACTGATAATGTGTAATAATGTATATTATTATAAGCAATGAGATATAGATGTAAGCCATCTTCACTAATAGCGAAGTCTCTGTTGCTAGTATTATAATTGGTTAATGATTTATAATCTGTTGTAATTGTTGATAATTGTGCAGTTCCAATAGTTAGGTTTGATGTTGCAATTGCTATTGGAGTTGGCGTTGTATTATCTACACGGTATTGAGTAATGAAAAATCCATAAAGAGCGAAAAGTTTAGTGCCATCAAGACTCATGTCAACATATCTAGCAGTAGGTAAGTCAAGTTTTTCAAGATATGATGCAGTTTTCAAATCAAATGGTGTTGATAACTGATATGTTACTATGCCTTGTTCATACATATGCACATATAAGTATTCACCACTACCAGATATTCTAACCATCGTTGGATTAGGTGTCCCAAATCCAGTTGTTGCTGAGACATCAGCTAGATTGATCTCAACCCCAGTCCAATATGCAGTAGATATATCAAATGGTGTGGATAATACTAGTTCATGTATCTTTTTATTCGTATATCCAGCTATATATGCTTTTTTGCCATCTGATGTCATTGTTATATCGGCGATAGTGTTATCAAAAGCTATGACTGACAAAGTATCTGTAACTGAAGCAGTTGACAAATCATATGGAGTAGTCATTGTATATTGACGAATATTATCATTTTGGTTATTTGAGACATACAAATACTGTCCATTGGATGATATTTCTAGTCCAGTATCCGAATTTGAGACATATGACGTATCAGTTGGGTATGTAGCGTATGCGTGACTTAGCGTTGCAGTTGATATGTCATTTGCAACTGATAATGTGTAATAATGTATATTATTATAAGAAACGAGATATAGATGTAAACCATCTTCGCTAATACTCATGTTTCTATTATTAAAATTATAATTGGTTAATGTTTTATTATCTGGTGTAATTGTTGATAGTTGTACATTTGTAATATTTAGGCTTGATGTTGCAATTGCTATTGGAGTTGGCGTTGTATTATCAGTACGATATTGACTAATGAAAAAGCCATAAAGCCCATAAATTCTAGTACCATCACTGCTTATTTCAGCATATCTAGCAGTAGATAAGTCAAGTTTTTCAAAATATGATGCGGATGATAAGTCAAATGGCGTTGATAACTGATATGTTACTATGCCTCGTTCATGCATATGTACATATAAGTATTCACCAGTGCCAGATATTTTAATCATAGTTGGATCAGGTGTCCCAAACCCAGTTGTTGCTGAGTCATCATCTAAATTTTTTGCGATACCAGTCCAATATGCAGTAGATATATCAAATGGTGTGGATAATACTAGTTCATGTATCTTTTTATTCGTATATCCAATTATATATGCTTTTTTGCCATCTGGTGTCATTGTTATACCTCTGGGATGGGTATCTAATGTACTAGTATTCAAAGATGAAGTAACTGAAGCAGTTGATAAATCATATGGAGTAGTCATTGTATATTGACGAATACGATCATTTTGCATATTTGTGACATACAAATACTGTCCATCAGAAGAAATTGCCAATCCAGTATCCGAATTTGAGACATACAACGTATCAGTCGGGTATGTAGCTCTAGTATGACTTAGTGTTGCAGTTGATATGTCATGTGCAACTGATAATGTGTAATAATGTATATTATTATAAGAAACGAGATATAGATGTAAGCCATCTTCACTAATAGTGAAGTCTCTATTATTAAAATTATAATTGGTTAATGATTTATAATCCGTTACTAAACTTGATAGTTGTGAGTTTGCACTCCAAGCAACATTAGATACCGCAATTGTCAGTACATCAGGCGTTGATCCGTCAATACTATATTGTTTGATGAAACTACCATCAAGTATATATAGTTTACTACCATCTGCTGCTACCTCACAGTATGTTCCAGAAAGTAATGTAAGCACGATGTTGTTTTCATCAGCAGATGACAAATCAAATGCTGTAAGTAGTGCAATTTCGTATAGAGCGGATGACGCAAATACATAAAGTTTAGAGCCATCTGTGCTAATATGAACACTGAAAGGGTTACCATTTGGACTAGCCAAAGTATTACCTGTTGCAGCAAGGGTTGTAATATCATAAGGTGTTGTAAGTACAAATTCTGTTATTATATCTGCGCCCTGCTCAACAACATATACTCTTGTGCCATCATCCGTCATTGTCAAATCCATTGGCCATACACCTGCTGCAGCAGCACTTACATTTGTAACTGTGCTATTTGTAGCCCAATCATATGGAGTTGTCATTGCAATCTGAAAGATTGTATCGTTCCCATCATTTATTAAATATAAAAATTCACCATTAGATGAAAGTTCTATACCATTTGTTTCATTGGACCGATATCCAACTGAACTCAACATATCTTTACTATATTTGAATGTCGCGGTAGTAATATCAAATGCTGTACTTAGTTCGTGATAAGCAACAGTATTACTGTAAATCGTATACATATGTAAACCATCATTACTAATAGTAAAGTTCTTATTATAAGATTGTATTGAACCGCCTGCAAAAGTTTTATTATCGAATAGTACACTAGTTAAATCAACTGGCCATGTATCGCCATCTGCACTTACTGCTGTAGTAGTAACTGTAACTGGTGCTGTGAATATATAACCTGCACCTGCGCGATCAACATTGCCAGTTGCATCATCTTCTCCGCTTGCGCCGACAACTAGGTATTCATCGTACAACGAAAGACTTATACCAAAGTAATCGCCTGCGCTATTACGTCCATCTTGGTCTGGATTAGTAACAGTTTTTAGAATATTACCCGTTGTGTAGTCAATAAGTAATACTGTTCCGAAACCTGCTGTAGTTGCAATAACACTATTCGAGATTGAAATTTCGCCATTACCGAAACCAGTCGTAGCATTAGTGACTGTATACGCCAGTGAGAAATCTGATAAGTCATAAACATATATTGAGTTATCTGATGCAGATGTAACTGCTAAGTGAGTTTCAGACATTGCGATATTTTTACCAAACTTTGAATTGTTTGCGCCACCCAATAAGGCTACTTGATTTCCGGTGATGACATCAAAGATATATACGTTTCCGTATTTCTGACCATTGAGATACTCGGATTGTCCGACCATATACGCACCCTGCCATGCGCCAACAGCAACATATGTTCCGTTCACTGCTAATGCGTCACCGAATGAACTCTCGGCATTACCCGCAAGAGTGCCTTCCTGAGGACTAACAATTGTGTGCATCAGGTTACCAGAGGCTTTATCGAATATCCATGCCTTCGCCGTACTGCCATAAGTATCTCCTGTAGAACTACCTAACACTACGTGATTGCCAGAAATTGCTACGTTTTTACCCGCATGAATATTATTACCTTGGTCTGTAATTCTATAGGTTTGTGTCAATGTACCATCAGTACCATCATATAAAAGTGCAGCGCCAATTCCTGTGGCAGATCCCACTGGATCACTTCCGGAATATTGACCGATTAAGATGTCTGTACCATCTATAGCTGCGGAGTAACCAAATTGGTCAACGTCATTAGTTCCTGATAACGCATACAAGAATTGATTATTCGTAGAATCATATACATATGCACTACCTTTACTGCTATCGGTGCCATGCCCGCCGAAGACATAATAACTGTCACTTACCGCAGATGAAGTACCCAAATATACGTGTTGTGCTAATGTCTGTGTTGTCTGTGGATTAGTTGTTGGTTGCGCATATGAAGTAGTTAGCGTACCTGTTTCCCATTCAACAGTTCTAGTTGTAGTATTAGTATTAGTACTTGGTGCCGCTGGACCTTCAGGTGCTACGCTCGGTGCAATATTTATTGCAGGAATTCCTAAATTCGGAGTGCGCCAATACAACGTGTTGTTAGTTCCAACTTCTTCAAATGTCGGCGCATACTCTAAGGTTAGCTGATTTTCAACATTAGATGCTGTTAGCCCTGGAGTTGATTGTCCGTTTATTAAAGCAACTAGTGTATCCAAATCAGTTGCACCAGTTATAGAATATGAAACATCATTTGCTTCCCATTCCACAGTCATACCAGTTGGATCAGGATTAAGCATAGTACTAGTAATAGTCGTTTGATACGAATATACCGCTGGGTTACCAAGACCTAAAGCAGCAGTCAAGGATGCGTCTGTGATAGAACCTTCTAAACTCCAAATTCTATGAACTGATGTATTTTCTGCAATTGTTCCCATATCCTGAGTATCAACTACTGGAGAACCTAAAATTGTGCTGAGGTCAGTATATTGTTTGGTAGCTGACTTAGCACCCTTAGTATTACTGCGGTGTGTAGAACCAGATGTAGGCAAATTTGAAGGGTTATCAGTGATACTACCGAAGTCCGACAATTCTGCAAGGTCAATTGACCTTCTTATTTGTATTTTTGGACCGAAACTGGCGTTGTTCCAAGTAGTCCCTCTAAATTTATTTGCCATTGAGTGATTTTCTCCCTTTTTAAAGAATTCTTTAATTGTACTATCATATTTATCATATATATATGTTTTAATTAACTTATAGTTTAGTATATACTTTATATTATTCCTTATCAAACCTCTCTGTGGGTAAAAACCACCAGTCTGGTTTTTTGTGATAATCTGCCAACAAGTTACTTAATTCTGGGAATACATCTGAAAAACTTTCACCTCTGATAGCGTCTAAATCATTTGTGAAGTCCCAAAACGCATACATATGTTTACTACCATCTTCCGAATTCATAAAGTCTATCCATGTATCTACATATGTATTGACACTGATACGCAGGTCTTCTTTTTTTTGAACCTCAGTGTATTCATCGATGCTATCAATCCACTCATTCATTTTAATTCTCCATCGTGCATATTTTTTACTGATTATGCGCTTTGCTCTGTGCGGCATTGTTTTTACACTTAAATAATGCGGACTATGAAGTGGATGCACTCCAAAGTGTTTTGGATGTACTTTCCATAGATATTCAAAATCGTATTTACCTGCTTTAACTTTCCATTCAATAAAGTCCAATATATGCAGTATATTGTATATACTCACAGTAATACTATCATATAATTTAACATTGTTACTTTCTTTCGCAAATGCTTCTACTTTATTAATGTTTTTTAGCATTTGTTCCCATTTAACTGGATGCCGCATATACTCTAGTTCAGGACCCATACCATCAATCGAAAACCCAATTTCTATAAACTTGAACTCTTTCCAGTATTCCATAACTTTCGGCGGTAGATTAGTTAAGTTAGTATCATATTGTAATACTATGTTCTTCGAATCTCCGCTATCAACACATTCTTTAAGAAATTTAAAGTGTCGCTGAATCATCATCGGCTCACCACCAATTAGATATAATCTATCGATCTTATCTTTACGTTCCGACATTTGATCCCAAAATACATCTGAATTTGCCCACGCAAACGGATCAGGAGACAAATTATACTTCTTGCCACCCATGTGTTCAAACATTACAACTTCTCTGCCAGTAGTTATTGGTTTTTCCCATTTACTACCTAAGCCCATCAATTTTTGATGATCTGGTAGCCAAGAAGAACTTAAATCAGGACCGCAGATACGACATTTCAAATTACACAAGTTGCCCAATTGAAGGTCATAAAAGAATGGTACATGGTCATCGGGAAGTTTTCCTGTTTCCGGATCAGTTATTACAACTGCATCTTTATATGTAAACTTATCTTCCCATCTTTCATTGTAGAAGTTGCGCATACTCTTCATACCCGCGTTCTCTTCATCCATACAACGTTTACACTCCGGATGCCATTCATCATTCATTAGTGATAATCGTATATCTTTTGCAGTATCGCTGTTCATGCCAGCATCTAATCCGTCGGCGATAGTTACTTGTTTACCATTAGTTTCATATCTTCCGCCACTCGGTCCTGATCCCATGACACAACATCCTCGGAATCCTCCGTCGGTAACAATATGTATATCATGCCATGGTGCGGTGCAAAATGTTTTAGACATTAGTATCTCATATCTTCATCGATATTATTTTCACGCATGCCCTGTTGTGCAATATCAAGTAAAGTGCGTACACCAAACCCAACAGCGCCGCCTGGAACAGTGTCGTTGCCTTTAGCATTCCAGCATACACCTGCGATATCTAGGTGTGCCCATGCACGTTCTTTATCTACGAAACGGTATAGAAACTCTGCGGCAGTAGTAGAACCGCCACCACGTCCACTCGAAATGTTTTTCATATCAGCAATTTCACTATCAATCATCTTATTCCAGTTTTGGCCCATTGGCATTCTCCAGAATGATTCACCTGAACGTTTTCCTGCTGCCATAATATCATTACCAAAATCTGTTGAGTTTGTGAATAGTCCTGCAGATTCGCCTGCTAGTGATACAACGATAGCACCTGTTAGTGTCGCTAAGTCAATAATGCGGTTTGGATTGTATTCATCTTGTACATAACGTAAGATATCACCTAGTACTAAACGACCCTCTGCATCTGTATTCAAGTTCTCTACTGTTTGTCCGCTTAGTGACGTTACAACATCGCCTGGCTTGATTGCTTTGCCGTCTGGCATGTTCTCTACTAGACCTACAATACCTACAACATTCTGTTCTACATTTTGCGAAGCGATGGCATGCATTGCGCCTACAACTGCACCACTGCCGCCCATATCGTACTTCATATCGCCCATACCAGCACTAGGTTTGATTGAAATACCACCAGTATCGAAAGTGACACCTTTACCTACTAATGCAATCGGCTGTTCATCTGCGCCATTCATCCATTCCATCACAACTACATAAGAATCTTTCTCTGAACCTTGACCCACGCTTAGTAGCATATCAAAGCCCATTGTTTCCAATTGTGATTCATGCAAAATGCGTACACCAACACCAAGCGGAGTAAGTTCATCATTAATACGCTTTGCATATGATGCAGGATAAAGAGCATTGCCCGGTTCTGTAATAACATCACGTGCAAAATATACGCTTTCGTGGATGCTTGCATCTACTACTGCATCAATCTGAATGTTTAATACTTTATCATCCTTTTTTGATTTGTATTTGTCAAATGAGTATAGAACTAGCATTGCACCTTCATAGATAGCTTCATTACTACCATCAATTTCAAATACAAGATTATCTACGCGCCCCTTATGTGCTTTTGCATATTTGCCACCAAAGTTGCGCCAATCTTGTGCAGTAGATGCATCAGTTTTAACAACTGTAATGCTGTCTACATTTACTTTAGCAGGAAATGAAACTGTAACTTCTGTATTATCTACATCATCAAACTTCTTTAGTTTGCATACTGAAGATAACTGACCGCCAGTCTTCTTATCAAGTGCTTTATATTCTTTTGTATCGTATAGTACAACGATACCTGTACTTGCGTCATAACTCATTCTTTAAATCCTTTAATATGTTGTACGTCTTTATGTTTTTCAATGTATTCATCTTTATAGTCTGGGTGTTCCATATAGTACTTAGCGCCCCTACCATTTCGATGTGCGAGTCTCACACTGCCTGGAAACCCTTCTACATCATTTTCGTGTCTTGGAATAAAATGAATATGGGGCCACATAACCGTCTGTCCTGCAGGTTCTCCGATATTCATACCAAAATGATATGCGTCTATTTTGCTGTCTTCACGTAGCTTCTCGCCATATTGCACAGTTGCCTGTAATGCAATGGTGATAAACTTTGTATTGTTTTCTTTAGGTACGAATAACAAATGACCATCACATACAGGCCATTTGTCTTCATATACTGCATAATAGAATTCATCTATTATTTTATCTTGTCCACTTTGTTCAAATGGGGTATCAGAAAAGTTATCTATAGTAGGTCGTTTTATGCCCATGCGTCTAATACTGGCAATACTTTATTTAAGACCATTGCCGCCTTCTTACTACTATCATCTACGAATTCGTCAAAGTCAATATGACTTTCATCGCCTGCTAAATCACTCAATACACGAATGATTACAAACGGCTTATGCCAGTTAGAACATGCTTGTGCGATTGCGGCGCCTTCCATTTCAACTGCGTCTGCTTTGAATTGTTCAAAGAACATTTTTCGTGTCTCGCTACAAGCAAGATATGTATCACCTGTAATAACTCTTCCAAAGTGTGCTACATTACCCAACTCACGTTGGAGAACTGTACGCATTTCAGTTGACATTTTGTATGATGCATCCTCACCTGTATCACTTAGTGACGGGAAGCTACCCGGCAATGATGAAATAACTTGTCCCTCTACGATTGCACCATAGTCATGTTGAATGAGTTGTTCAGCAATAATGATATCACCAATCTTATATTTGGGATTAATGCCACCTGCAACACCGCTGAATGCGATTGATGAACAATTAAAATGTCCCAAGAGTAATGCAGTAGTAACTGCGGCGTTAACTTTTCCTATACCGCATTCTGCGGCTACAACTTCTACGCCATTAATTGATCCGAACTGAAACATCTTGTTAATAATCGTTTCTGTACGGGGTTCGCTATCCCAATTTAACTGCGAATATTCTTCTGGGATTGCGGAAATAATTCCTACTGCCATTATGCCCTCATAGTAAATATAACCAAACTAACATCGGAATGATGATAGCGAATTGCGGCAAAAAGTTAAGAATGATAGCTTTCTCATTCCATTTATATCCTACAAATACCCATCCTGCCGCGCCTAGTAGTTGTAGAATTGAATTCCAAGGAGTTATCCCTGCAACGTGTAATACCATAGCGCATAAAATTGTCAATGCACTTATGTATTTTATATATTTAACATACTTCATATTATATCAAAATAATGGCACAAAGTCAAGAACCTTGTGCCATTATATTTATTTCCTTACTTAACTAAGTTTTCTTTGAAGACTGAGTTTAGACCCAATGCTTCGGTATTAAACTTAACAAGATTACGTAGAGCCGCTTCTGTGATGAATGTCATCAATGTGTCACGGTGTGCGTTACCTTCTGCACCAATCTTCCAGTCATAGTTTCCGACTTTCTTTGCGATAACTGCTGTTGCTTCTGCGTCATTCGCCATTGCTGTAAGTGCCGCTTGTAGACGTTCAGCATTTGGGTTACCTGCGTTTACCCATAGTGCTTTTTGTAGACCATCGCGGAATGATTTCACTAGTTTGTAAGCATCATACAAGTCACCTGATGGTGCTACACCCCAACGCTGTTCAAACAGAATTTCAAACTGATAACCTGGGTAGTTTGGATCATCTGCATGTGAACCGTCTGCTTGTAGAATACCATGATGGAACCAAAGTTCTGCATCTGTGTTACCTGCTACATGCTTTTTATATGCCGCTGGATTTTCACGTGTACCGTTAAGTTCACCACGCTTGAATGCTAGACGGCGTTCGCCACCTGACATACCTGGAACCCATGTTACGTTTTCTTTGAAGCATGTTGCATATTCGTCTACTGACTTATCCGGTCCACAGATTAGCATTGTCATTGCGAATGCTTCTGGTACCATACCTGAACCTGCTGCGAATGATGGCTTATCCATATCTGCACCAATACGTTTACCTGCGATGATATTCAAGTTCATTGCGCCGATTGATTCATACTCGCCGTAGTTGTAGTCTACTTCTTCCTGTAGAAATGCTACGCCGTTGCCACCGTGTGATACCATGATTACTTTATCATCGTCACGCATTTCGTTGTGCCACTTGTTAAAGCCAGGAATATCACGTGCACCTGGGTAATGCTTGAGTACGATTTTCTCTCCCAAGAATTTTTCTAGTTGTCCTGCTACAATCTCTGCCCATACAGAAGTACCACCACCTGGTTTCTGAGGAACGATCATTGTAAAGTCTGCTAATGCAGATGTTGCCATACCCACTGTTAGGGTTGCTGTTAAAAGTAGTTTTTTAAACATTTGTTTTCTCCATATACGTCTTCGCAGAATTTATTATTGTTGTTATTCACTGCTTAGACTGTCACTACTGTTGATTTAGAACCCGTTGATACTATCTCATGAGTCCTCTCGCTTGTCCATCCCGTTACTTGAAGCATAGGACGATTGTCCCAGCCCATGTTACAAGTGGCATGCGGGATGTCACGCCACTCCCAAGTAATACATTCGCCGCGTTTCCACTGATGCCAATTTGTATTACCTAGCTGAAATACTTGACCATGTTTCCAATCGTCAAGCATTACAACAAATCTACGCATAAGTTCTGGGTTCTTATCCGCTTTAATCTCTTTATAACTGTTGCCACGTTCTTTACGTCCTGCAAAGTTATCAATATGCCAGTTCAGCATTTGACCTGTGCGCTGATTATGAAACTTAATAGTTGCATCTCTTAATCCAAAGTAATCAGCAATATCTCTAAACACTTTGAAATCTTCTGCTTTAGCACGTTGAAAGACTTCCATCTTTGGATCCGCGCCTGCTTTGAGTAAGTCCATTTCTTCGGCGTCTGCTGAATACATGCGTTGTTTCTTTTCTTCTGGATTCTGACTGTAGTTATTACGTGAAGCCCAAGTTGAGTCTGTAACTCTATCTAAACACTTTTCTACTGCAAAGCCCCATTCACCATCGAATGTACATACTTCTTGATAGTCTTTGCTATTCTCAATTGACGAATCAAAGTGCCATTCTGATTGCGACTTTGTAAATTCCCATCGTGAGCCGTTCCAGTTCTCATATTTGTTATTCATAAATGGACCTTTCTTCATTATGCGTACTCCAACTTTCCTCGTCTTAAAATTCCCCAAACAAATACAATTACAATTAGTGCTACGAGTACTAAGAAGATCGGTCTGTCTAACAATCTATCTATATTATACAATGAAAGCATCTGCACCGTCAATGCTTCAACTCTGTCTGACAAAATAAATGCCATCAACATTGCTGGTCTTGAGAATTTATATTTCTTTGCTAACAACCCGATTACTGTCATGATTGCTAGAACTGCGTAGTCTTCCCATCCGCCTGTATACTGAACACAAGCCCATACAATGAATGCCACTAATAGTGGGAAATAATACTTATATGGGATATAAGCAATCATTGCGATATAACGTGTGAACACAATACATAGAATACCTACGATAACTGTTGCCCACATAAAGCCGAATGTAAGACTGTCAAAGAACTTATCATCTGCGGCTAAGTCAATTGTACCTAATTCAAAATCAAGATACATGAATAAGCCCATCAACACTGCGGCGAAACTTGCACCTGGGATACCGAATAGAACTGTTGGTATCATAGATGTTGCTTTCTGGGCATTGTTTGAACCTTCAGGTCCAATCACACCTTTGATATTACCGTTACCGAACTTTTCATCTGGGTGTGCAGCTACAGTTGAACCATATGCCATCCAATCAGACATTGCGCCACCTAGTCCAGGAAGTAATCCGATGAAAGCGCCTATTGCGCCGCCACGTAGAGCATCCCATTTATTTGCCCAGACTGCTTTTACACCATCAATTGTTTGTTGCTTTTGGTCTTGCTTTTCTACTTGTGCAGTTTGTGTTCCTCTGCGTAGGCCTGCAATAATTTCAGGGAATGCAAACAGACCTGCAACTACTGGCATGAGTTGTAATCCATCACCTAGATATCCCCATCCCATTGTCCAACGGTCAGCGTTAGTATATGGGTCTGTGCCAATATAACCTAGACATAGACCAATCAAAATTGCAATCAAACTGCGCACCCACCATTTACTTGAAATAAATCCAACAGTAGCAAGTGCAAGCATCGTGAATGCCCACAATTCTGGGATACCAAACACCATCATCAACTGTGCATACCACGGGAGAAGCGCAAATGTAAGTGTACCCCATAGTAGTCCGTTGATTGTCGATGTCGTTACTGCGGCTGTGATAGCATATGTTGCTTTGCCTTGTAGTGCTAATGGGAAACCATCTACCATTGTAGCGGCCGCGCTGTTAGCACCGGGAATGCCTAGCAGAACTCCCGTAAATGTATCGCCTGTTGTGCTTGACGCAACAACTGCCATACAGAAAATAACCCCAAGGTAGGGATCATTTGAAAAATATCCGATAACTGAAAATAATGCGACTAAGCCTGTTGTGGCTCCCGCGCTTGGAATGATACCAATGATTAGGCCATACAAGGTACCAGCCATCAGCACTAAAATTTGTTCTAACAATGTATGTCCTCTTCGAAGGCTCTGAGCTTTATAGTTGTTGTTATTCGCTCAATTATATATAGTTATTTATTCTATATTTAATATGTAACTTATAGCAAGATGTCCGTTTTTATCTTTTACATCATAGTCAACAGACATATCTGAAATAGATACTGTGTCTGAATTAGTTATAAATCTATCTAAATTGAACGGATCTTCATTAGTTGTACTATAGAAAGTATCAATGCTATCTAACAGGGACCTGAAATTATATTTCTCTAATAGATTATTAAGTTCTTCATCCTCGGGAGATAGATGAAAATCACCAACAATTATATAAGGTTTATCTTCACATTGTTGTAATACAAATTCTATATCTTGTAATGTCTGTGATTTGTATATCGGAAATTCACCACTATCATTAGCAAAACACGGAAGAACATTTATTAATCCTACGCCGGCGACAATAGTTGTTTTCATAGCCACAGTACCTTGCCAATAATCTTCTATTGCGCAACAATGTTGTTTGTTTGGTAATGTTATTTTATCCATACCTTGAAGTGTGCAAGAATCTCTCTTTCTTCCTATTGCTAAAGAAAGATCGCCTGCTCCTGGTACACTGTTCTCTATATAGAAGCGACCCTCAGTAATATTACATAGGTCTTTGTACCTATTTTCTGGGAATCGCTGTAGTAGGAAAAGGTCTTTGTCGATGGTATTTTTATCAAAATATTCCCAACCATGACGAAGATTATCAGTGTTATATTGTAAAACTTTTAATGAAATCATATTGAAATTAGTCTGCGACTTCCATTGTCACTGATAGTGTATAGCTATTTGATCTGCTAATTCTTACAGTTTCTTCAATCTTTTGTTCCGCTATTTCCATATTATACATACCTACTATTGCTTTCTCTTCTATATGAATCTTATTTGCCAAATCTGCTGAAGTTTGTTCATCATGTCGATAGATTGTCATAAGCAAATCAATAACAAAATCAAAAGGAGTTGTATCATCGTTATGCATTAATACATAATATCGTTTTGGTTCATCAAATGTAGTAATCGCATCAGACCGAACAACACTACGTGTTTCTTCCTGTGATTGAATCGTCATATCTTCGTTTCCTCGTCTATCATATTTTAATCTAACATATTTATCATCGAATGTCAATGTTAGACGCCGAGTTTTTCAGAAAATAATACAATATCTTTCGCTGGACCAGCGTTACATGGCAAGTCTCCATGTGCTTCAATATAATCTTTCAGTACAGCTTTATACCAAAGTTGGCTATTGTGATGTGCTTGTTTGTTGAACTTAGAGATACCAGCAGAACTGCCATCCATAGTCATTAATGCACGTGCGCTTTCACGTTGTAATGTTCTCAAGTCTAATTCGTCTAAATTAATGTCCATTTTTTTCTCCCTGTGATAAATAGTAGTACACACTAACAGAGAAGTTAGGTGTATCATGATACATAATTAACATTATATAATAGGAGGCCACCTATGTCAATTAAAAAAAGAACTAAAGTTCTATACCCACATATTGTAAAAGAGTACAATAGTATTGAACAATTCATTTCAGAAAATGAATACGATTCTTATTATGAAGCGGTTCGTTCAGAAATTTCATCAGCAGGTATCGATCTTTCAAACGAAGCAGAGTACAAAGAAGCTCTTTCTGAAGATTCATTTGAAGTAATCGCAACGATTGTATTTCCAGATGAAGCGACTTGGAACGCTTATGTAGCATCTTGTGAACTACACCCAGGCTTACGTAAGCCAATCTTTGAAGAAAATATAGAAGATCACATTATCTAATATTTAATATTAGGTTAACAGAAAAAGGGGAGTTTAACTCCCCTTTTTTTACCTGTTGTTCAATTCACGTAGTTTACGTAACCAACGTTGACGTCCTGCTTTTTTTGCTGAACGCTTTTTAGCACTTGGCTTTTCAAAATGCCCGCGGTCACGGAACTCTTGTACGATACCTTCTTCGACACATTTCTTTTTGAACTTACGCATAGCTCGTTCAATCTGATTATTCTTTACATCTACTGTTAGACCTGACTTCGCGTATCTATCAGTATCATTTCCTTTAATATAATGATTACTCATTTCTTGTTATTACACCTATGATTCTGTTTCCATTTAGTTTGAGAGGTGCATCAAACTTAAAATTGTTAAGATGCTGATCTACTTGCACCTTGAAGAACTCTAGCACATCTGTTGCTTTAGAGTTTTCCCGTCCTCTCATTTGGATTGTTAATTTAACTTTTGCGCCCTTATCAATAAACTTTTGTGCTTGCTTCATTTTGTTTTGCAAGTCATGTTCTCCGATAGCGGGCCGGAATTTTACCTCTTTCACATCAACGACATTAGCACGGGCTACTTTAGCCTGTTCTTTTTCTCGTTTTTTAAGTTCGTAGTTATATTTATTCAAACTAACAATTTTAGCTACAGGAGGCTTTGCATTTGGTACAATGAGTACTAAATCTAATTCCTGTTTACGTGCTTCATTTAATGCATCGCTTTTTGACATAACTCCGAGTTTTTCGCCGTCAGCGGTTACAACTCTCAGCTCAGTAGAATCAATCTGATTATTAGCAATCGCTATATTCTTACTTGGTTTATCTTGTTTGAACTTATTCATTGATGTTCTTGGATTTCCTCATACTTTCATCAAATACCAAAATCGGATCAGCATTATTGCTGATAAATTCTCCTGTAATATGAACTGATTTTAGTCCTTCACGTGAGAGTTTTGGTAGTTTGAATTGTAGTTTCAATAATGACTTTTCAATTACTGTACGCAAGCCACGTGCGCCAGTTTTATTTTCGCTTGCAATTGTTGCAATCGCACGTAATGCATCATCTGTAATCTCTAATTCTACATCATCAAGTGCAAATAGTTTTTTAAATTGTGCAATAATTGAATTACGTGGTTCAGTTAGAATACGTACA
>Ga0209555_10001464_pt1 | contig 18103 bp, 23 predicted proteins | sample SaaInl85LU_5_DNA_FD_184643 | JGI IMG/M metagenome (GOLD analysis project Ga0209555, IMG submission 184643) | Marine microbial communities from expanding oxygen minimum zones in the Saanich Inlet - ESP_85LU_5_DNA (SPAdes) (version 2) | ecosystem: Environmental > Aquatic > Marine > Intertidal... | reverse complement strand
GCCCTACTAGTGGTTCTAATGAACCAACGCCAATACCAGGATTAATAAACGAAGAAGAATACCCTGAAGATTTTACTAATTTAAGCACAGAGCCTTCTGTGTCCGATAAACAAAGAAAAGATAAAACTTTTAGAGCTCTTGATAAAATAGGTATTCCTAAATATAAAGCAGGAGGCTACTCTGACCAAATTAGAAAAGAAATAACCACATATTACGGTGGAGAATTTAGTGACCTAAATATTAATAAAGCTGTTTTTGATCTTTTTGGAAGAGAAAAATATAATGAAAAAGTAGTAAAAGATTACAACGAAGGCGAAAGTCAAAATAAAGCTTTAGAAGAAATTCAGAAAAAGAGCACCGAACCTTTTAATATAAACCAATTAAAAAGCATAGATGGCGTCAAAGAAATTGGAACAGCGCTAAATAAAAAAGGAGTAGATTTAACCCCTCAAGATTTAGAAATATTTAAATATATGAAAGAATCCGGCAAAAGTTTACAAGAAGTAAAAGCTATATTAACAGAATCAGATTTACCAATAACAGAATAATAATTATGTTTGAATTAAATGGAAAGCAGTATACTTTAGCTCAGGTGGAAGCAGCTGCAACAAAGTCAAATAAAACTGTAGACGAATATATAAAAGCAGTAGGTTTAACTGCAACAGAATCGGTAAAGACAGACCCCATAAGTCCAGGTGCGCTTGTGGAAGGAAACCAAGCACCTACAGAAAGTATGGAATTTACTTCGGGGAATGGTTTATTGGAATCACAAGAACCGGAACTAAGTAATTTTCAGTCTGTAAAAAACTCATTTAGCAACATGTTCGAACAACTCGGGGATGTTGTTGAATTTTGGGGAGGAGAAGAAGGACAGGGTTCTGCGTTAGAAATTGCTACTAACGCTGCTGCTGCATCTATTTTTGGTCAGAAAAGAGTTGATGAGTATGCACAAGGAAAATCTGACTTTGCCAGCAGAGGATTAGGCACCGAAGGCACAGCAGAAGCTATTAAAGAATATGAAAAAGAATTAGCTGAGACTAAAAGAACAAAAGGTATTATTGAAAGTTCCAAAGAAGGAGATATAGGAGGTGTATTTGCGGGTGTAGTAAATGCGGTTACAAATGCGGTTGGTTCTATTGGTTATACTTTTGGAACAGCACTTACGGGAAACATTATTAACTATGTGGCTAATAACTACGTTGAATTTAATAAACTTAAAGCTCAAAACTTAGGTATGTCTGTAAAAGACCTTATTAAAGAGGGTAAAGCAGATGAAGGAGCTCCTATAGCAATGGGAATTTTAAGTGGGGCATTAGAAAACGTAGGGAGCAAAGCTGTTACTCAAGGAGTTGTAAAAGGAATAACAGGCAAAAGCGGATTAGGTGCGCTTAATAAAACTCTTGCTAATAAATTATTTTACAATAAATCAGCTAGAACAGCAACTAATTTAATTGTTTCAGGATCATTAGAAGCTGCTACCGAAATACTTCAACATGCTTCCGATCAAGTTAATATAGAATTAGGAAGTGTTGCTGGAACGGATAAAAGCCCTGAAGTAATAGCTTCATTTTTAGATGCTGTTACCAGCGAAGAAGGTCTTGAAGCTGGTTTGCAAGGTTTTTTAGGAGGTACTGGACTTTCAGGAGGATCCTATTCAGCTAAAGCTTTATTCGCTGTTAGAGAAACTACCAATTTAAAACAAATAGACGATTTAGTTAACAAATTAGGTTCTTTGCGTAAAAACTACGAAGGAGTAACTGATCCTACTGTAAAAAAAGGTATACAACAAGAGATTGATGAAACTGATTTAAAATTATCTGATGCAATCGATGAAGGAAATTTAATATACCAATCTTTATCAGATGAGAAAATAACTAAAATAGAAGAGCTAAAAGATTTAGCTAATACTGCTGCAAACGAAATAACACAATTAAATAAAAAATTAAGAACAGGGGTTATTACTAAGAATGAGTATAGCACTGCATTTAATAGCTTTAAAAAGCAATATGATTCAGTAAAAAATGAATTAGTAAATTTAAAACTTAATGAAAACATATCTTTAGTACAAAAAGAAGCTTCAGAAAGAGGTACAGCTGTTGAAACTTTTGAAACTACTGAAGAATATGAAAATGCATATAAAGCTTTAACAGGCAAAGATGTAGTTAATTCAAACGGGGTATTTTTAGGTAAAGGTAAAATACTTATTAATAAGCAGTTAGCTAAAGAAACTTTTTCGGTCAACGTTGCAAAGCATGAATTTTTGCATAACATATTAAACGCTGCAGTGGGTAATCCTACCGAGCAAAGGAATGTTGTGAAAAAAATGCAAAAATCAATGACTTATGCTCAACGTAAAGAAGTGTCTAAAGCATTGAAAAGAAAAAAGATTAAGTCTAATACAGATGTTTATTATACTGAGTATATGACTACCTTTTCTGATTTATTAGCTACCAATAAAGTTGGTTTTGAAAAATCAGCATTCGAAAAAATTGGGTCAGCAATAATTGATATATTTAAACCTTTAGGTCTTGATAATTTAAATTTTGTATCGGGCGAAGGAGCTTATAATTTTATAAAAGAATATAGTTCTGCTAAAGGGCCGGAGTTTGGTAACATTGTTAAAACGGTTGTCGGTGATATTAATTTAAAAGAAGTTAAAGCTTTTTCAGGATCTCAGTTTGATATTAATTATCAGGATCAAGTTCAAAAACTAGGTCAAGTAGAATTAAATGAAAATGAAATTGAAGGATTATCTGAAAGTCAAATAAAAGACTTAAAAGATAAGAAGTGGAGAAGAAGAGGAGCTGATGCAGCTATAGGCGAGCTGTATTCTAGTGGTTTATTAAATAGATTAGTTGGTAGTAAAATAACGTCTGCAGATAGAGCTTTACCTAATTTTAAAGAAGATGACTTTATAATGGGAGCTATAGAAGAATTAATACCTCATATTCGTAACTTTAAGCCTAGTGAAAATAATAATTTATCAGGTTGGATTAACTCTCAGCTTTCAAATAAAATTAAACAAGCTAAAAAGACTGGGAAAGTAGGTCTTAAAGAAAGGTTTGAAGAAAGTTTAGATTCTTTTTCGGAAGAGGGACAAGAAAGGTTCCAAGTAGCATCGGACTATTTAGATAGCCAATCATTAATTGAAATACGTCAAGAAGAAGAAAACTTACAGAAAGCTAAGATAAATCCTTTAACTGCATTTTTAGAAGAAGACGTTGCCGCAGAATATTATGCAAAAACAATAGCTGCTGCAAATGAAATGACGCAAGAAGATTTTAATAATTTAACATTTGCGGATATGCCTGACTTGGCTCCTGATATTACCGCTGATTTATTTGGAATGAAACTAAATGCTTATTTAGGTTTAAACAAAGAAGGTAAGCCAACATCAGCTAATTTTTCAGGAAGCAAAACTGGAGCACAGCAATTTATATACGACAATGCTGATACCTTAATTAGGCTATTACCTAACGGAGCTATATTAGAAGGGGAAACGGCTAAAGATAGTTTAATAAATACTGGTGTTAAAATACCTAGAAAATTACAACAAGCTTTTTACGAAAAACAAGGACGTGTTACTTTAGGGGCTGGACTTTCACCGTTTAAATTAAAAGACAATATAACTAAAGAAGACTTTTTAGCTACATTTGGAATAACTACAAAAGGTGAATTTGCAAAATTAAAGAATGGTGAAGCAAGAGCAATTTCTATGATTGCTATGGCTAGGCTAGTCGGGCGTTTAATGAGTAATACAGCGATAAGAGTAGCTGTAGATTTAACTTTAGAACAAGCCACTGATCTTAGAGCAGGCATTAGTATTGGGCAATTTGATGCTGTTGAGCAAGACGCTACTAATGACTTTAGGGTTTTCGACGTTTCAAAAAGCTTAATAAAAAATATAGATAGTCTTTTAAAATCCGATAAGGTTAAAAACATTTTAGCAAAAGACGGTATAGATACTTCAAGTGTTAACGCTGTAGATTTCTTATTAGTTAATAAACCAAAAGGTAAAAATGCAGAAATTGATGTTGATGAAGGCATAGAGTTTTATAAAAATTTAAGAGAATTCACTAAAGGTCTTGATAAAAATATTGGTTCTAACAAAACCTTATTAAGTAGTCTTTACGGTAATCACAGAGATACTTTTAGGGGGTATAGACTAGATACACACGATTACAAGTATCTTACTAAAAATGGCAAAAAACTATCTTATGAAAATAAAGAAGATTTAAAACTAATAAATGACTTTTTATTCGAAGCAAGCACAAAAGAAAGGGATAACGCCATTAGTGAAACTCTTGCTGATTGGGTTAGTCCTTTAACTAAAAAGCTTATTGAAAGTTATAAAAAATCATTAGAAGCAAACCCGGTAAAAGCCGGCAATTCTCCTAACTCAGCATCTAAAGTAAAAACAAGAAAAAACTATTTAATACCTGAAAACACTGAAGAAGATGCTGCTAAAGCGTATAATCAATTGTCTGAGCATAATGAGACTAATGAGTTGTTAGCTAAAGCACTTATAAGCACCTTTAGAGATTATTATCATAATGGGCCAGGTGAAAAAATTGTAAAATTAAAAACTATAATAGTTAGTTTGGTTTCAAATAGAAATTCTGTTAACGGGTTTAGATCTTTATCCGCTGTTAATGGCGTGGTATGGAGCCCTAAAGAAGGAACCAGCTACCATATGGAGCATGTTGAATCTATAGCTTCTATAGTAAAAGATATTTTGTTTCAAGTTGTTTCTAAGCCTGGGAGTGATATTACTTTTAAATCCACTGCTGTTTTAATACCTAAAGAGTTAGCTATAATAAGAGACAGTAATAAAGATACTAAGTTTAGCGCAGAAGCATTTAAAAAAATACTAACTGAATTTGTTAATGACCCAGACAACGATTACGAATACTTAGGTGAAGGTCAATTCGATAGAGCTGAAACAGTAAGTGAAATGATAGGCAGAACTTCAGATATAAGTAGCAAAGCTGAAATGTCTGAGAAGAAAGCTAATATACTTGGTAAAGATAAAGGTAAGTGGAAATTTTTTATACCGCCATCTGCTGATGATCTTATGGGTCTATTATACTATATGGTAGGCAAAGGAAAACAAGGGGATAAAGACTTAGCGTGGATTAAGAAAAACATTAGTGATCCTTTTGCTAAAGGTATTGCAGGGTTTACTACGCATAGGCAAGCTGTTATGAAAGAGTTTAGATCTTTGAAAAAACAGTTACGTAAAAAGAAAATAAAGCTTAGCGAAGTAAACAGTACTGGTTTCACTAATGAAGTTGCTATTAGGGTTTATATATGGGCAGAGCGTGGAATGGAAATTCCTGAAGGCGATTTAACAAAAGCTGAAATTTCCGAGCTTATAGAAACAGTTAAAAACAACACTTCATTAGAAGACTTTGCTAAGCAAATTATAAACTTAACTCTTTTTGCAGAATTACCCGCCATTGAAAAGAACTGGGATAAAGGAACAATTACTACTGATTTATTAGACTATTTAAATACTTCTTCAAGAGAAAAGTTTTTGGGAGAATACTTAAATAACGCAGAAGAAATATTTGGCAAGTTCGGGCAAGATGGAAAATTAGCAGGGCCTATAGCTAATAGATTAAAAGCGGCTTATGGAGAAAACTATATAGAAGCATTAAGCGATGTTCTTTATAGAATGAAAACTGGTAGAGCTAGACCGTCAGGCGCAAATAAATTAAGTAACCAATTTACAAACTGGATTAATGATTCAGTAGGTGCAATAATGTTCTTTAATGCCAGATCTGCTTTATTACAACAACTTTCTTTTGTTAACTTTATTAACTTCGGAGATAATAATCCATTAAAAGCAGCGGCTGCATTTGCTAATCAACCTCAGTTTTGGTCTGATTACGTGAAACTATTCAACTCAGACTTTTTAAAAGAGAGAAGGTCCGGTTTAAAAACAGATATCAACTCCGATGAAATTGCTAAAGCTGCTGAAGAAGGAAGAAATCCTATCAGATCGGTGATAGCATCGATACTTAAAAAAGGGTTCTTACCTACGCAAATAGCGGATTCACATGCTATTGCCTTAGGGGGCGCATCATTTTACCGTAATAAGTTAAACAGGTTTTTAAAAGAAGGAATGTCACAAGAAGAAGCTGAGAAGCAAGCCTTCTTAGAATTTCAGGAAGCAGCTGAAGAATCTCAGCAATCATCTAGACCAGATCGTATATCTCAGCAACAAGCAAGCGGTTTAGGACGTATTATATTAGCTTTTGCCAACACACCTATGCAATATGCTCGTTTGACTAAAAAGGCTGCTTTAGATTTAATTAATAAACGTGGAGACTGGAAAACTAATTTAAGTAAATTAATGTATTACGGAGCAGTTCAAAATATTGTTTTCTCCGCATTACAAACAGCATTGTTTGCTTTAATGTTTGATGATGAAGAAGAAGATAAAGAAAGGGATAGATACTTTAGAATAGCAAATAGTTCCGCAGATGGTTTATTAAGGGGTTTAGGATTTGGTGGAGCTGTAGTTTCAACTGCTAAAAATATGGTACTTGAAGCTATTAGACAAGCTAAGAAAGCAAGACCTAATTATGAAAGCGTAGCTATCAAAGCTTTAACTTTATCACCTCCGGTTGATACTAAAATAAGAAAGTTAATGTCTGCGGGTAGAGCTTTTACATATAGAAATACACGTGAGAAAATGGCTAAAGAAGGATTCAGTTTAGATAATCCTGCTTTCGAAGCTGTAGCTCAAGTAATATCAGCTACAACAAATTTACCAGCAGATAGAGTTGTAAGAAAATTAGATAACTTAACAACACCTATAAGACAAGAAACTGAATTATGGCAAGCAATATCTTTAGCTTTAGGTTATTCTAAATGGGATGTTGGATTAATAGAACAAAAAACAAAAAAGGCTAAAAAAGCTTTTAAAGGATTCAAAACAACTACATTTAAATCTAAAACATTTAAAACTAAAACATTTAAGTAATGGGTAAAAAAGATGCGTGCTACACAAAAGTAAAATCAAGATATAAAGTATTTCCTTCCGCGTATGCAAGCGGAGCAATAGCTAAGTGTAGAAAAGTCGGAGCAAAAAACTGGGGAAATGGCAGTAAGAAAAAGTAAAAAAGGAGCAGCTTTAAAAAGATGGTTTAAAGAGGAGTGGATTGATGTAAAAACCGGTAAAGCTTGCGGTAGATCAGCAGGAGAAAAACGAGGTGTTCCATATTGCAGGCCTAAAAAAAGAGTTTCAAGTAAAACACCGAAGACAGCTTCAGAAATGTCTGCTGAAGAAAAAAGAAAAAAAATAGCAGAAAAGAAAAGACTAGGTCAGCCAAAAGGTAAACCTCGCAGAGTAAAACCTGTAAAAAAAAGAAAATAAAAGTAATATCGCGTAATTAAATAATAATAAACAGTAATGAGAAAGCAGGGTTTAGAAAAAGTAAAAGACTTATTTTGGTATTCAGATAGCGAGCCAAACGAAGTTTTAATAGCTTTTTGTCATATAATGGTTTTACCATGTGCTATTTTAATAGAGTTTGAAGATCCTAGTTTTCTAGCTATAACCGTAGGCGTATTATCTGGTTTATTTCAGTTATGGGCTGTTGTTTGGAATGGATCTTTAAAATATAGGTTAATAGCTGTTCAAGTAGCTTCTCTTATAGCCGCGATGACAATAGTTAACTTATATATGTCAAATTTATTAGAAGGATCACGTATAGGTTGGTGTATTATAGGCGCTTTTGCAGCTTGGAATACTATTAGAGTGTTTAAAGAAAAACTAGAGCGCAATGATTAAAAAAATAAAAAACATCTGGTCATATAGTGACTCTCAGCCAACTGAAATAACGTTAGCTATGTCTAATATATTTTTAACTCACATGGCAATTGGTGTTGAATTAGGTGGTTATTACGTATTTAGATTAGTCATACTAATAAGTGGAATATATCAATTAAGATGTGTTGCTACAGAAAACCTAAATTGTAGATTAAGAGCCTCTGTGCTTTGTTTTGCTGTTTATATACTTTCAACTGTTATTTATATAAAATCCATTGGACTTCCAACACCTACTCATTTCGGGTGGTTAGTTCTTTCTTTAGCTTCTTTAGGGAGCATGCGCAGATTAATTTTAGAAAAATTACATAGAAAAAGTAAATAATGGATAACATTACACAGATAATCATAACGGTAGTCACAGTAGCTGGTTCCGCAGGCATATGGAAATTCTTAGAAGCAAGACTAAAAACCAAAGCTGATAATAAAAGAGTTGAATTACAAAATTCTGATGGAGTGCAATACAGAGATGACTTGAAAAATAGAGTTAGAAACTTAGAATCTATGCTGGCTAGCAGTTCTGACGAAAAAGAAGAATTAAGAAAGCAAGTTTTAGATTTAGTGGCGGAAGTAAATACTTTACGTGTTAAAGTTGAATTCCTTGAAAAAGAAAATGATAGATTAAAAAACAAATAATGTCAAAAATCAGTAAACACATAACACTGCGGGAAGCTATAGAATCTTATACAGCAAAGCGTAAAGGTATAGATAATATACCTAGTGAGTATGAGCTTACAAATATGGTAGGTGTTGCTGAGAATATATTTGAACCTTTACGTAAATGGGTTGGCGGACCTGTAAAAGTAAATTCATTTTTTAGAAGTGCAGAACTTAATAAAGCTATTGGCGGTAGTTCGAAATCACAGCATTGTGAAGGTAGAGCTATTGATATTGATGATGTTTACGGTTATAAAACCAATGCAGAAATGTACAGGTTTATTGAAAAAAACTTAGACTTTGATCAATTAATATGGGAATTTGGTGACGACGAAAACCCTAATTGGGTGCATGTAAGTTATGTATCTCCTGACGAAAATAGAAGAAGATGCTTAAAAGCTTCTAAACAAAATGGCAAAACTGTGTATAGCATAATATGAAAAAAATACTAATAATTATCGCAATTAGCTGGGTGCTAGTTGGATGCGTTTCGAAAAAACTAATAAGCGAAACAGATATTACAGATAAAGCAAAGTGGTTAGATAGCAATGCTGATAATCCTATTGTAAACGTAATACAAAAATACTATTCTAATAATGATGTTGAAATCATAATTAAAAAAAAATTTTCGATAGACTACGTTAACTTAACGCAAACAAAAAACAAAAAAACAATAACTAAGACAACAGTAATAAAATAAAAAGGGACTCAATTAAGAATCCCTTTTTTTATACCAATAGTTTTTGTAAATGCTAAATGGTCATAACTTTTGGCCTTTAGCCATCGCAACTCAAGCATTCTGGATCTAGTGCTTTAGCAGCAATATCTCCTCTCAATACAGATTCAGTCCTCATATAATATAAAGTCTTAACTCCTTTTTTCCATGCATCTATATGAACTTGGTTAAGCCACTTAGGTGTAGCTTCACTTGGGAAAGCTAAGTTTAAAGATACAGCTTGATCAACATATTGCTGTCTAATTCCAGCTTGATTAACTAGCTCTAATTGATTTATTTCTTTAAAGGTTTTAAATACGTCTTTAACTTTATCAAAGCCTGTTAAACTCGGCGATTCTAGCTCAGAAATACGAATAAGCTTTCCATTCACATATCCCCAATCATCTAGTTCTAATATATCTTGAATACTTCCACCATCAGCCATTATCTTATCCCATACTTCTTTGGTATTCAAACTTACTTTTCTAAGAACTTTTGTTAGCTCTTTGTTTTTTCTGATAAACGTACCTTTGGCACTTTGCTCAGTGAAAACATTAGCGGCCCAAGGCTCAATACCAGGACTGACGTTACCAGCAAGCTTACTATTAGACACAGTAGGAGCGATAGCCCTAAGATGAGTGTTACGCATCCCTGTACCAGAGCACCACAAAGGTTCTCCGTAGACTTCAGCCAAGTCTCTAGAAGCTCTTTCACTTTCAATTTTAATTTGTGAAAATATTTTCCTAGTTTCAAACTGAGATAATAAACCTTCAAATGGAACTCCTTTATTCTGTAAATAGGTGTGCCATCCCAATACTCCCAGTCCAATTGCACGCCCTTTCTGAGCGGAACGTACACTGTTTTCAAATCCTCTAAGCCCTTTGGCTCTTTGAATAAATTCTTCCATAACACCATCAAGAAACCAAGTCGCGTCGTATATAAGATTAGTATTTTTCCATTCTTCATATTTTGATAAATTTAATGATGACAAGCAACAAACAAAACTATGATTCTCATCTGTATGCAATGCTATTTCAGAACATATGTTTGTCATATGAACTTTTAATCCATTGGCTTTATATGCTTTAGGATTGTTCTTATTAACATTACCTTTAAACATGATGTACGGTTCTCCAGTTGCCTTTCGCTTTCTAAGTAGTTTACTCCATCGAGTTCTAGCATCCTTATCTCCTTGTTCAAGTCTTCGCATAAACTTATCGCCAACAATTGCGCACTGATGTAAATTAAGCGATTGTCGGTTAACATCTCCTTTAGGTTCACGTATTTCCAACCACTCTTCGAAATCGTCATGCTCAATATTGATGTTAACGGAAGCAGCTCCTCTTCTGACAGATCCTTGATTGGTAGCGAGGATTGTGCTATCATAGATTTTGCAAAAAGGTACAACTCCATCTGATGTTCCATTACCTGTTATTTTAGCGCCAGCGGGTCTAATTTGATTAATACCGATACCAACTCCACCGCCGTGCTTAGCGAGTAGCATCATTTCTAAATTCTTTCCTCCTATCTCAGCAATGCTGTCGCCCACATCGATACCAAAACAACTAATAGGAAGCCCACGGTCAGTCCCAGTGTTAGACAAAACAGGACTTGCCAAACAAAGCCAACCTTTCCAGATGTAGTCGAAAAATCTTTCAGCCATCTCTGGTTTATATAATCTTCTAGCAACTGTTTTCGCGACTCTTTCGTAAGCGTCTTTTGGGGTTTCTCCGTCAAGTAAATATCCCCCGGATATAGTCTTCTTGTATACTTCGGTATCTCCCCACGATGGGTAGTCTTCTCCTTTGATCCATTCATTATTCCACATATTTTATTTATTATATTTTCCTGTTACACCACACCATTCGCATGTGGTTTTATTATTTTTAACTCTAATACACTTACCTTTATAAGGCGTGCAAAACTTTTTAAAATTTAAATAGTATAAAATTTTTTCTTTCCAAGGACCATTGACTAAATAACCATTTCTTATTGATTGTCTGATTCTTATTGCAATTTCTTTGATCCAAAAGTTTTTATATTCATTACAACTCATTTAATATTTTTATTTTTTATTTAAAGAATAATATAGTGTATGCTAACACCACATTTAAATTTACTAAAACTAAGTTCCATTGCTTAGCTATTACAACTTGCGGCAAAGATAACAATCCAGCTACAATATACATCTTAATGCCTATCAAATCAGGCAGAAGGTGAGGGCTCACCATAATAAACGCTGAGCCCATATATCCTAATCTATTTGCTATCCTTTCCGCTGGCTTTAGCTTCCGGCGTTTCACCATCGCTTTTAGCAGCTTTTTCTTTAAGCAATTCAATCGCATTATCATAATCTTTAAATTGTTTTATTAGTTCGTATTGACCGAAAGACATTGTTTTTAAGTTATTAATCTCATCCATTAAAGATTGAATGACATTAGTCATAGCTGCAATACGTTTTTCCACGTTATCTAATCTACTTTGTTTTTGCTTTATCATTTAATTATATTATTTAATTTACCAGATATCTTCGAAGTCTTCTCCTTCGTTAGCTTTTGAATAATCTGTTGGCCTAACCGCAAAGAAGTCAGTATGAGTATGCCCCCCGGTAAGATGATAGAACCAATCAAGATTATCCGCTGCTTTTTTGTCATACGGGAAGTAGTTCCCAAGATCGATGTAACCAAGCTCTGCAAGTTTTTCATTTGTTCTTTTCTTTATAAAGTGTTTTAAATCATTTGAGCTTATCCCTTCAATATCACCTTTTTCAAACATCTTATCTATGTAAGTACATTCTAACTTAACCATTGCTTCTGCAGCCTCTATTATATCTTTTCGACATAAGTTTAGCAGTTGGTTGTTTTCTTCACACATATCACGGAATAACTTACAACCCATTCTACTATGCAATGATTCATCTCTAACGCTCCATTTCATTTGTTGTCCAATACCTTTTAAAAGATTACGCAGCTGAAAACTATAAAGCACAGCAAAAGCACTATATAAAGATACGCCTTCCGCAAAGGCAGAAAAGATCGCAAGGGATTTTCCGATCCCAATTTGATCGTCGCCAGAATAGGCAACAAGATTACCAAACCTAGCAGCGGTGGCAGGCTCGTGTAAGAAAGCTTCAAAATCATCTAAGCCTAATGTTTCATTTAAATAACTATAAGCTACTGCATGAATAGTTTCTTGTGATCCAAACATCATAGCCATTTGTTGTATCTCATGCTTAGGAAACCATCCCACTACTTTTTGTGTCCAATAATCAGACACTGCACATTCAGTCTGAGCAAAACCTAATAAGATATTACCTACTAAGTGTTTTTCTTTTTCTGTTAAATTTTCTTTCCAGTCTTTAACATCTCCTTGCATTGAGATTTCGGTATGTAACCAAAATGCTTGAGCTTGTTTTAACCATCCTTCTGAATAATATTCAGGATATTCAAACGGCTTGTACGCTATGCGCTCATCAAATAATCCCATTATTTATAAATGTCTATTGCTATATCAATAAAAGGGATATATAATACAATTGTTGTTTGATCTTCTGCTTGATAAGATCTTACTCCAAACAATACTCCAGGATATGTTCCTAGGGATATTGCCCAAGCTGTTTTACTTTCATCTTCTTTTTGAATGTTTGCCATAATTTTATATTTATTTATTTACTGTAACACTTTATGCCGTGTTGTTCTTGTCTTAATACTAATTCTTTATATACTACTTTGCCTCTATTGTCCCAGCTCCATTTAATCCACTTATCAATTTGACGCTCAGCGTATTTCTGTCTAGCTAACTTCTTAGCTTTTCTAGAATCAACTCTACCGTTTTGTCGCATTCTTTTTGGTTTTGGGGTTTATACAATGTGTAGCCCGGAAATTGTTGCATAACTAATCGCTTGAATAACTTCCAACGCATAGGGAAAGACTCATTAGCTCTCCCTTTTGTTTCAATTATAAAGTTTTCCCCAATGAAATCTGGAGTATACTTTATAGGCAATATACGTTTACAACCTCTGTTTTTATATTCTCCCTTACCATTAGATTGTCTTTCGTAAACTTCATTATCAAAATGGAAACCAGGTAATAAAACAAAAGTCTCTCCTTCATACTTTGCTTTTATTTTATTTTTTTTAAGAGTTATGTACATATATTTTTCAAGTCCTGAAGCAAATAGAATATTATCATATGATACTTTCTTTGCTCTAACCGGTCCACGTTTGCCGCTTTTTCTTTTAAACGTTTTCTTCATCTTCTACTTCATTAAGATTTTTATACAATGAGCCAATCATGTCATCTGTATAAGTTTCTTTAGCCTTCTGTAAGTATAACACAGCATCCATAAGTTCTTCTTGTAAATGATTAAGCCACTCAAACATTTTAGAAGGATCTTGTTCTAATGTAACACCATATTTTTTAAAGCCAACATCTGATCTAGATACAAACTTATTAACTACTCGCTTAACTACAGGATCTCTAAATTCTATTTCTTGCTTCTCCATTATAACGTACTTTTTACAAATGTTCCGTTAACCATTTCGCCTTTACGATTAGATATTTCTTTGTAAGCCGAATCAATGCAGTCTTCAATAGTTACATTTTCTAAGGCTGCTAAGTTAGTTAATACTACAACCATGTCACCAATAGCATCAATTATTTCAGGTTTATCTTTATTTAATAAAGCTTTAGCTAACTCACCTGATTCTTCCATTAGTTTAACATATTGAGTCTTACTATCGCCTTTGTCATATATTCCTCTAGTGTGAGCCCACTGTCTTATCAGTTCAAATCTATCGTTTTGATTATAAGTTGCTATTGTTTTTGGATATTCTAAGAACTCAGCAGCGTAAGCTTTATTATATATGTAGCATCTGTTTATATTAAACATTGACACTTTAGCATTCTTAATTATCCAGTCTATTGTTTGGTCATCTAAACCGAATACTCCGTGCTCAGTCTCCCACTTAAGACCTGTATTGTCTAGTAGGTTACCTTTTAATTTATTTACTGGACAAGGAAATGTTGTTGTTTGCTCTGTTACGTTTACTTTCATTTTGTCTTTTTTATTTAAGTTAATTAGATTTTTATATGTTTGCCTGTCAACTTTGTAGCCATAAGACTTTTGAAGTTCTATTTCACGGCCTGATATATAATCTACATCTTCTGACTGTTCAAGAACTTCATATTCGTTAGGCTGATAGCCCTGCTGTTTAGTAACGCGAATAAAAAGATTACGTGTAACACCGATCTTCTTACCGGGTATATGGTAAATATAATACATTTTTTTGAATTAGCCAACACTTAACGACGCTTTTATTGCAGGTCCAGAGTTGTAGTTTAACAATTTAATTTCTTCTTTATTTGGTATAATTAACGAATTGTGAGCATCCATTTTTTTAGATATTCTAATACCTTCCGTTAACTTTAATTCAGGAAATCTTTTTAATGGTCTATTTAAATATTCTTTAGCCTGCTCTAAATGGTCATTATATAAGTGACAGTCACCTAATTGACCAATAAGTAATCCAGGTTTTAATCCTAATCCTTTAGCTAACATTTCTAGCAATAAACCATACATTGCAATATCGTAAGGTAAACCTAAAAATACATCCGCTGAACGTTGTTGCCACATCAAATCTATGACACCGTCGTTAACATAAACTTGAAAAGCATAATGACAAGGAGGTAAAGCCATATCATTCATTTCGTGTGGAGCCCATGCACTAACCATAAGACGTCTAGATTCTGGATTAGTACTAATAGATTCAACAAGATTCTTAAGCTGATCTACGCCGCTAAAATCACGCCATTGTTTTCCATAAATAGGACCTAACGTACCATCTGTTCTGCCAGACCTTTCATAATCTGGTCTCCAGTATTTAACACCATTATCTTCTAAGTATTTAAGATCAGTTCTACCTTGTAATATCCAAAGTAATTCTGTTCTTGCTGCATTAAAGCTTATTTTTTTCCCTGTAAGCAAAGGAAAGCCGATAGACATATCGTGTTTGATTGTTCTTCCAAAGACAGATCTAGTACCTGTCCCTGTCCTATCTGGTTTAGCATTTCCTCCATACAAGATTCCTGCCATAAGTCCTCTATATTCATCTTCTATATTATTCATTTGTTTTATATTTATCGTAATAGTATTTACACATTTTATAGTATTCTGGCCAAATAGTATTTCTGCAGTATTTGCTAGGAGATATATTTGGTTTTTCATATCTTACATACTTACCTAAGTTAATTGTTATACGCCAATGATCTGAATCTCCGTCAATAGCTAAAGGTGATATTCTTATATTATTTCTAACGCAGAATAAATACCATTCATTTTCTTCTGGAGTAGCCAAGTATTTAGGCATTGGCTTTTGCTTCTTCCCATATATGCTAGGCATTATTCCCAAGGCATTTTATCACCAGTATCAATAGGTGTATGAGGTATAAAGCAACCTGATTTTGGTTCCCACTTGAAATGAGCTTCAGCACCATTTTCCCCTAAGTTTTGAAACTTAACTTTAAGAACTTTACACTTAACTGTTTTTTCTTCGTAGTTCCTATGCACTAACAATCCGTGATATGAAGCATCGTACCATTCACCTCCACCTTTTATGTTATACATGGTAGGTTCGTCAATTTCTCCAGTCTTTTGATTCTTATACATTTTAGTTGGATGAGCTACTATAAAAGTTAACACGTCATACTTTTTACAAAATATTTCTATCTTCTGCAAGTATTCCATAGTGTATCGATTAACATCTTCTGTTTTGCAATCGACATCCCTAACTTTATTAAATGGATCAATAACTAAACACTTTATACCTTTGCGCTTAACTAGCTCAGCGGCTTTTTTAAGCACTGATTCTAAAGTATAACGTTCCATATCTATGTGAAAATAATTACTGTTGCAATGATCAGCTATTTGATTCCATTTATCACCACCAATATCGTCTTTAGAAGGCATACCTTGCCAAGTCTTACGCATTAGTTTATGAGCATGTAAATAAGTAGGTACATTTTCAGGAGAGGCAAAAGCAGTTTTCCATCCATAATTTTTGTTATATCCTACAATCATTTGATCTACAAAATCTGATTTACCTGAAGAAGGTATGCCTGTAACAGTAATGAATTGCCCAGTATAAGTAGAAAATATACTATCAAAGTTTTCTAAACCAATTTGAAATCCAGGTTTAAAACCATTACGTACAAAATCAGTTACCTCATCTTCTATATCTTTGAACGTTGTTACATTTTCTAAAGGTACAGGTTTAGATCTAGCGATACGATCAGATAATCTTTCTTTACCATATTTAAGCAAGTACTCATTAGCATCTTTACAATCGTCAAATGTAGTTATATAACATACTTCTGATCCTAATCTACGAATAAGCTCAGTTTGTAGTGCTTGACCAGCTTCGTCTGAATCTACTGCTAAAATTATTTTTTCTTTATCTTCAAAATAATCTATACAGTTATCTAAATATTCTAAATTGTTAGTATTAAGTGTAGCTCCGTTAGGAACAGATATAGCGTTAGTAATACCAGCTTCATGCAAAGCTAAAACATCCATCTCGCCTTCTACTATAACACAATATTCATAACCTACTATGCTATCAATATTGTAAAATACTTTTTCAGCGCCTTTATAAAGCTTAAAGTTTTTTCTACCATCTCTGTATTTGATGTTTACTAACTCTCCACCCATAAAGTAATTAAACTTTATTGCATTTTCGTTCTTACCTGTTTGAGGCATCCACTCTGTGCCTTCTGTTACTTTTAGATCTTTTAACGTTTCTGAAGATATACCTCTACCTTTGAACCATTCTTCTACTTTGGTTTGAGGTTTGCTATACACGAATGCTTCAGGTTTTTCATATACTCTTTCAGCTTTACCTTTACGTTCGTATGTGTGTAGTTGAAATGACTTATTACAATTATGACAAGTACCAAGACCTCTTTCCCAGTCGTAAGAAGCGCATTTTGCTTTTTGATTCTTTGCTTTTCTTTCATGCGAGCATATTGGACATACCCCTTGTTTCTTACCTTCTTCTAAGCCATATTGATTAAACTCATTAATTAGGAAACCATTTATTTCCTGTGTCTCTATACTCATAGGATATTTAATTATTTATTGTTCTCTACATTCAGGACATATGTCACAGAAGTTATATTCCTCCTGCGACATTTCCTGATTACAAAATTCGCAATTCATTAGAAAGGCAAATCATCTGCTGGAGTAGCGGCCGGAGCAGCTTGCATTTGCTGACCATCTCTAGGTGCAGCAGCTACATTATCTCCATTAGTCCAAACTACTTGAACATTTCCTAAATAAACTTTAGCTTCTTTAGCATCACGTTCTTCTTTAGATTGAGCAACTACTACTGGTCCTTGATTACCGAACTGATCAGGCTCATCATTTAAAGTAATAGTTATAGGTAAATACTTACCTTTTTTACCATCAATTATTTTATTCTTTGGTATCTTGGTTAGGTCTATACTTGTTTTAATTATTGATGCCATTATGCGTATTGATTTAATTGATTAAACATTCTTTGTAATTGTTTTTTGGTAGCACCAGTAGTTCTTCTTAAGTTATCTACTGCTTTTACATGCGCTTGATTCGTATAAAAGTTTTCTTCACTTGTTTTAATTCCTGTTACAGAACATACTCTCATTCGTTGGTTTTTGGTTTTTTTCATTTTAAAGGGTTTTATTAATAAAATAGTTTGTAGGATCAAAATCCTCGTTGTTATAAAATAAGTCATAAGCAGCACTTGCTTCCTCAACTTTTCTCTTACCAGATTCATAAAAATCCGTTGAACAATCGAATATACCAATAATATGCGAAATTTTGTCTATTGCAATGAATAAAAATTCATATCCAAATAATTT
>Ga0209555_10001462_pt1 | contig 18114 bp, 17 predicted proteins | sample SaaInl85LU_5_DNA_FD_184643 | JGI IMG/M metagenome (GOLD analysis project Ga0209555, IMG submission 184643) | Marine microbial communities from expanding oxygen minimum zones in the Saanich Inlet - ESP_85LU_5_DNA (SPAdes) (version 2) | ecosystem: Environmental > Aquatic > Marine > Intertidal... | reverse complement strand
AAGCTAAGTTTTAAAGGATACATAAGATGCGTCATCGTAAATCTGGTCGTCACCTAAATCGTACCAGTGCGCACCGCAAAGCGATGTTCAAGAATATGGCTGTGTCTTTGATCGAGCACGAAGTGATCAAGACTACACTGCCTAAAGCTAAAGAACTCCGTCGCGTTGCAGAGCCACTGATTACACTGGCGAAAAATGATTCAGTCGCTAACCGTCGTCTGGCATTCAGCCGCACACGTAGCGACTCTGCTGTCGGTAAACTGTTTAACGAACTCGGCCCGCGCTACGCGAACCGTCCTGGCGGTTATATCCGCATCCTGAAGTGTGGCTTCCGCGCAGGCGACGCTGCACCAATGGCATATGTTGAACTGGTTGATCGTCCAGTGGCTGCTGAAGAGTCTTCTGAAGACTAAGCTTTAGCAGAACCCAAAAAAACCCGGCCTTGGCCGGGTTTTTTTTGATTAGAGCTTTAGACTTCTTAGTGAAGACTCTGTTTATTCGGTAGCGGCGTTCACTTTTTAATTCCCCTTGGGGTGTGCCTATATATTACGAGAGTGCATAGAAGCGGCCTAACAGCATTCCTCTAGATGTGTGTAGCAGGAACCTCTTAGTTGGGGGGGTAAAACTTTCCTGAAATATCTCGGTCCATGAGCGATTTGGACTTTATTTTTCATCGAATTAATCGATAAATGTTTTGCCCTAATTGAAGTATGGCGACTTTAAGGCCGCTATATGGTGCGAATGAGGCCGCTATCGAGCCGACCTGCTGGGATAGTTGGCAGAAAAGCCGATCTGCGGGGTAAATCGGCTTAAAAGTTGAACCTCAGTGCGAAGGCGCAGTCAGCTACTTACTTCAGCATCAGCTTTAAGAAGCGGCCTGTTTCAGATCCTTTGGTATTGGCAACCTGTTCAGGCGTACCTGCGGCGATGATCTGCCCGCCTCCTGAACCGCCTTCGGGACCCAGATCCACAATCCAGTCTGCAGTCTTTACCACATCAAGGTTGTGCTCGATCACCACGATCGTATTACCGTGATCGCGTAGGCGATTGAGTACTGCTAGTAGCTGCTCAATATCGTAGAAATGGAGTCCCGTTGTTGGCTCATCAAGAATGTAGAGAGTTTTGCCGGTATCGCGTTTGGAGAGTTCTTTAGCCAGTTTGACGCGCTGGGCCTCACCACCCGAGAGGGTTGTTGCAGCTTGTCCAAGGCGAACATAACTCAGACCGACATCCACCAGGGTCTGTAGTCGCCGCGCTAGAGCAGGTATGGCCTCAAAAAAGCTGAGTGCATCCTCTACCGTGAGATCTAGCACCTCATGGATGTTTTTCCCTTTGTACATCACCTCGAGGGTTTCGCGGTTATAACGCTTCCCTTTACAGACATCACAGGGTACATAGATATCCGGCAAGAAGTGCATCTCTACCTTGATTACACCGTCCCCCTGACAGGCTTCGCAGCGTCCACCCTTGACGTTGAAACTGAATCGTCCTGGTTTGTAGCCGCGTGAGCGCGCCTCCTGAGTGCCCGAGAATAGCTCGCGAATCTGCGTAAAAATCCCGGTGTATGTTGCCGGGTTGGATCGCGGAGTGCGCCCAATCGGACTCTGATCAATATCGATCACCTTGTCGAAATGGTTCAGCCCTTCAATCTTCTCGTAAGGGGCTGGCGTAAGGGTAGTCGCTTTGTTCAACTCTGTTGCCGCGAGCGGGTAGAGCGTATTGTTGATCAGGGTAGATTTACCTGAACCTGACACTCCGGTTATGCAGGTAAAGAGGCCGACCGGTATCTCTAGGTCAACGTTTTGAAGGTTGTTACCACTTGCCCCCAAAAGTTTGAGCTGCTTTTTCGGATTGGCTTTGTGACGCTCTTTTGGGATCTCTATTGCACGGGTGCCACTTAGATACTGTCCAGTTAGTGAACGCTCACTTTTGATAATGTCATCATACTGCCCGGCAGCCACAACCTCGCCGCCGTGCACGCCTGCACCTGGCCCTATATCGACGATGTAATCTGCACTTCGGATCGCATCCTCATCATGTTCAACAACAATAACCGTGTTGCCGAGATCGCGTAGATGTACCAGCGTGTTCAGTAGACGCTCGTTATCACGTTGATGCAGGCCTATAGAAGGCTCGTCGAGGATGTACATAACGCCGACTAAGCCAGCGCCAATCTGACTCGCAAGTCGAATGCGCTGCGCCTCGCCGCCTGAGAGCGTGTCAGCGCTACGCTCGAGTGATAGATAGTCGAGCCCCACATTGACAAGGAAGCTCAAACGTTCACGAATCTCCTTGAGGATCTTCTCAGCGATCTCTCCCTGCTTGCCCTCCAATACAAGCTGTTCGAAATAGGATTTAGCGGCACCGATGGGTAGCTGGGTTAGTTGTGGCAGCGTCTGCTCGTCGATAAAGACATGTCGGGCCTCTTTTCGTAAACGGCTGCCATTGCAGCTTGGGCAGGGTTGCATGTTGAGGTACTTAGCTAGATCTTCGCGTACCATCTCCGACTCGGTTTCGCGATACCGGCGTTCTAAGTTGTTCAGTACGCCCTCAAATGGGTGTGATTTGCTGATGATATCGCCACGATCGTTCAAGTAGCGGAAGGGGATCGCCTCGGATCCGCTGCCTTTGAGCACGGCGTCTTGGTGCTTCTTGCTCAGCTCTTTAAACGGCGTATCGATATCGAAACCGTAGTGGTCCGCGACCGCCTTGAGCTGCTGGAAGTAGTAGAGTGTGCGCCGGTCCCAACCACGAATAGCGCCCTCAGAAATGGTTAGACTCGGATCATGAACCACTTTAATTGGATCGAAGTACTGACGTACGCCCAAGCCATCGCAGCTTGGACAGGCGCCGTGTGGGTTGTTAAACGAGAATAGACGCGGTTCAAGCTCTTGAATTGAGTGGCCACACTTTGGACAGGCAAAGCGCGCAGAGAAGATGATCTCCTCACCCGCACCCTCGTCCATCCAATCGATCGTAGCGATGCCATCCGTGAGCTCAAGGGCTGTCTCGAAGGACTCAGCCAGACGCTGCTGCAAGTCACCGCGCACTTTGAATCGATCGATAACCACATCGATGCGATGCTTCTTGTTCTTGTCGAGTTCGGGAGCTTCATCTAAGTCTACCACGATACCGTTGATACGAGCGCGCACGAATCCTTGGGCACGCAGGTTGCTGAAGGTGTGCAGGTGTTCACCTTTGCGATCTTGCACAACCGGGGCTAACAGCATCAGCTTGCTACCCTCTGGCAGCGCCATTACTTGGTCAACCATTTGGCTGATTGTCTGGGCCTTGAGAGGTAAATCGTGCTCTGGACAGCGAGGTTCGCCGGCGCGGGCAAATAACAAGCGCAGGTAGTCGTAGATCTCTGTGATCGTGCCCACCGTCGAGCGCGGATTGTGTGAAGTCGATTTCTGTTCGATGGAGATAGCAGGCGAGAGACCCTCTATATGGTCAATTTCCGGTTTCTCCATCATAGACAGGAACTGGCGCGCGTAAGTAGAGAGTGACTCTACATATCGGCGCTGGCCCTCGGCATAGAGAGTATCGAAAGCGAGAGAGGACTTGCCCGACCCTGAGAGTCCGGTAACCACGATTAGCTTATCGCGAGGGATATCGAGGTCAATATTCTTAAGGTTGTGCGTACGGGCTCCGCGTACGAGAATCTTGTCCATTACTGCTCCAGTCGTGTGGGCAAAAGCGAAATTATAACACGCAGCCCTAGTCAAAAATCAGCTAATTTTACGGCTGATTCATCAACACTGATCTGTTAAAGTAGAGTGAAATTTTTGAACCATTTTGCGGAGAAAACGGATGGCACGCGGCGTAAATAAAGTAATCCTTGTCGGGAATCTGGGGACTGATCCAGAGGTGCGTTACATGCCTTCCGGTGGTGCGGTTACCAACGTCAACATCGCTACCAGCGAAACTTGGAAAGATAAGCAGTCGGGCCAGATGCAAGAGCGTACAGAGTGGCACCGAGTGGTCTTCTTTAACCGCCTTGCGGAGATCGCCGGTGAGTACCTGAAGAAAGGATCTAAGATCTATTGTGAGGGCTCTCTGCGCACCCGTAAGTGGCAGGATAACAACGGCCAGGATCGTTACACCACTGAGATTGTGGCTAGTGAAATGCAGATGCTCGACTCGCGTGGCGGTGAAGGCGGCATGGGTGGGGGTTACAACCAAGATCCAGGCTATGGTGGTCAGCCACAGCAGCAGGCTCCGCGTCAGCAGGCACCACAGCAGGCACCGCAACAAGCTCCTGCTCAGCAGCAACCCCCAGCCTTTGACGACTTTGATGACGACATTCCGTTTTAGACAGCCCTCTATGTGTTTTGATAGAAACCTCGCTACGGCGAGGTTTTTTGTGGGTTCTAAGTCTCCAATTCGGCGAACAAATCGCCAATGCTCATTACCTCACCCGAGTGGTCGCAACTATAGCCAGGGAGCGTCAGAATTCCATCTGTAAAACGCTCGGAGCGAATGTCGCTCAGAAAACGTTGCATCGCAGGATTTGCTAAGGTCTCTTCGAGGCAGATCAGCAGATAATGCTCGTTCGCTACCGGTATGAAGTCCAGAGAGAACTGGCGCGCAGGTGGTTCTACACCGAGGCCCGTATCTGCCATGCCGGAGGCGACATACGCGGCGATTGCGGAATGGGTGAACTCGCGGGTCGTGAAGCCTTTTATTCGTCCAGCCTCTACAGAGTTACGCTCCAGCAGTTCGTTGAGAAGCGCGCTCGTTCCTGAGCCCGCCTGTCTGTTCACAAAGCGCAGGTCTTCACGACTCAGATCTTTCAGCGATTTGATCTGCTTTGGATTGCCGGCAGCCACCATCAATCCTTGTTGGCGCGTGATAAAGCGAATAATACGCAAATTTGGATTGGAGAGTCTCTCTTTGTACTCAGCATAAATATTCGACCCAGACAACTGAGCCGGCAGGTGAAATCCTGCCACCTGACAATCACCGCGCTCCACAGCAGCTATACCCTCTAGGCTTGGCATGTACTGTATATTGAGCTGCAGCTCTTGAACCAGGTTCGGCAGCATCGCTACAGCATAACCATGACTGGCAAAGAGATTGATAACAGGGGTATCCGAGCGCAGGGCTTGGTGGATCTCTAGATTTAACTCCGAGGAAAGTGACGCCATCTGCGGACCGAGGCGCGCTAGTACGCGTTCCTCTGCCCAGAGGAGTTTCTCCCCGAGGTTGGTCAGGCTGGCGCCGCGCCCCTTCTGCATATCCACGAGTGGCGTGCCAAAAAACTCAGCCCATCGCTGAATCAGGTTCCAGCCGTGGCGGTAGGAGATACCGAGTTTCTTCGTTGCGTTGGTGAGCTTTCCGCTCTCATGCAGTTCCCTGAGTAGGTCGAACAGCTGCGGATTGAGTTGGTTTCCCTCGCTATCACTAAAAGCCCAGTTGGGTACAACTTTTATCTGTTTCATATGCACAAGAGTACATATTTTTAACCCATTCAAACAGTGTTAAATTGCGTTATAGCTTCGCAAACTGAGTTTTTGCGGTATAAATATGAATACATATGCATATATGTACAGAGTTAGAGGGGCATAATATGCCTTTAACTGCCGAGCAGATTAGCACTGAGGTTAAGCGCTCTATCGATAAGTTGATAGCAAAGCCGGGTGCACTCCTGCCTATTCTTCACGATATCCAAGAGACTCTGGGTTATATTCCGCCTGATTCGGTACCGCAGATAGCGAAAGCGCTGAACCAGTCGAGTGCTGAAATTCACGGTGTCATCACCTTCTACCATCAGTTCCGCACCCACCCGGTTGGCAAGCACAACGTCGAGATCTGTCGTGCTGAGGCCTGTCAGGCGATGGGCAGCCGTACGTTGGAGAGGCACGCGAAAGAGTCGCTCGGTATCGACTACCATCAAACTACCGGGGATGGTGCTATTTTTCTCGAGCCCGTTTACTGCCTGGGCAACTGCGCCTGTTCACCTTCGGTTCGTATCGGCGATCGTGTGCACGCACGTGTCACTCCAGATCGCTTCGATGCACTGATGGAAGAGCTGCGCACAGACAAGTTGGAGGTGCTCAATGGTTAAGGTTTATGTGCCTCAGGACTCCACAGCCAAAGCTCTCGGCGCTGATGCTGTCGCAGCGTCTATCCAGATTTTTGCAGCAACCAAGGGCATAGAGCTTGAATTGGTGCGCAACGGTTCACGTGGTATTTTTTGGCTTGAGCCTCTAGTGGAGGTCGAGACACCGACAGGGCGTGTCGCCTATGGTCCGGTGATGGATGATCAGATCGACTCGCTGCTCAACGCAGGTCTGCTGGATGCCACAACAGATTCGCCGCTCTACCTCGGTCTGACTGAAGAGATTCCATACCTTGCTCGCCAGCAGCGCTTCACCTTCGCGCGTGCGGGTATTGCCGATCCTGTCTGTTTTGATAGCTACAAAGCTCAAGGCGGGTATGTAGGCCTAACCAACGCCCTAGCGATGAACGGTCAGGCAATCGTTGATGAAGTGAAAACGTCTGGCTTGCGTGGACGCGGTGGTGCGGCTTTCCCAACAGGCATTAAGTGGCAGACTGTTCATGACGCCCAGCCGACTGACGGCGAAACTAAATACATCGTGTGTAATGCCGATGAGGGTGACTCGGGTACTTTCGCTGACCGTCTGGCGATGGAGGCTGATCCCTATCAGCTGATTGAGGGGATGACGATCGCAGGTTTGGCTGTTGGTGCCCAGCAGGGCTATATCTACCTGCGCTCTGAGTACCCTGATGCACACCGCATTTTGAACGAGGCGATCAGTAACGCTGAAGCAGCTGGATACCTAGGTGAGAATATCAGTGGTTCAGGTCGCACCTTTAATCTGGAAGTGCGTCTGGGCGCCAAGGCTTATATCTGTGGTGAAGAGACCTCTCTACTAGAGAGTCTGGAAGGGAAGCGCGGTATGGTGCGTGCCAAGCCTCCACTGCCAGCGATTGTAGGTCTCTTTGGTCAGCCGACGATTGTAAATAACGTTCTCACCTTAGCCGCTGTGCCATTCATCTTGGCACAGGGTGCGCAGGCTTATGCGGATGTCGGCTTTGGTCGCTCGCGCGGAACCTTAGCGTTCCAGTTAGCCGGTAATATCAAACGCGGTGGTCTGGTTGAGCTCGCGTTCGGCTTGAGCCTTAAAGAGCTGCTCGAGCATTTTGGTAGCGGTACATACACAGGTCGCCCAATGCGCGCAGTACAGGTGGGTGGCCCTCTGGGTGCTTACTTGCCTGAGTCTCAGTGGGATACCCCGCTTGATTACGAGGCTTTCGCGGCGCAGCAGGCGGTGCTGGGCCACGGCGGTGTTGTGGTATTCGACGATACCGTAGATATGTCTGAGCAGGCGCGCTTCTCTATGGAATTCTGTGTTGCAGAATCCTGCGGTAAGTGTACCCCTTGCCGCATCGGCTCTACCCGCGGTGTTGAGGTGATCGATCGTATCCGCGCGAATCAGAACCGCGAAGCGAATATGGAATTGTTGCAGGATCTATGTGAAACCATGGTGGATGGCTCACTCTGTGCGATGGGGGGTATGACACCTTTCCCAGTTATGAGTGCAGTGCGCCACTTCGGTGAAGATTTCAGCCGTGATACGGCAACCCAGAATGAAGAGGTATCGGCATGAGCGTTCAGTATTTTGATGCGAGGGGCGATTTCGACAAAGACTTCGGAACGCCTAAGAGCCATTCAACCGAGCTTGTTAGCCTAGAGATTGATGGTCAGACCGTTGTGGTTCCTATGGGCACCTCGGTCCTGCGTGCTGCATCTGAAATTGGTATTCAGATCCCTAAACTCTGTGCCAGCGATAACCTCGAAGCGTTCGGCTCGTGTCGACTCTGTGCGGTCGAGATTGAAGGGCGTCGTGGTACGCCAGCTTCCTGTACCACGCCAGTAGAGGCGGGTATGAAGGTGACGACGCAGAATGCCCGCCTCGGAAAGCTGCGTCGTAATATTATGGAGCTCTACATCTCCGACCACCCGCTCGACTGTCTGACCTGTCCCGCAAACGGGAACTGTGAGCTGCAGGACATGGCCGGTGCCGTGGGTCTGCGCGAAGTGCGTTACGGATTTGACGGTGAGAACCACTTGGATGCTCCAACCGACAGCTCCAACCCATACTTCAGCTTCGATGCCAGTAAATGTATCGTCTGCTCACGCTGTGTACGTGCCTGTGAAGAGGTGCAGGGCACCTTCGCACTGACCATTAGCGGTCGCGGTTTTGAATCTAAAGTGAGCCCCGGGACCGAACAGTCCTTTATGGATTCGGACTGTGTCTCATGTGGCGCCTGTGTGCAGGCCTGTCCAACCTCCACATTGATGGAGAAGTCGGTAATCGATCAGGGACAGCCAGAGCACTCAGTGGTTACAACCTGTGCTTACTGTGGTGTTGGCTGTTCGTTCAAGGCAGAGATGAAAGGCTCTGAATTGATTCGTATGGTGCCGTACAAAGGCGGTCAGGCGAACATGGGGCACTCCTGTGTTAAAGGCCGTTTCGCCTTCGGTTATGCAACCCATAAAGACCGTGTTACCAAGCCGATGGTGCGTGACTCGATTGATCAGCCGTGGAAAGAGGTCTCTTGGGACGAGGCGTTCAATTTCGCCGCAGCCAAGCTCAAAGGTATTCAACAGACTTACGGTCGAGACAGCATCGGTGGTATTACCTCCTCTCGCTGTACTAACGAGGAGACCTACCTAGTTCAGAAACTGATCCGCGCCGGCTTCGGTAACAACAATACCGACACCTGTGCACGTGTCTGTCACTCGCCAACGGGTTTTGGTCTGAAAACTACGCTGGGTGAATCTGCTGGTACGCAGACGTTTGAATCCGTGCTTTACGCTGATGCCGTGATTGTGATCGGCGCTAACCCAACAGATGCCCATCCAGTATTCGGCTCGCTGCTCAAGAAACGCCTGCGTCAGGGTGCCAAGCTCATCGTCGCTGACCCACGCAGTACTGACCTGGTGCGCAGCCCGCACATCGAGGCGCAGCAGCACCTTAAATTGCGCCCGGGTACCAACGTCGCACTGATCAATGCGCTGGCGCACGTTGTTATTACTGAGGGTCTGGAAGATAAGGCGTTCGTTGAGTCCCGTACGGTTGGTGACTCCTACATGCGTTGGCGCGCGTTTATCTCTGATGTGCGCCACTCGCCTGAAGCAACGGAAGAGATTACGGGTGTACCGGCAGAGCAGATGCGCGATGCCGCTCGTATTTACGCCGCTGCAAATAATGCAGCGATCTACTACGGGCTAGGTGTTACGGAACACTCGCAGGGTTCAACCATGGTGATGGGTATTGCTAACCTCGCGATGGCGACCGGTAACATTGGCCGCAAAGGCGTAGGTGTGAATCCGCTACGTGGTCAGAATAACGTGCAGGGCTCCTGTGATATGGGTTCATTCCCGCACGAACTGCCGGGCTACCAGCATGTCTCTGATCCTGCGGTTCGTGCCCGCTTTGAATCAGTCTGGGGTGTTCAACTGGATGACGAGCCGGGCCTGCGTATTCCTAACATGTTCAACGCCGCTCTAGATGGCACTTTCAAGGGCATGTATGTCCAAGGCGAAGATATCGCGCAGTCGGATCCAAACACAGCACACGTGGAAGCTGCTCTGCGCTCGCTTGAGTGCCTTGTGGTGCAGGATATCTTCCTTAATGAAACGGCCAAGTTTGCCCATGTATTCCTGCCAGGTTCCTCTTTCCTAGAGAAAGATGGCACCTTTACTAACGCCGAGCGCCGCATCAACCGCGTGCGCAAAGTGATGCCGCCGCTGGCCGGTCTGGCAGACTGGGAAGCCACTATGGGTCTGGCGAATGCGCTGGGCTATCCCATGAACTACAGCCACCCATCCGAGATCATGGATGAGATTGCGCAGCTGACACCCACCTTTACGGGTGTGAGTTACCAACGACTCGAAGAGCTCGGCTCGATCCAGTGGCCATGTAACGACTCGGCTCCAGAGGGAACTCCAACGATGCACGTTGAGAGCTTCCCTATTGGTCAGGCGCGCTTTGCCATCACTGAGTATGTGGCAACCGAGGAACGCTCTAACCGCCGCTTCCCGCTGTTGCTTACAACGGGTCGTATCCTATCGCAGTACAACGTGGGGGCGCAGACACGTCGCACCGAAAACCAGAACTGGCACGACGAGGATATTCTTGAATTGCACCCCGTTGACGCGCTCGATCGTGGCATCAATGATGGTGATATGGTGGCGATCAGCAGTCGTGTCGGTGAAACAGTGCTTCATGCGCGCGTATCTGATCGGATGCAGCCCGGCGTGGTATACACGACTTTTCATCACCCGAACTCCGGTGCCAACGTTGTGACCACGGATAACTCGGACTGGGCAACTAACTGTCCTGAGTATAAGGTGACCGCTGTGCAGGTGACGAAGGTGACCGGTGAGTCCAACTGGCAGCAGCAGTTCCGTCAATTCGACGAGAAGCAGAAGGAGTTTCTGGCGGATGCTAAGCGCGAGGAGCATGTCTAAGGCTCTCAACTATCAGATCCGTTCAGTCGAGCGCTGGCGGCAGGGCGAGGATCTTCGCTCTGGCGAGGATGCTCTGGCTGAAGAGGTGCCTGTAGCACTGGTCTACGGTGGAATCTCCTACGCGGTGATGATGGCGACTCCCGATGCGCTCGAGCAGTTTGCACTGGGATTCAGCCTGACAGAAGGGTTAGTCGCATCAGCCGAAGAGATCTTCTCGATTGAGACCTCTGAGGTTGAGTTAGAGCTAGGGCTCGGGCTACAAGTCGATATTGAGGTGAGCCAACGCCGTTTGCATCAGCTGAAGGAACGGCGTCGCAATCTAGCGGGCCGCACCGGCTGTGGGCTTTGTGGTAGCGAATCCTTGGATGGCGCCATTCGACCTATCAATCGTGTTGAACCACTCGAAATGATTGCCCCCACAGCTATTGAGAAGGGTCTGGAGAACCTAACGACTAACCAGTCTCTAAAGCAGCGGACCGGAGCCGTTCACGGTGCAGCCTGGTGCAACACAGAGGGAGAGTTGGTTTATCTGTTTGAGGATGTCGGCCGGCACAATGCGTTGGATAAACTCGTGGGTGAGATGACGCTCAACTCGGTTGATCCTAGCCAAGGGTTTGTTTTGATGACGAGTCGTGGTAGCTACGAGGTTATCCATAAGTGCGCCGCAGCGAATGTCTCGAACCTAGTCTGCATCTCAGCGCCAACAGGGCTAGCGGTGAAACTGGCTCAGCAAGCGGGTATGAACTTGGTCGGTTTTGCGCGCAATGGGAAACACACGATCTACACACGGGGTCAGACCTCTCTCTAAAAGAACAGCTAAAAAGGGGTCTGACCCCACAGGAACAGACAATGGAATCGCATCAACTTACATCGATGATCTCAATGGCGAATCAGATCGCCGCAAACCTACCGCACGATCAGTCGCAGGAGGAGTGTGATAAAGCCGTGGCCAGCCATCTTCAACGCTTTTGGTCACGTGCCATGAAACAACAGATCCGCGATCACCTAGCTACAGGGGGGGAAGGGTTGAGTGATGGAGCAAAACGGGCGTTGGCGCGCATTTAAACCTGGATTTGGTTGGGGTCAGACCCCTTTTTAGTATAAAAAGGGGTCTGACCCCATTACGCTTTGACCCCATTACGAGTCGCCCAAATGTACGATTGGCCCTTCACCTACGAGCAATTCATCACCGCTGCTGACTACGTCGGTATAGCGGTATTCGCCATCACCGGAGTCTTAGCAGCAGCCGGTCGTGGTATCGATTTCTTTGGTGTTATTGTTCTTGGAATGGTCACCGCATTGGGTGGCGGTACTATTCGCGATGTCTCGCTGGGGGCTTACCCACTTGTTTGGGTTGAAAATCCGCTCTACCTTGAGATTGCTGTTGGCACCTCTATCTTTGCCTTTTTCTGGTCACGCTACCTCCACTCTCCGCGGCGAATGATTCTGGTTTTAGACGCTGCAGGACTCTCGCTATTTGCCATTATCGGTCTGCAAAAAGCGTTGGCGCTCGATGCGGCACCGATTGTTGCTGTCACCATGGCGGTGGTTACCGGTGTGGCAGGGGGGATGATCCGTGATCTCTTGACCGATCAGATTCCACTCGTGCTGCGCCCTGATAGTCAATTCTATGCAACCTGTGCTATTTTCGGCGCTGCTGTTTATCTGGCATTGGAGTGGTATGTCGGGTATGCCAATCGCTGGGTCGCACTCGCGGCTATGGGTGCGGCCTTCTCGTTGCGGATCGTATCAGTGTGGCGGCAGGTCACCCTTCCTCACTTTACCCAGCGTCAGCGTAATTAATCCTCGAACTCTCTCGGTGCTTTAATGAACGAAGCTCAATGGTGGGTGTTTCTGCCCGCCTGTATCGGTATGAACTTTTTCCCGGGCCCTAATAACCTGATTGCGCTAGTTCACGGAACGCGGGTGGGTATCACTGCCTCATCAATTGCAGGTTTAGCGCGTTTGCCGGTTATGGTGGTCATGCTGGTGCTGTTGGCGATAGGGCTTGAGGCGCTGTTGGCGATGAGCGAGAACGCCTTCTACATGATGCGTTTTGCCGGGGCTGCCTATCTGCTCTATATGGCTTGGCAGACGCTTAGCGCTCGAGTGAATTTCTCTGGTGTGGATGGTAACCAGAGTAATATGTGGGCGATGGTTAAAGCTGAGGCATTGATTGCATCGACCAACCCTAAGTTGATTCTGATCTTTACTGCGTTCTTCCCGCAGTTTATTCAGCCAACCGAACCGGTAGCGCCTCAGGTCGCTGTTATGGGCGGGACGTTTATCCTGATCGAGATAGCGGCGATTGTAGCCTACGCTTCGGGTGGAAAGGGGTTGCAGCGGATGCTCTCTAAAGATGATAACGCCAAGTGGCTGGCGCGCTTTACCGCCCTTGCGCTCGCCGCTGCAGCAGGATTGATACTGATGCCTTAGCGATCAAATCGCTCCAGTAATTGCATCAGTGCTGCGCGTTCGCTGACAGAAAAATCAGTCAGCAGAGACTTTTCCTGCGTTGCTACTGCAGTCTCAATCTCTTGCATCGCCGCTTCGCCTTGCTCAGTCATATAGAGTGCACGTTGACGTCGATCATTCGGTGATGGGCGGCGCTCTACGAAGCCCAGTTTCTGGAGCTTGTCGAGTGCAGTCACCATCGCCGAACTATCAATATTTAGGCGATTGCACACCGCTATTTGGCTGCAACCTGGGTTGTAGCGAATGGCGATCAATATGCCATAAAGCCCCGGCGTGATTTTGTAACGATTGAAGACTTGTGAGTGAACGGTGAACAGAAGATATTGAGCTGAACGCAGACGGTATGCCAGCAGGTCCTCCATCGACCCCAGAGAGAGTCGATCCTGTTCTCGGTCGTTCTCTAGATTTAGCTCAGAATCCGTCATACCACTGTTCCGCTCAAAAACACTGATAGATATAATAACTGACAAGTACAGTAATTGTATCTACAACTTTTTCCTTTCTGGAGTCCGTATGCAAGTTACCCAGGCTGTTCAATCGAGAGTGACTTGTCGAGCGTTCAAACCGGAGACTGTTCCCGGCCGAGCTTGTACGGGAAGTTTTGCAGTTGGCTGCAAGAGCGCCGTCGAACGGGAACCTACAACCCTGGCGAGTCTTTGTGGTCGTGAGCGAATCACAACCCAAGGTTGGGAAGAGCCTGAGTACTTTGTCTATCCCTCTTCAATCAAAAGCGGGTGTTAACCTGCTTGTCGCCTAAGGGCGCAAGTAAACAAATCCTTCTTGCTGAAGTTTACCGATCTCAGCGACACCTGATGGAACAACGTCGCTGTTGTCAGCGAAGTAGAGATCTTCGAGTGCAATTTTGCGACCCTTGAGCGTATTGGCGCAGACCTTAAACTCCACTCCTTGAGCACGAAGTGAGTCAACTCGGCCCGCTGCATCGCTATTTTCATTAACGACCGAACGAAGTAGCTCTATACCATTACCGTGGAGCACGAATTGGATTTCGTAGTTACCTTCACCCAGCGCATTGATATGGTTCTGTGCATTACGCATAGCACCGATTGAACGTTTTGCGTCGTTGTAATTAACGTGGTAAACCACTTTTTGCTTGGCATATCCAGAGTTAGCTTGGGCTGCAGTACCTGCAAACACAAAGCTGAGAGCTAACACTATGGTTGATAAGAGTTTCATTTCGGGACCCCTCCAGTTATTAGTGGAGCGATTATGTTGAAATTATATATAACTGTAAAATATTAAAAACATAAATATATATAATCAAACAGTATATATGTGTGAGGTGGAAGTGGCGAGGATGATAGCTAAGGCGGGTATATTTGGCGGGAAAGCCGCGGATGCGACCGATTTCCTGAGTTTGCCGGACTACCCGTTAATCTTGAAGCGATAATTAAAGCTTTGAGCGCCAGTAGTCTATACCGGCCTGCGCGCACTCCATGTCCTGGCAGGGGTGCCAGAGCTCAAGCCTTTAACGCCGGCTGCACAGCTATTCGAGACGTTGGTTCAGCGGTTATTGCAGAGTAACTTTGCCGGCGAATCGAGTTCGCCGATCTTTGACTAGCCGCAAAGGCCGCAACGGTTGTTGCGGCTCGATAGAGTGACTCTCTGTTGTCAATCAGCCGCGATAGTAGCGCTGCTCGACAAACGGCATTTTGCACACCTGTAGTGGAAGCTGTTTACCGCGCACTTCGGCGAAGACTTCGGTATCGACGGCCGCATAGGCTGGGTCGATATAGGCCATGATAATCGGTTTTTCGATTGTCGGGCCGAAGCTTCCGCTGGTAACAACACCGATTTGCTCGCCATCAGCGTTAACCAGCGTCGCACCCTCTCGAACAGGTGCTTTACCCAGAGCGATCAAGCCGACACGCTTGCGGCTGTAGTTCTTCTCAGCTATCTGCTGATAGATAATTTCTGCGCCAGGGAAACCGTAAGCGCGCTCACCATCGGCACGACGGACTTTGCTGATAGCCCAGAGAAGACTGGCCTCGACCGGGGTTGTAGTTGGGTCAAGGTCATGTCCGTACAAGCATAGGCCCGATTCCAGTCGCAGTGAGTCACGCGCTCCCAACCCAATCAGCTCCACCTCAGGCTGAGCTAGGATCAGTCGACAGAGCTCTTCGGCTTTATCCGCGGGTATAGAGATCTCAAATCCATCTTCACCGGTATAGCCCGAGCGACTGACGATGCAGTCAACGCCCTCTACGCTCAGATAGCGTGAATCCATAAACACCATATCAGCGCTTTCGGGACAGAGGCGTTTGAAGACCTCGCCGGCTGCTGGGCCCTGAAGTGCGACAAGGGCGCGATCGTCCAGTTCAACAACCTCGGCGTCTAGTTTCTCCTGCATCATCGCGATATCAGCCTGCTTGCAGGCTGCATTTACCACAACGTAAAGATGGTCACCAAAGTTTGTCACCATCAGGTCATCCTCGATACCGCCCTGATCATTGGTGAATATTGCGTAGCGCTGCTTACCGCTAGGTAGATCGCAGACGTCAACCGGCACAATCGATTCAAAGCTGATTGCTGCACGTTCGCCTGAGATGCGTACCTGTCCCATGTGTGAGACATCGAAAAGGCCAGCTTTATCGCGCGTGTGTAGGTGCTCTTTGCGCACCCCCATCGGGTACTGTACCGGCATATCGTAACCGGCAAAGGGCACCATCTTGGCTCCCATCTCTAGGTGAAGGTCATATAAAGATGTGCGTTTCAGCTGCTCGCTCATTGCGTACTCCTGGGCCAAACAGTCGAATGTCTGTTTCGTGTTAGTGGTATAAGTTTCCAATAGGAAACAAAATAGCGGTGCTATTCTCGTGATGCAAGTGAAAATTGATCAATAAAACGTCTTCAAGCGGTGACCCAGAGGACTTCTGCATACTCTTCACTGGTGGAGACCAGGGCATGACCCATCTCGCAGTCGTAATAGGCGCTGTCACCCTGGTTGAGTTCGATCGGCTCATAGAACTCTGTGTAGAGTATGATTGATCCGCTTAAAACATAGAGAAACTCTTCACCCTCATGGCGTACCCAGTCGGAGTAATCATCCCAATCCCGTGCGTGGACACTGGTTTTAAACGGCACCATCTTTTTGTTGGAGAGCTGCGTGGCGAGCAGTTCGTGCTCATAGGTTGGCGTGGGATGTAGCTTGCCGGTGCCTGCAGGTGTGATGTCACGGCGGCCCGCGCTTGGAGCAGGTTTGATGTCTTCGTTTTTCGGTTCTGTAAATAGCTGAGGCAGAGCAATACCCAGGCCTTGGGCGAGTTTTGATACGGCAGCAAAGGTGGGAGAAATCTGCTCGTTTTCAATCTTTGAAAGCGTGGAGCGGGCCAAGCCTGTGAGCTGGCTTGCCTGTTCTAGCGTGAGATTCTGTGCCAGGCGCAACTCTTTTACACGTTTACCTAAAGCCAGTGGCTGCACCGTCGATTCGACATTGTTGCTGGAAATTTTCATCTGCGGTTGCGTACTCATTCTGCTTTCCTGCGTTTGACCGCTCTCTGGTCATGCGAAGCCCGACAGAGGCCCCAAAACTAACGTCGCTAGTCTATCTTTAAACCACCCCCAAGAGAACATTGGAGCAAATGTTAGTAACAATTCTCTCAATCGTAGCATAGATTTCCTATAAGAAACTTTTTTATTGATTGGGAGAGACTTGAGTGGTAATTTTGCGCAATCTAAATTGAGGTGTTTCACCATGACACTTAGCTTGTTTGACCTATTCAAGATCGGCATCGGCCCCTCGAGTTCACACACGGTGGGCCCCATGGTGGCCGCTCGTCGGTTTCTGGATGAGCTGGTAACGTTGGGTAAGCTGAACCAACTTGAGCGTGTCAGGGTGGATCTGTTTGGATCATTGGCATTGACGGGTAAAGGGCACTCGACTGATTCCGCCATCATTTTAGGTCTTTTGGGTGAGCGTCCGGATCGAATTGATCCGGCGAATGTTGCTAGCCTACTGGACGCTGTTGCGACTACCAGGCAAATGAAGCTGGGTGGAAGTAGGCTAGTGAATTTCACGGTAGAGAGTGATCTCTGTTTCAATAAACAGACCTTTCTGCCGGAACATGCAAATGGTCTGAGTTTCCTCGCCTTTGATGCAAACGGCATGGTGTTGCATGAGAGCACTTTCTTCTCTATCGGCGGCGGTATTGTCTGTAGTCGTGATGAGCTTGTCCTGCAGCAGATCCAGTCAACTCTTCTCAATGTGCCTTTTCCATTCGCTAATGCGAATGATCTGGAGAAGCTGTGCGACCAGAACGGCTTGAGCGTCGCGCAATTAATGCGCGCCAACGAAGTAGCCTTACATCCAGGGCTCGATATTGACGCAAAGCTGATGCAGATCTGGGATGTAATGCACAGCGCAATTGAACGTGGTTGTGCCTCTAGCGGTGTTCTGCCTGGGGCGCAAAAACTGCGTCGTCGTGCTCCAGCACTCTTCAACGAGCTAATCGGACGCTCAAAACGAGGCAGTGCTGATCAGTTCGAAATGATGGACTGGGTTAGCCTCTACGCGATGGCGGTTAATGAAGAGAATGCAGCAGGCGGCCGCGTAGTGACCGCGCCGACAAATGGTGCTGCGGGCGTTATACCGGCTGTGTTGAACTACTATTTGCAGTTTTCCACAGCTGCCACAGACGAGGGGATCGCAGAATTTCTTCTGACCGCTGGCGCTGTAGGGCTGCTATATCAGCGCAATGCATCAATCTCGGCAGCAGAAGTCGGTTGTCAGGGCGAGATTGGCGTCGCCTGCTCGATGGCTGCAGCCGGTCTTTGCGCAGTGTTGGGCGGCACAGTTGGACAGATTGAGAACGCGGCTGAGATTGGTATGGAGCACAATCTTGGCCTGACTTGCGACCCAATTGGTGGGCTGGTTCAGGTCCCCTGTATCGAACGCAACACGATGGGTGCAGTCAAAGCTATTAATGCAGCGCGTCTGGCGCTGCGTGGCGACGGAAAACATCTAGTGTCTCTGGACTCGGTTATCAGTACCATGCTGCAGACCGGTCGAGATATGCAATCCAATTACAAAGAGACCTCTTTGGGTGGTCTGGCAGTTAATGTAGTTGCCTGTTAATCAGGCAAGCAGTTTAGGAGTTTCAAATGAGCGTTTCGGC
>Ga0209555_10001458_pt1 | contig 18139 bp, 19 predicted proteins | sample SaaInl85LU_5_DNA_FD_184643 | JGI IMG/M metagenome (GOLD analysis project Ga0209555, IMG submission 184643) | Marine microbial communities from expanding oxygen minimum zones in the Saanich Inlet - ESP_85LU_5_DNA (SPAdes) (version 2) | ecosystem: Environmental > Aquatic > Marine > Intertidal... | reverse complement strand
TTCATTAAGTTCTAAAGGACTATTAGTTTCATCAGGACTATTAGTTTCATCAGGACTATTAGTTTCATTAGGACTATTAGTTTCATCAGGACTATTAGTTTCATCTAAATATATATTATTTTCGTTAATTAAATTATTATTATTATCTTTTTTATCGGCAAAAAATTCATAATTATTTTTATTAATAATATAGTATATTGTAATATTTATTAATATTAACAATAATAATGCTATTAATATTAAAATTTTATTGAAATACATATTAATACTATTTATATTTAATATTTATATTTTAAATAAATAGATTAATAATGAAAATTAATAAAAAAGCATTATGTATTAGAAAAGTATCAAATTTTTCAGTACAAAAAAAAACACACAAAATAGATAAACCTAATTTTGATTTAAAAGATTTTCAAAAAAAATTAGATATAGTTTCACCAAAAGTTATAAAATTATTAGATACAATTAAAGAATTAGATGAAAATGATATGAAAAAATATAATAAAAAATTTAAACATATTATATATACTGATATTAAAGAATCTTCGGCAGGTTCAAAAATGATAGCAGCAAGTATGATGACAAAAGGTTATACAAATATTTATGATAAAACTTTAAAAGTAAATGAAAATAATTTATCTAAAAATTATAATAATAATTTCGCATTATTGTCAAGTGTTCAAATATATGACAAACCATTTCCTGTAAAATTAAAAAAACATATTATTGAATTATACAATAAAAGACCAGATAATATTAACGGTAAATTAATAAGATTTATAATTTTAGATTCGGGATATAAAGAAGGTATTGATTTATTTGATGTTAAATATGTACATATTTTTGAACCATTAATAACAGAATCTGATGAAAAACAAGTAATAGGGAGAGGAACTAGATTTTGTGGACAAAAAGGTTTAGAATTTATTCCAAATATAGGATGGCCTTTACATGTTTTTAAATATAATTTAATTGGTGATAATAATGTAAATGTTCATGAATTATTTATGAATAATAGTGGTTTAGATTTAAGTAAACTTGTTTTTGCAACAGAATTAGAAAATATATCTAAATATGGTGCAGTAGATTATAATTTAAATATAAATATACATAATTTCAGTAAGACAACAGATAATCTATATACAGATTACAAAAAATTATCAAATAATGAGTTTTCACTTGTTAAAAAAGTTAAAAATCCTTTAGGTGGTGGTATTAAAGGTAAACGAAAAAAAAACTTAAATTTAAATTTATTAAAAGCGCCTAATAAAAAATATAAATTTAAAGAATTAAGCGATTATATAGATGAAAGATTTTCTAGATTTAAATGGGATGATATAAAATTTGAAAATAATTGCGTTGAAAAACAAAAAGAAATAATGAAAAAAATAAAATATAATACTTTAGGTGGAAATAATAAATTTTCAGTAACTAAAGCAGAAGATTTAGCATATAGGTTATTTTATAATAATGATCAAATAAATAAAATTAAAGAAGATGAAAAAAAAAGTTATGAAGAATGGTTAGATAATTATAATAATCAAAAAATAAAACCATTAAAAGTTGGAGATATTGTTAAACTTGACAATGGTATTGAAGGAAGACTTATGGGAAGATTAGTTAATCCTCCTAGAACAAAATCTTATATGACTGAAGGTAATTGGTTTTATGTTAGTTTACATTGGAAAACAAAAGATCTTTTTGACAAACATGAATCTGAATTAACATTACACAAAGAGTTAGATTATAATGATGAAAATAGTAAAGAAGAATTTAGAATAGAATTTAAAAATGAAGTTAAAGCAAAAGATAGAAAAATGATAAAGAAAAATGAAAAAATTTTAAATAAACAAGAAAAGAAAAAAGGTGGTTTTAATTCATTACCAATGCCAGGTAAAAATTTACCTCCTTCCTTACCACCTAAAGACGAAAGATTAATAACTTTTACACCAACACAAGAGTTTGTATCTAATTATTTCAATCATTCATCTGCTTATAAAGGATTATTATTATGGCATAGTGTTGGTACTGGAAAAACTTGTTCGGCCGTGTCTATTGCAACAAAAGGATTTGAAGAACATAATTATACAATATTATGGGTAACTAGACATACATTAAAATCCGATATATGGAAAAATATGTTTCAACAAGTCTGTTCATCAGTAATTAGAAGACAAATAATAAATAAAGAAAATATTCCTAAAATAATTAAAAATAATTATCTTAAATATCTAAGTGATTCATGGATAATGCCAATAAGTTATAAACAATTTTCAAATATGTTAGCGGGAAAAAATAGCATTTATAAAATAATGCAAAAAAGAAATGGTACTAACGATATTTTGAAAAAGACATTAGTAATTATTGATGAAGCACATAAATTATATTCACCTGATATTAAAGCATCGGAAAAACCAAATGTAGAAATTATGAATAAATTAATTAAAAAATCATATAATATATCCGGTAAAGATAGTGTAAAATTATTATTATTAACAGCAACACCATATACAAGTGATCCAATGCATTTGATTAAATTAATTAATTTAATGAAAGAAAATGATGAATTACCAGATGATTTCAATGATTTTTCTAAAAAATATTTAGATGAAACTAGTAAATTTACAGAAAAAGGAGCAGAAAAATATTTAAATGATATAGCTGGTTATATATCTTATTTAAATCGGGATAGAGATGTTCGCAATTTTGCTTATCCTGTTTTTTATAATATTAATGCAAATATATCTAAAAGTAATAATTTAGAATATTTAAAAGATAATATTGATAATGAAACTAATAAATTAAATGAAAACGAAGAAAAATTAAAATCTGCAGATAAAAAAGATAAAAAACAAATAAAAGAAAATATTAAGAAAAATAAATTAAATATTAAAAATTATAAAAAAGAATTAAAAACAGAAAGTGAAAATGATATTAGTCAAGATAATTTATTACAAAAATGTATTGGAAAAAATAAGTAGTTATAAAAATAAATAATATGTTTTTAATATAGATAATATATATGCAGCAACTGGATAGACAACTTGTTAAAAGTATTTTAGGTCAAGCGGGAGGATCTCTTAATATGACTATTGGCAATGTTTCATATAATTGTACCAAAAGTGCACCAGAGTATGAACAAATTGCTAATTTATTAGCAGGACAAAAAGGAGGAAGAAAAAAAAAATCATCAAAAAAGACAAGTAAAAAAAGTAAAAAAACTTTATATAGAGAATATTTAAATAAAAAATATTCTAAAGATCAATTATTAAAAAAATGTAAATCACTTGGTATAAAAGTAACAACAAGAAAAAATGGTATGCTTAAACCAATTAAAAAAGAAACATTAATAAATAAAATTGTTAAAATAAAATTTAATTAAATTATTTTAATTTACTTTTTGTACTAATATTAAAAATACTATTATCCATATTTTTTTTTATATTATCCGAATGATAATTTATCCAATTACCAGTATTATAATCTTTTTTTTTAGTGTCACAACTTTTTGGAGTAACTTGTCTTCCTAATAACATATATAAATCTTTTTCGTAATCATAATCAACGGGTTTCATATCATCTATATATCTTATACTTGATTTATAAGTATTATTAATATTTGTATCATTAAAATTATTTAATATATTTTGATGATCACAAGACACTGTATTTGCTTTATCTCTAAGATTATAATCATATACTGTATTTATATATTTAATATTTTGATTATTATCGGTATAAGGTTGATTATAATCTTTACTATTGATATAATCTAATGTTTGATAATTAAGAAAATCATATGTATTTGATTCTATAATATCTTTCATTTTTAATCTATTTTATATATTTATAATAATTTACTGTATATTTTTTTATATTAATATAATATTTATTAATAGTATAATATAAATGCCAATTTATAATCTTAATAAAAGAAATCACAAACAATTAATATCAGATATAATACCTTTTAATAAAACTATTATGTATTATTATTCTGATGAATGTCCTTATTGTGTAATGTTGAAAGGTCTTTGGAAAGATATAAAAAAAAAATATGATAATACTAATAAAATAATTATTTATATTGAAAGAGCAAATATGAAAAAATATTTAGATGAAAAATATCATATAAATTTAGTACCGTGTATTCAATATTATGATAAAGGGCAAAAAAAATCCGAATTTTTAAAAAAAAGAGAATATGATAATATAATTAATTTTATTGAAAAATTTTTAAATTAATATAAAGATTAAATACATTATTATATGATATATTATGGATAAAGATAATAATAGTTCAACGACTGAGTTTGTAAATAATATATTAGATAATAATCCCGAACCTAGTTCAGAAGAATTAGATACATTAAAAACACTTGTGAGCGAATGGTTTAAATTTGATGATCAAATAAGAAAATTACAAATAGCAATTAAAGAAAGAAAAGTACATCAAAAAGCATTAAATAATAAAATAGAAAAATTTATGTTTGATTATAAGTATAAAGATTTAAATACTCAACATGGAAGAATAAAAGCAAATGAAAGAAAAGTAAAAGTACCCGTTAAAATGTCTGAAATAAAACAAAAAATATTGGAATATAAAGATTTATCGGGTGAAGATTTATTAAAAGAGATATTTAGTGATAGACCTACGGTTGTTAAAAAAAATATTAGAAGAGTTATACCACAAGTAAATTTACAAATTTAATCAGAATCACTTGAAATTATTTTATCATATTCATAATTTGTTGAATAAAATATTTTTTTTATATTAAATTTATTTATATATTTTTGACAATTTAAACATGGTTTTGAATATTTTAATATATTTTTACTTTTACTTTCTGGTGCAATTCTTACTATATATAATTTTGATTCACTTAAGATATCTTTATTATAATTTTTAATTACATTATTGATTGCTACAATTTCTGCATGCATACTAAAATTAGTTTTATTATTAAATGAGTAACTATTAAATCCTGTTGCAATTATAGTTTTTTTATATACTATTACTGCTCCATGTTTTTGGAACATATCGGAATTTCTTGCTATATTTGCTGCAATTTCAAAATAGTATTTTTGATGTAATTTTAAATCAATTACATTTTCTTCATCAAAATATTCAAAATATTTAGACATGATACTTGTATTATTTTTTTTTTTAATTTCTTTTTTATAGTTTTTATATTCTTCCAATTTAGTTAAACTTTTCAGTGCATTTTGAGAGTCTACCATTTTAATTAAACGATTGTTTTGTCTTGAAAATAAAATAAATATTTATCATTTTTTTTATTTTATATATATATTTTCATACATAAAAAATGATTATTATGTAAATTTTTATTATTTAAATTTGTAATATAGTATTAAATGAATATTAATTATCAATATGATTTAGAATTAGATGAATTATCTCCTGCATATAAACAACCTGAAAATATAAAAACACAATTAAAACCACATCAATTAGCATGTTTATATAAAGCAAAATTAATGGAAAATTATGGTACAATAAATTATAATATTAATTCTGATAATTATAATGATATTTATAATACGGGATTAAATGGCGAATATAGAATAAATACTAACATTGGTATTATTGGTGACATAGTTGGATATGGAAAAACTTTAACAGCATTATCTATAGTTTCTGCTTGTAAATTAAATGATATACATGTCAATAATACTTATGAAAAAAGTTATATTAGTAATTTAAACTATTCTTATTTTAGTTACAGTACAACTAATACAATTGTTAAAAAAAAAGAAGTTTTAATAGATTCAACACTAATTATTGTTCCTAGAGGTCCTGTTTATTTGCAATGGATAAGAACTTTAAAACAAGATACAAATTTTAAATTTTTAGCAATTGAAAATTTAAATTATATTAAAAAACATCTTCCTATATGGGAAGATGTTCGTAGTAATCCAAACATACTAAAAGAATATTTTAGTCAATTTGATGTTGTTTTAATAAAAAATACAACATATGATGTTTTAATTAATTATTATTACAATAGTATTAGTGAAAATGATGACAATATTATATTAAATTCTATAAATAGTAATGTATATGCAAAACATTTATTTAGATGGAAAAGAGTAATAATAGATGAAGCACATGATTTAATTAAAACAATTCCAGTTATACATTATTATTATTTATGGTTAATATCAGGAACATATGAAGAATTAATTAATACAATTAGAAGTCCTAATTCAATTTTATGGGGCATTAGATATATATTTAGTGATGCAAAAAATATTAAATTAATGTTAATTAAATGTAAAAAAGAATTTGTTAGAAATAGTTTTAAATTACCCATACCAGAGGAAAAATATTATTTATGTAAAATGCCAATTTTATTTCATACAGTTAAAGATTTTGTAACAAATAATATTATAGAAAAATTAAATGCAAACGATATATCTGGTGCTATTAAAGATTTAGGTGGAAAAACAGATACACAAGATAATATAATTAATATTATATCTAAAGATTTAACAATTGAAATAGAAAATAAAAATAAAGAATTAGAATATGTTAAAACTTTAGTTATTTCCGAAGATATTAAACTAAATAAAATTAATAAATTAAAAACAGAAATAACTGTATTAAATGATAAGTTAAATAATCTTAAAAATAGAATTTCTGAAATTTCAGAAAAAACTTGTCCAATTTGCATGGAATATATTACTAATCCTATTTTACTAAAATGCAATCATTCTTATTGTGCTATTTGTATAATTAATTGGATTAAAAATAATTCAAAATGTCCTGAATGTAGAGATGTTATTAATACAGATCAGTTAATTGCAATTACTGATAAAAAAGAAAGTTTTAAAGAAAATACAATATTTAATAAAGTAGATACTCTTATTAATATTATTAATAGTAAGGAAAATGGTAAGTTTCTTGTTTTTAGTAAATTTGAATCTGGTTTCTTTGATATTATACAAAAATTAAAAGATAATAATATTACTTATGCTGAATTAAAAGGTAATACCACGCATATGATGAATATACTTAATTCCTTTAAAAATTCAAAAATCAAAGTTATATTATTAAATACTTTTCATGCTGGTAGTGGTATAGATATTAGTTTTGCTACAGATGTTATAATATTTCATTCAATGGGTTTATACAAAACTCAAGCAGTTGGAAGGGCACAAAGAGTAGGTAGAACTGATAAATTATTTATACATAATTTGTGTTATGAACAAGAAATGCCTAACTAAATTTATATAAAGATAAAATACAATTATAAAATATAATATGAGCACTGATAATAATACTGATAATGATATTAAAAATGTTGAAAATGTTGAAAAAAAAGTAATTGCACTAGCTTTTCAAGGAGAAAAATTTTCTTCTAAATTTTTACTTTGTTGGACAAATACTCTAACTGTTTTATGGCAAACTGGTAAATATGAATTCTTGGTTGCTTGTGGCGATAATCCTTCAATTTATCATTCAAGACTTAGAACACTTGGACTAAATAATGAAATTCATCAACCATTTAATAATAATAAATTTGATTATTGGATTACAATTGATTATAATATGTTATTTACTCCACAACAACTAATTGATCTTATTGATTCTCTTGAACAACATCCTGTTGTTTCTGGTTTATATAAATCAGAAGATGCTGTAAATTATTTTGCAGTCAAAACTTTAGATAATGATTATTATTCTAAAAATGGTTCTTATAAATTTTTAACACAAGAAGATCTTGATAATTGGAAGGCAGAAGCAGATTCTAAATATATGCCTATTGATTTTACAGGATTATCTTTTTTCGGTGTTAAACAAGAAGTTATCCAAAAACTTAAATATCCTTATTTTAATGGTGATATTTTAACTATTCAAAAAGAAGATAAAACAGATTACAAAATTGTAACTGGTGAAGATTACAACTTTTGTAAAAATATTCGCGATGCAGGATATACTATCATGCTAAATACAGATCTAAGACTAGGAAATGCTGTAAATATTGTTATTTAAATTATTTTTATTATTGTTACTTATTAGTAATGAAAAAAAATTATTCCTTTATTGATTTATGGGATTTAGAAAAAAATAATATTGATAAAAAAAATATACCAAAATCTTTAATAAAAGGTTATGAATTAAGAAAAGAACAATTAAAATATAAATTTAATCAAACTAGTAATAATAATAATATTTTGAATAAATTTAGGGATTTTGCAAATCAACCTTCTAATATAATTAATCCAGACAGTTTTATTGAAAAAGTTAAAAAAAATTTTGAAAAAGAAAAAAAAGTTAATATTATTGTTAAAAATACTAATGATTTAAATAAAGACAATTTAAATTTAATTGTATCTGTTGACAAAAATAATTCTAAAATATTAATTTGCGAATATATTATTAATAATATTAAACCTATTATATTAGTTGGTAAAGGTGTTACATATGATACTGGTGGTTATAGTATCAAAGATTTAAAAAATATGTCTGGAATGCATCTTGATAAAATAGGTGGATGTATGTGTTTATATATATTAGAAAAAATAATTAAAGAAAAAATAAAAAAAAGCATTGTTGTTTGTATTCCTTTAGTTGAAAATACTATTTCAAATAATTCTACAAAACCCGGTGATATTATTGATTCTTATTCAAAACTAAAGGTTGAAATATTAGACCCGGATGCCGAAGGTAGATTAATTATAGCAGATGCTTTAAGTTATTGTACTGATAAATATAAATTTAAATATATTATTGATATGGGAACATTTACTATGATTAAAAATTGTTATATATCTTATACATATTTTACATTAAGTAATTTATTAAAAAATAAACTTGAAAAAGAAGCAAAAAAATTCAGTGAAAAAATTAACAGACTTGAATTAATTATTGAATATTTAGAATTAACAAAATCAAAAAAAGCTGATGTTAAAAATTCAGTTGATATATGTAAATATAATGATGATTTAACCATTTGTTATTTTTTACTAAATTTTATCAAAAAAAAACATTATAAAAAATGGCTACATATTAATTTACCAATGCATACAATAACAGAAAATTATTCTATATTGGAAGGTAGCGAATCACTATATAATTTTGTTAAATCTTTATAATTAATGTTCTTTAATAATTGCAAATTTTGAATCAAATAATGTTAATGCATAATCACAAACTTGTTCATCTGTAAAATCATCATAAAATTCTTTAATAATTGGATATTGATATTCATAAAATTCTTCAAAATTTGAAAAATTAATTTCATTAATTATTTTTTCTGTACTATCAATTTTATATAGATTTAGTGCTTTTCTTGTAATATTTCTTCTTGGTTTAATATGATATCTAAAAGATTTAATTTTATTCGTAAAGTAATAATTAATTGTATCTTTACATTCTTTTGTAATAGTTTTCTTAAGATTCTTAAGTAAATAATTAATTACCATAAAATGCATAATTACAGTAAAATAAGGCAAATATTTATAATATGGTTTAAAATCTGTATTATAACATTTATTTGTAATATAATCAATATCAATTGAATAATTTAAGTAATTATTAACGAATGTATCTAGAGTAAATTCCATTTTGTAATAATAGAAAATAAAAATAATAATCATTTTTTTATATTAAATTAAAGTAAATTATTTTTTTTTATATTTTTTCAAATTTATCATTCTTCCATTTGATTTTACATATAGTTTACTTGAATTTTTTTTTCTATATATAACTTTCATTACACCGTTTATTTTCTTTTTTTCTTTTTTTGTATATTTGTTTTGTTTTTTTGTTTTTTTTGTTTTTTTTGTTTTTTTTCCACCACTTTTTTTATTAATGGCATGATTCATATGTGCTAAACCTGTTGCGCCTGAAAGATAAAATAACACATTAGTTACTGGTTTTGGTACAAATTTTGATCGTTTGGCTGCAAGAGTTGCTCTGATTAATGGAGGCGCCGCTTTACCTGGCAATAAAGATCTACCAGGTCCAAGTCTATTATATTCATCATTAACAGTATTTTTTAATTTTTTGTTTCCTCTACCAACTGTATCCTGTATTTCTTTATTAAGATTATCGCCCCAAGTACGTGAATTTAATCCAAAATTCAGTTACATTTATTTATATTTCTTTCTCTTTCTATAATATTTAAATATAATTTATAATTATATATTATGAAAAGATTTATAACACCTCATATATATAAATATGCCAAAACTATAATGCCAAAAATATCTGAAACAGAAGCAGCCGCTTTAAATTCTGGAACTTCATCTATTGATAAAGATTTATTTATAGGTAAATTAGATATTAATGATATTATTAAAAAATATAATGTTTCATTATCATATTTTGAACAAAATTATATAAATAGTAAAACAACACAATTATGTGAATTATTAGACACATATGAAATTGAAAAAAAACAAGACTTGCCAAATAATGTTTGGGAATATATTAGATTAAATAAATTTATGGGTATATCTATTAATAAACAATTCAACGGTTTAAACTTTTCACAACATGCACATGCTAAAATTGTAGAAAAAATTGCTACTAGAAATCCTGCTGCAGCAGTTAGTGTAATGGTACCAAATTCATTAGGTCCGGGCGAATTATTATATCATTATGGAACTTCTGAACAACAAAGATATTATTTACCCAGATTAGCAAATGGGATTGATGTACCATGTTTTGGTTTAACAACCGAAAATTCTGGTTCAGATGCGGCATCAATGTTAGATGAAGGTATAGTTGTAAAAGAAAATGATGAATTAGGAATTAGATTAACATTTTCAAAAAGATATATAACACTTGCCCCAATTGCTACATTAATAGGTATTGCATTTAAATTAAAAGATCCAAATAATTTACTAACAAAAGGCAAAGAAGGAATTACATTAGCATTGATACCTAAAGAAAATAATGAATTTTATGAAAATAAATATGGAAATGTAATTAATATTGGTGATAGACATAATCCTTTAGATGTTGGTTTTATGAATGGTACAATATCTGCAAATAGTATATTTATACCAATGACATGTATAATTGGTGGTGAAGAAAAATGCGGATATGGATGGAATATGTTAATGGAATGTTTAGGTGAAGGAAGAGGAATTTCTTTACCAGCATTAGGTGTTGCAAGTGGTAAATTAACTACATTTGGTGTAGGAGGTTATGCTCGTATTAGAAAACAATTCAATATACCTATAGCACAAATGGAAGGTGTAAAAGAAAAATTAGCTGTTATTGCAACTAAAAATTATCAATTAGTATCTGCTCAACATTTATTTAATTCTATATTACATAATAATGAAAAACCACCAGTTTTATCTGCTATTATGAAATATAAATGTACTGAATATGGAAGAATCGCTGTTAATAATGGTATGGATATTCTAGGTGGTGCTGGAATTTGTAAAGGAAATATGAATTTTTTAGCACCACATTATACAGCAATACCGATTGCAATAACAGTTGAAGGTTCAAATACATTAACAAGATCATTAATAATATTCGGACAAGGTCTAAATAGATCACATCCTTATTTATTAGATACTATTAAAACAATACAAGATGGAAATGATTTGGATGGTTTTAATAAAAATGTACTAAATATTGTAAAACATACTATTGATAATTTTGCAAAATCTTTATATTATGCTATTTATTTGAATTTTTATAACGAAAAAAATATAACAAAATATTATCAAATGCATTTAAATAAATTAACAAGTAATTTTGCATTAACAAGCAATTTAGCATTATTATTGGGTGGTAAAATCAAAACTTCTCAATATTTATCTGGAAGATATAGTGATATTTTAAGTGATTTATATATGTCATATGCTTGTTTATGGTATTATGAAAAAAATAAAGATGTTAAAGATATTGACAAATTATTAAAAATATCATTAAATGAACATTTTAATAATATTCAAAATTCAACTAATTTGATCTCTCAAAATTTTCCCAATAAATTATTAGGTTATTTAATAAAAATATCTACATATCCTTATGGTAATTTATATAAACAAAGTGATGATAAATTAATATCCGAAGTATCAAATTTAATAACAACTGATACAGAAATTAGAAATTTATTAACAGAGAATATCTTTATTTCAACAAATGATAAAGACAAATTGAATCAAATATCTAGATGCTTCAAATTAATTAGTGAAAATGGAGAAAAAGGCGAAATTGATAAATTGACAAAAGAAATTATAAAGGTTGATAGTTATAAAAGTATTTAAATTTTAAAATTTTTATTTTTATAATGAATAAATATATTATTGCTTTTTTAACTGTTAATCCATCAAAACTTTTTCTTGAATTTATTAAAAATTTAAAAAAACCTAATTATGATATTTATGTTATAATTGATGATAATGATTATAAAATTGATGATATTTATAATAATATTAATTTTATTTATGTAAATAATTATGAATCTGAAAAGTTAGGATTTAAAGGTAGTTTATTTAAAAAAAATAATATAGCATGTTCTAGGGATAAAGCATTATATTATTTTTCATATAAAGTCACTAATTATGATTATATTTGGTTAATTGAAGAAGATGTTTTTATACCAAGTATAGAAACTATTTTTAATATAGATCATAAATATATTGATAATTCTTATGATTTATTAGTTTCAAAACATGATATTTATAATATTAAACAACATAATTGGTTGTGGTCTTATGTATATAATCAAACAAATATTGGAGTACCATATGCATGTGCAATGATATGTGCAATAAGATGTTCAAAAGAATTATTGATGTGTATATCAAAATATGCTAAAGAAAATAAATCACTATTTTTGGATGAAGCATTATTTAATACTATTGCTGAACATAATAAATTAAATGTTAAAATAATAACTGAATTATCAAGTATTGTTTGGAAAAAAAATTGGGAAAAAAGTGAAATTAATGTTGATAATTTATATCATCCTATCAAAGATATTAATTTGCAATATAGTTATCGTAAATAAAAAATGATTTTTTTATAATAAGTAAAAAAAAATTGTTATGGAAATTATCAATGAAGAACCAATCAATGCTTTATCAAATCAACTAATGCTTGATAAACTTGCTCAGTGCAATTGTTGTCAAAAACATCAAATTAATAAACCTACATTATACACAAAATGGATTGATACTTCGCCAAATAATGGACTTTTTCCAGAAACTAGTAATACAAATCCTTCAACAGGTAAATTATATTGTAAATGCGATTGTAGACATAATGCTCGTTGGATTTGTCGCACTTGTCCTTAAATAATTAAGGATAAATTCTTATATATTTTTTGTTTTTATATAAAAAATGATTGTTATATATATTTATATTCTTAAATCATTATGACTGATTTTGATTTATGGGATATGTATGATTCTATAAAAAATATATTAAATGATACAGATGAAGAAAAAAAAACATTGTGTCAATGTGGTTCAAATGAAATTAATGAAATAGATTCTATGAATGTGTGTGCTAAATGTAATGCAATTATTGATAAAAGTATAGATAATGGCGCCGAATGGAGATATTATGGAAATGAAGATAATAGAGATAGTGATCCTTCGCGATGTGGTATGCCCATAAATAATTTACTACCAAAATCTTCAATGGGTTCAGTAATTGGTGGTACAAGAAAAGATAATATTGATATGAAAAGAATTCGTATGTATCAAATGTGGAATGCAATGCCTTATGATGAAAGAACTTTATGGAATATTTTTGATAAATTAGAGACAGCAACATCAAATTATGGTATTCCACAAAAAGTAATAGATGATGCAAAAATATTTTATAAAAAAACAGCAGAGAAAAAAATATCAAGAGGAGAAAACAAAGAAGGTTTAATAGCATCTTGTATATATCACTCGTGTTTAATTAATGATGTTCCTAGAAGTTCTAAAGAAATCGCTAAAATGTTTAATATTACACATGTTACATTAAATAAAGGTAATGCTAGATTTCAACAATTACTACAAATAAATGTTTTATCATCAAATCCAGAAGATTTTATTTCAAGATTTGGAAGTAGATTAAATATGCATAAAAATGATATTGAAAATTGTAAGAAATTAATTAGTTTTTTAGAAGAAAAAGAAATTTTAAGTGATAATGCTCCAACATCATCTGCTGCAGGTATTTTATATTATTATTCGCAGGAAAATAATTTAAATTTTACTAAAAAACAATTTTCAGATATTTGTAGTGTTTCAGAAGTAACTATTGTAAAATGTTATAAATATATTTTAAAATATAAAAAATATATTGATGAAAATAAAGAATTAATATATAATGCGTGAATATTTAATTTAATTTTATAATTTTATATATTATAAAATGGAAAATGAAATTGAAACTCTTGAATTAAAAGATTTAAAAAAATATCTTAAAAACAAAAAAATTTATATGTTTTTAGGTAATTCTAAAAAAGAACAATACTCTAGTACAACAGAGTTAAGTAATACAATTAAATCTATTTCTAAAAAATTAGAAAAAAATGCTATTGTTTTTTATTTTGGTGAAGAACCTGATGTAGATAATCTTGATATTGGTTTTGTAATTAATGAGTTATATATAAGAAGAGATGATCTTGAAATAATTTTAATAAATCATAATGATATGCAAGATTACCCTATCTTTGTCTCAAAAATTTATAATTTAGATATTAAAACTACAAAAAAAAGAGGTTTTAACAGTAATACTGATAAACCTTTAGGAACTACTAAATTTTGGTTTGATATTAATAAAACTACTAAAATTGAAAAAATTTTTATATTAGGCGGAGATAGTGTAGTTTTTGATGAATATAATTTAGCAAAGGAATTAGAAATAACAACAGAATATTTTCCAATTAAAAGAAAATTCAATGATGATGGTAAATCAATTATAAAAAAAAATGCACCTATTTCTGAAAAAGTAGGACCAACTTACCAAATTATTGAATTAACTACAACTGAATAATTATTATTTACTTTTATAATTATTTACCATTCAGTAATATTTTAAATAAATAAACACATGGTCCTATATCAACATCTGGTATACTATCTTTATTATCTGGTGTAAATAAATAATAAATTTTTTGAACGATTACATAATAATATAAATTAAATATTATAAATAATATTGTACCGATTAACAATTCTGTATATTTGTTATAATTTGTTAATTTATATAATAAACCATATATAATTAATAAATATTTAATATTTATTACTGTTAAATTACCAAGTAACACATAATTATATTTTGTATTAATAATTTCACATATATTATTATATATATAAATATACTGTATTATAAATGTAAAACTTAAAAATATTAATGGATATATTGTTGTTTTAAAAATAATGCTATATAATGCCCAAAACATTATCCAATAACTAAAATATAAGTCAAATCTATTTTCTTTTTTCATTTAATTTAAATCAATATTTTTATTATTCTATATTAATAATTCACTTTGATAATCATACCCTTTAAAATCTTTTAAAGTTATTAAATAATTATTTAACATTATTATTTCCTCTTGTTGTGATTTAATTATATTATATGCCAACGATAACATAAAATCATTTTTAGTATTTTTAATTAAAATTTTACTCATATCTACTGCTACTTGATGATGCGGTATCATATGTTCCAAATATACTTTATCATCTAATTTCATATGTTCCATATGTTTCATATGTCCTTTAGGATCAAAAAAATTAGGATCACAATATGTCTGTGTTAATCCTAATTTATTTGGTTTCATAAAATCAGAACCAGTTTTAATATATTTATTATTATTTATATCTTCTGAAACTTTTTGTGGGAATTTTTTTTTCATCATTTTCATCATTTCTATTTCATATGTTTGTATTCTTATTAATTCTCTTAATATTTTTTGCATTTTTGCTGATTTTGTTTTTTTTTGTAGCATAATACTTATATCTACAGCAACTTGATGATGTGGTATCATATGTTCTAAATATTCTATATCTGTTAAATTATCTGTACAAATAGTTGTCATAATTAGTTTCCTATTTATTCAAAATAATTTATTAATTTATTTTTCCAAATATCATGACAATATGTTTTAATGCCTCCAATTGATCTACTACCCCATGCTACAAATCTTTGAATTCCTGTTCCATTATTAAAAAAAGTTACCAATTCTAAATAAATAGTATCATTATCATTAAAAAGATTTAAATTTTGCGGTATATTAGCATATATACCATCTTTAAATTTTAATTGATAATATTTACCTATATCATTATTTGATATTGGAATAAAATAGTTATGTTCTGCAGTCCAAGATATTTGATTATTATCGTAATTTATATTTTGTATTCTATAATTTCCAATCCAATTATTTTTCAATATTATATAATTGATTGTAGTATCATTATCAAATTCTTTAATATTTTCTTGTTTTTCATTTGTTATATTATATTTAATGATTTTTTCAGAATTAAATATTTCTTCAATATCTAATTTCTCATCAATATTTATATTAGTATCTATCATATTTTCTTTTTTTAATATTAACTCTTTCAAATTACCATTAATACCATCATATGATACAAATAAACCTATTCTTAATGAATTATTATAAATATATCTATCTGTTAACCAAATATTAAAATTAATTGAATAATTTGTATTATTTAAATTATTTTTATTTATTAATTTATTGATTACTTCTATTTTTGGTATATAAGGAGTACATGTTACACTGCAACTATTTGGTCTAATGACTAATGTCCTTAAAATATTTGCCTCTTTACTCAATAAACTATATAATTTAGTATTTCTTAAATTACTAATTCTATTTAAATAATAATGTTCTTTTCTATAATATTCTTTATTATTGTCATATTGTCTTTTTTGTTTTTTATAATGGTTTTCAATAATATATGAATGATTTAATATTTTTGATATTTTTATTTTATTATTATCAGATTCATAATCAGTTAATACTGTTTTTACTGACCAATATTCTGGATTTTCTATTATGTTATGTTTATTTTTAATAAAGTCTATATTATTGTAATAATACCATTTACCAATATATGTAGTTTTTTTATTTGAAGGAAATAATCTATTATCATAATTCCATTTTTTATCAATAATATTAAATGATTTTTTTACAGGATATATAATTGAATATAAATTAAAAGCTAAGATAGATTTTATATATAATAAAAATAATAAATTTATCTTATTCATAATAGAAGTTAATATATTCTTTTATTAAAATGAATATAAAACCCAATAAACATAATTTTAATAATACTAAAATAAAAGAATGGTTAGATAAATCAGATTATGAAATTAAACAAATTGCACATGAATTTATATTAAAAACAATGTATATATCATATTCTACTTTCAAAATATATTTGAAAAAAACTTATTTTGAAATGATAAAAACTTTAAATACTAATAAGTTACAATTTCTTATTATTAGTGATAGTTCATCAGTTTCATTTAAAAATAAATCAGGATTTTGGGTTTTAAATCATATTATTCCTTATATTGATAATAAAACATGCGAATATAAAATCATACATAATATTAAAGATATTGATTATCAATATCCAATTATTATTCCCGATGATGCTACATATTCAGGTTCACAAATTAGTTCTTTTATAGAATTATTTTCAAACAAAAATTGCGATATATATGTTATGATTCCTTTTATTTCTAATACAGCAATTGATATTATAACAACAACATTTAAGGAAAATCAAATAGAAGGAACTTTATATTTTCCAATTAAAAATAAATATATTATTAAACCCTTATATGAATTAATGTCTGAAGAAAAAATTAAAAAATTATTTTCATATTATACAAAAGATGGACAAAATATAAGAGAATATCCTATCTATTTTGATCACAAAGTAGCAGATAATTATTCATCATTTCCATTAATTTATACATATGGAGTAATTCCTAATCAACATAATAAAGATATTATTCAAATGTGTAAAAGAAATAGATTACCACTCAAAAATTATTTTAAAGATTTAGAAAGAGTTCCTATACTTAATAATTGTTCATTAGATATACCATATGATATATCAACACCTCCATGTCCTTTACAACCTT
>Ga0209555_10001454_pt1 | contig 18168 bp, 12 predicted proteins | sample SaaInl85LU_5_DNA_FD_184643 | JGI IMG/M metagenome (GOLD analysis project Ga0209555, IMG submission 184643) | Marine microbial communities from expanding oxygen minimum zones in the Saanich Inlet - ESP_85LU_5_DNA (SPAdes) (version 2) | ecosystem: Environmental > Aquatic > Marine > Intertidal... | reverse complement strand
GAAAGTCAACGCATCAACTTGGCAACCTCCCTCGGAAGTAGCCTTGTGGGGTCTATGTATATTTTGGATGAACCGAGTATTGGGCTCCATTCTAAAGATACCGAACGCCTCATCAATGTGTTGAATGCGTTGCGAGATTTAGGAAATACGGTAATTGTGGTGGAGCACGACGAGGCTATCATGGCCGCCGCCGATTATATCATCGATATTGGTCCCGAAGCAGGAACCTTTGGTGGTGAAGTCATGGCGAGTGGAAGTTATAAAGCACTTTTAAAAAGCAATACTTTGACGGCACAGTACCTCAATGGGTCTCTTGAAATTGACGTTCCCAAAAAACGAAGATCGTCAAAATATAGTGTAACCATCAAAGGAGCCCGAGAACATAATCTAAAAAATATCGATGTCACCATTCCATTAAACATGCTCACAGTTGTGACCGGTGTTTCTGGAAGTGGAAAAAGTACGCTTGTCAAGCAAATTGTATTTCCTGCCTTGCTTAAATCCATTGGTGGTTATGGCGAAAAAGCAGGTGAATTCACAAGTATAGAAGGCAATTTTAGTACCGTTAAATTCATCGAATTTGTGGACCAAAATCCAATAGGACGTTCTTCACGCTCCAATCCTGTGACCTATATCAAAGCCTATGATGATATTCGGGCGTTGTTCGCCAATCAAAAATTAAGCGTTTTAAGAAATTACCAACCCAAACATTTTTCATTTAATGTAGATGGAGGGCGGTGTGAGACTTGTAAAGGCGAAGGAACGGTCACTATTGAAATGCAATTCATGGCAGACGTCCAATTGCTTTGTGATGCTTGTGATGGAAAACGCTTTAAAAAACAAGTGTTAGAAATTAAGTTTCATAACAAAACTATTGATGACATTTTAAATCTGACCATTGATGATGCAATCGCTTTTTTTGAAACACACAACGTAACTAAAATCAAAACAAAACTCCAACCACTTCAAGATGTTGGACTGGGGTATGTGACACTTGGACAAAGTTCTTCAACCCTTTCGGGTGGTGAAGCACAACGTATAAAGCTAGCCTCTTTTTTGGGGAAAGGTTCAAAAGCAGAAACGGGGTTGTTTATTTTTGATGAACCAACAACCGGACTGCATTTTCATGACATTAAAAAACTACTCAAATCCTTCAATGCACTGATAGACAAAGGACATTCTGTATTGGTGGTCGAACACAATTTAGACCTGATTAAATGTGCCGATCATGTGATTGATTTAGGTCCTGAAGGCGGTGCAAACGGAGGGAATTTATTAGCAGAAGGGACTCCTGAATTTGTTGCCAAATCAAAAAATTCTTCCACTGCTGAGTTTCTTCAAAGTAAATTGACTTAATCTTTAAGTTTAATTAGCTAATTTTCAATTATTTAAATGGTAGCTATTATTCTTGGCATACTGTTTGGTAATACAGAGTTATGTTTAACTTCTAAAACGCTGTATTATGAAAAAATTATTTTTAACACTCGTTACTTTAACCGTATTTGGAACCCTAGCAGCTTCTACAGTTCCAAATCATTTGAGAACTAATAATTCTTTCGTATTTAATGAACAAGGAATTGAATTTGCCATTTTCCACGATGGACAATTTGATTTTAACGTATTAAGACAACGTCAAAACTTTATTCAACTTTCAAATCACAATGGCATAAATATCAGCTTTAATACTGGCTATGATTACAGTGCTTTCATTCAATATGACAACTATGGGGCGGTAATTCAAATTGAAAACACCCCTATTTATTATGATTATTATGGGCGAATCATTCAAGCAGGAACTATACCTATAACTTATGACAACAGCGGTAGATTATCATGGATTGGCAACATGCAAATTCACTACGATCACTATAACAACTCACGCTGTAATGGGTATGTGAATCGCCTCCACCGTTACTATACGCCTAGCGTTTGGTATTCTTATTACAGTGTTCCAAACATTCAGTATTCTGTAGTTTTCAATACCCCTTACAGAAGGCATTATACACCTGTTAGATATTATTACGAAAGACCGTACAGAAACAATCGTCGTCCAATTGTATATAGAAATCGACGGGGTCCAAATAGGGTAGCCAACATCCGATCGAACCATAGCGACCGTTATAGAACCCGACAGAGCACAATAAGAACAGTAAACAACACTTCACGTTCTGAGAACCGTCAAACAACACGATCGACTACGCGGTCAACAACAAACCGATCTGATAACAGAGTCGCAAGTTCTAACCAAAGAGTACGAACAAATACGCCAAATATGGTAAAACGCAACAAAGTGCTAACAAAAAATTCAAGAGCAATTGCACAAAGAACACCAAGAACAAGTGCAAAGAAAACGTCTGTACAGCGAAGAAAATAATAGTTTAGTTAGTTGAAAACTCCGTAACTGAATATCCCATATCACTACGGAGTTTTTTTTGTTTATTACTTAAGTCTCTGAGCCAATTGTTGAGTTAACGATTTACGACTGTAAGCCTCTAATCCTTTTGAATCTACTTTTAATTGTTGAGCTTTATAGGCTTCAAAATGCTGTAATAAAAGCGAGCGAAGAGCTGCTGCATCGTCATATCTCAAATAAGCCCCAGACCGTGTTTGATTTAAAATAGTCTCAATGTCAGATGCCTTAGGACCAATAGCGATTATAGGGCGTTTAGACCCCATATATTCAAATAATTTTCCGGGGATAATATATTCCGTTTCTTTAGAATCTTCCTCTATGAGCAATAGCAGTTGCGTTTTTTTTTGATACTCTAGAACAGCGTTATGAGGAATATATCCAATGGTGGAAATATAACCCTCCAACCCATAGCTTTGAATCGTTTCTAAAACCTCTGTACTAAGAGAACCAATCAGGTTCAGCTGAAACGCCGCCGCAAAATCTACGGATTCTTTTATTAGGTCAGATAACACCTTCCATAAAATAGAAGGATTTCGACCTTCAAGTAAGGATCCTATATGGGATAAAGTAAACTTAGAATCTAAAGAGCTGTCATCTGTGATTTCAAAATCGAACCCATTAGTAAGAACCGTTATTGGTTGGGTTGTTAACTCTAAAAATAGTGTTTTTGTTTTTTGACTCGTTACCAGTAATTCATCTGCATTTTGAAGCACAGCAGCTTCTAATTTTTTATGTTTTTTTTGTGCAAAAGAACGAAGTTTTAATTTTTTATGATATCCTATATGAGTCCAAGGATCTCTAAAATCAGCCACCCATTTTAGAGGGTGTTTTTGTTTTAAATGCAAACCAATCAAATGTAAACTATGGGGTGGTCCTGTGGTAACAATGGTATCAATTTGATGCGTCTTAATGTAATCCGACAAAAAAGAAACCGAGGGACGTACCCAAAAAATACGTGCATCTGGAATGAAAAAATTACCTCTGATAAAAAGGAGTGCTTTTTCTAAAAAAGATTGTTTTTTTGGATTTGAAATGAGCCCTTTAGACAAATTCGATGTTTTGGACTTTGAAAAAAAATGTGCCCATTTATAAGGTTCGCTTATAGGAGTTTTTAAAACTGTTAAATCAGAACGCAGCTCCGATACCAATGAAGTATCGGTAAGGGGATAATTGGGCGCATCAGGACAATACACAATGGGTTCTATACCAAAATCTGGTAAGTATTTTACGAACTTCAACCAACGTTGAACACCCGGTCCACCAGCAGGGGGCCAATAATACGTAATGATGAGTACCTTTTTCACGATGGTTTTCTATAAATTAGAATTCCTTGGCCTAAAATTAGCAATACCAATAAAATACTGCTAACCAAGCTAATATTTGAACCTGTTGTCACAACCGATGGGTTAAACTTAAACACTACGGTATGCGTCCCTTTAGGAATTTCTAAGCCACGAAGGATATAATTTACGTTGTAATGTTTTACTTCAACACCATCAATAGTGGCATTCCAGCCCTTTTTATAATAGACCTCCGAAAATACAGCAAACCCATCTTCAGTATTTTTGGTTTCATAAACCAAATGATTGAGTTTGTAGTTCACTAATTGAATTGAAGCAGTAGAATCTTTTGTAAATCGTTTGGACTTCAAATCTGAAGCATTGGCTATTGCTGTTGTTTTGGTATTTATTTTATCCAACGCTAAAATTTCTTCATCTGGAGTTTCAAACGTTTCAATTGCATCTACAAACCAGGCATTTCCATTTGTATTTTCATTTTCAAAATACACCACTTCGCCTTCTTTATTTTGATATATGATGTACTTGGTATTGAGCATATTGAGAACTTCAAAGTTGTTTTTATCAATATGAAATTCTTGCAAAGCTTTAAAACGTTTTAACTTGGCAGCATGGTACCCTTCTATTGAATTATGAAAATAAGAAGCTTTTGTAGAATTGTCGGATCTATCAAGGACTCTAAAATTTGTGGTATCATTTAATATGATTTTATCAATCGTACTGGTCTGATACGGACGATCTACTTTTTGTGCTGCAACGAAATTATCATTATTCACATAACGTCGATCCACCCCTACAAGATCTAAAATCAGAAGGAGTCCCAAAAAGACGATTGTGGTGTTTTGAGCTATTTTTTGTTTTAGATAGGCAAAAATCAACCCTCCAACTGCTAAGGCAAATAATAAGGATCGCAATGTATCCTCAGTAAAAATAGCACTGCGATCCTGTCGAAAAGCTTTGGCTAAGGTCGGATTAAATTGTCCATCACTGCTCCCAACAAAATCAAACAAGCTGTTTTTAAAAATCAAAAACACTACTGATAATCCTGCAACAATTCCGAATGACTTTTTTAAGGCTTCTAATTTTGTTTTTAAGCTACGATTTTTATGAAATAATTCTGTTAGTCCTAAGGTCGCTAATAATGGAATACACAGTTCTAAAAGGACTTGAATAGAACTCACCGCTCTGAACTTATTATAGAGTGGTACAAAGTCAATAAAAAAATCGGTAAGAAACGATAGGTTTTTTCCGTAAGATAATAACAAGGATATCAAAACACCAGCAATTAACCACCATTTGAACCGGCCTTGATAGAGAAACAATGCCAACACAAAAAGAAAAATCACAACAGCTCCTATATATGCGGGCGCCTCAACTATAGGTTGATCGCCCCAATACATTGGGGCTTCTTTAGAAACTTGAAGTGCTTGTAAAGGCGTTGCTCCCATAGCTCTAATGGCTTTATAGGTTTCAGAATCTTTTCCAATATCTTCCCTATTTCCTCCGCCCATAAATCGAGGAATGAACAGATTAAATGTTTCTAATTTACCATAACTATATTGCGTAATATAGTCCTTATCCAGTCCTGTTGTTTGCTCTTTAGGACTACCATCGGAGTTGATTGTCAATTCACTCTTTCCGCGGGTGCTTTCTTTGGCGTATTCGCTAGTGGCCATCAAATTAGTGGCATTCATAGAAAAAGCAAAAATAGCGGCTATAAACAGAACAGCAGTAGCTTTAAAAAATTCGGGGAGTTCTTTTGATTTGATTGCTTGTACTAGATATGTAATCCCTAAAATTATAATTAAAAACCCTAAATAGTAAGTCATTTGTGGGTGGTTGGTCACGAGTTCTAAACCAGACGCTAGCGCCGTGATTATAAATCCTAAATAATAGCGTTTTTGGAAAGTCAAAATAATTCCAGATAAAACTAGCGGCATATAGGCAATTGCATGAGCCTTGGCATTATGTCCTACTCCTAAGATGATAATCAAATAGGTGGAAAACCCGAACGAGAGGGCTCCCAAAATAGCAATTTTATAATCGATTTTTAAAACTAGTAATAAGATGTAGAATCCTAAAAAGTATAAGAAGAGATAATCGGCTGGACGGGGTAAAAAACGAAGTGCCAGATCCAGTTTCTTAATGTAATTGTGGGGGTATTTAGCGCCGAGTTGATAGGTTGGCATGCCTCCAAAAGCACTGTTGGTCCAATAGGATTCGGCGTCATAAGCATTTCGGAAATCGATGTGCTGTTTGGCCATTCCAGTGTATTGGACAATATCACTTTGGAAGATTTTTTTCCCTTTTAGAACGGGATTGAAATATAAAAGAGCGACAAGAACAAACCCTAAAATCACTAAAAAATGGGTGCCAATTTGTTTTAAACTCAGGTTCATATAAACAGTTATTTATTCAATTTCCTCATAATCAACATATTCTCCAACATTGCTATTTGAAGATTTAGAATTTGGCATTTTATCTATACTAATCTCTCCTTCTTTTTGGGTTGGTGGTTTTGGAGCCGATTGATTTCTAAAATGGGATTCTGCTTTTTTTGCAATCGATTTCACTATAAATGGTGCCAATAGGCGCATGAGATACTTGAAAATGGTATAGACCAAAACAAAAATGAGGAGTGTTTTTAGCAAACCAATAAAAGACGCAGTTTGTAACATCGGTAGATTATTTTTTCAAAAATACAATTCTTATTTATATTATATAGATTATTATATAAATTGATTGCACACGCAAGAAAAAAGAGTACAATTCATTAAAAGTATAAAAAAAATATGTAGGTTTGGTAAAAGTCTATTTAAATGAAAATTCTATCTAAGCTTATTACTTTTATAGCGCTGTGTTGTGTATGCAGCACTGTCCAAGCACAATATACCGATGTTATAAACTCGAATCGACCAGGTGCCTCTCAAAGCGCATTTTCTGTAGGAACCAAAGTATTGCAGTTTGAAGTCGGTCCTTATATGATTAAAGAAAAACGAGAACTTTATCCAAAGTACGAAGTTTCTGGATATGGAGTTGACTTTGCAGCCCATTATGGTTTTTGGAAAGAAGCTCTAGAATTTAATATCCAAGGGACGTTTCAAAAAGACACCCAAACCTATCTCTCAGTTGTAGATGTAGAGTATGATCGTGCAAACTTTAAAAACCTCAATATTGGAGCAAAATATTTGGTGTATGACCCTCACAAAAACAAAGACAATAAGCCAAACCTGTATAGCTACCACGCTAATAGAGGTTTTAAATGGAGTAGTTTGATTCCCGCCGTTTCTGTAATTGCAGGGGTGAATTATGACACTAAGGACAATCCATACACAGCTCCAACTGTTGAAGGACTTAGTTATCGTGGAGGTTTAATTACACAAAACAATTTTTATGGCGGATGGGTCTTTATTACAAATTTTATAATGGATCGCATTGGAAGTGACCAAACCGATTTTCATTACATTCTTACACTTACACACTCCTTCAATCCAAAATGGGTGATTTTTGGAGAGACACAAGGCATAAAAAGTGAGTTTTACGCAGATAATTTGTTTCGATTTGGAGGCGGATATTTACTGAATAAGAATTTACAATTTGATACGGCTTTGACATTCAACACCAAAAACACACCATCCGTTTTAGGTTTGAATTTTGGTGCATCCTACCGATTAGATCGTCATAAGGATAAAAACAACGTTGATAATGGGACTTCTGCAAATGATCAAGAGAAACGAAAATCGCGCTTCAAAAATGAAGACAAAAGAAAAAAGAAGAAGAAAAGTATTAATTTTGATCAGGATTAAAGCAGCATGATTACCATTAAAAAAGCGGTTTCCAAAAAGGAGATAAAACAATTTGTGACATTCCCTTTTTCTCTATATAAAGACTCCAAATATTGGGTTCCTCCAATCATTAGCGAGGAAGTTAAAATATTTAATAAAAATACCAACCCTGTACTTCATAATGCAGATGCACATTTGTTTCTGGCTTATAAAAACAATACGATTGTAGGTCGTGTTGCTGCTATTATTAATTGGACAGAAATCGGAACTAAAGGCAGTAATAAAATTCGATTTGGTTGGATGGATATGATTGATGATATAGAAGTCACAAAAGCATTATTAGACACTGTAGAGTCTATTGGGAAAGCGAATAACTTAAGCTATATGGAAGGGCCTATTGGGTTTTCAAACTTAGATAAGGTAGGAGTTCTTACCTATGGCTATGACGAGATCGGCACCATGGTTTCTTGGTATAACCATCCCTATTATGTGGAGCACTTAAATCAATTAAACTTCAAAGTTGAAAAAGAATATCTAGAACACAAACATCAGTTTAGTGATATTCATATTGAAAACTCTAATCTACTTGAAAAGGTCATTAAAGAGCGTTACAACTTAAAGGCTTTAAATTTTACGAGCACAAAAGATCTGATGCCGTATGCAGATAAAATGTTTGATTTATTTAATGAAAGTTATGCATCCTTGTCGTCATTTGTAGCAATTACAGACATTCAAAAAGCATTTTTAAAGAAGAAGTTTTTAAACTTCATCAACCCAGAATACATTAAGTTTGTGGTGAATGAGGCCGATGAATTAATTGCTTTTGGAGTTGTAATGCCTTCTTATGCAGAAGCCTTACAAAAAATAAAAGGTAAGTTATTCCCTTTTGGGTTCTTGCATATTTTAAAAGCAAAAAACTCTAAAAAATTAAATTTCTATTTAATCGGCATCCATCCTGAATATCAAAAGAAGGGCGTCCATTCCATTCTATTTAGTGCATTTCATAAAACCTTTAAAGAGAAAGGCATTCTAGAATGTCGAAGAACTCCAGAACTGGCAAATAACTTAGCAATTCAAAAATTATGGCGCGATTTTAATCCTGTGTTGATTAAAAAACGATGTACCTATAAAAAAGATTTGTAGAGTACTACTCACCCATTGCAGCTGCAACAGAAGCCGAAAGACGCTTGTAAACTCCTTTTCCTAAACGTTCTCTGATCACAGAAAATGCTTTTAAAGTTTCGTCCACATCCTCTAACGTATGCATAGAAGTTGGTATCAACCTCAGCAATATTAAGCCCTTAGGAATTACGGGATACACTACTATTGAACAGAAAATTCCATGATTTTCACGAAGGTCTTTTACCAAGGCCATCGCTTCAGGAATACTACCTTTTAAGTACACAGGAGTCACACAACTTTGAGTGGATCCTAAGTCGAATCCTCTCTCGCGTAAACCCGATTGCAATGCATTTACAATCTTCCAAAGGTTTGCTTTAAGTTCGGGCATGGTTCGAATCATATCCAAACGTTTAAGAGCGCCTTTTACCAACTGCATTTGCAAAGATTTTGCAAACATTTGTGAGCGTAAGTTATATTTTAAATAATCAATAATTTCTTGATCAGCAGCAATAAAAGCTCCTGTACTTGCCATAGATTTGGCAAAGGTTGCAAAATACACATCGATCTTATCTTGAACGCCTTGTTCCTGTCCTGCGCCTGCACCCGTTTTTCCGAGTGTTCCAAAACCATGTGCATCATCAACTAAAAATCTAAAATTAAATTTATCCTTCAGTGCTGCAATTTCTTTTAGCTTCCCTTGTTCGCCTCGCATTCCAAAAACACCTTCAGAAATTACCAAAATACCTCCACCAGTATGTTCGGCCATTTTGGTCGCACGCTCTAGATTTTTTTCTAAGCTTTCAATATCGTTGTGTTTGTAAGTAAAACGTTTTCCCATGTGTAAACGAACCCCATCAATAATACAAGCATGTGAATCTACATCATAAACAATAATATCATCCTTTCCAACTAACGCATCAATTGTGGACATGATTCCTTGATAACCAAAATTTAAGAGATAGGTTGCTTCTTTACTTACAAATTCTGCTAGTTCGTTTTGTAATTGCTCATGCAGTGAGGTATGCCCAGACATCATTCGAGCGCCCATTGGGTAAGCAGCCCCGTAATCATTGGCAGCTTCGGCATCGACTTTTCTAACTTCAGGATGATTTGCAAGACCCAAATAATCATTTATACTCCATGTGATGACATCCTTACCTTGAAATTTCATACGATTGGAAATCTGACCTTCCAGTTTCGGAAACACAAAATAACCTTCTGCTTGGCTTGCCCATTTACCTAATGGACCTTTGTCTTTATATATTTTTTCGAATAAGTCTCTCATCATAATTCCTAGTTAGTTCGGGGAACAAAATTATATAATAATATTCTTAAAACATAATAATTTAAGCAATTAAACAGAAACGAATATTGTGTGAATGATTTGGCGTTAGAAATGTGAGAATGATTTATTTAATAAATTCAACTGCTTGAGCAGCGACTTCATTTTTTTCATCAAAAAAGCCTTGGTCTTCCATCCATTGGTCATTAAATACTTTACTCATGTATCTTGATCCATGATCTGGGAAAATTAAAACAACAACATCCGTGGGTTTAAAAGCACCTTTTTGACTAAGCTGTTTTACGGCCTGAACAACGGCTCCAGATGTATAGCCAGCAAACAAACCTTCTGTTTGTGCCAGCTCACGGGCAGTATGCGCACTTTCTTCATCCGTTACCTTAATAAATTCATCGATGGAATCAAAATCGGTAGCTGTAGGAATTAAATTTTTCCCGAGTCCTTCAATACGGTAGGGATATATTTCATTGGAATCAAACTCTCTGGTTTCGTGGTATTTTTTCAAAACCGAACCATAAGCATCTACTCCGATGATTTTAATATCTGGATTTTGTTCTTTTAAATATTTTGCAGCTCCTGAGATGGTACCTCCAGTACCGCTACATGCAACTAAATGCGTAATCTTTCCTTGGGTCTGTTGCCACAATTCTGGCCCTGTAGATTTGTAATGAGCCTCTGTATTTAAGGAGTTAAAATATTGGTTTATATATACTGAGTCTTTAATTTCTTTGTGCAAACGTTTGGCTACTTCGTAGTAGGAACGGGGATCATCCGCATTCACATGGGCAGGGCATACATAAACTTTTGCTCCCATACTCTTGAGCATGTCAATTTTATCTAAAGATGATTTTGAACTGACCGCTAATACACATTTATAGCCTTTGATAATACTGACCATTGCAATACTAAAACCAGTGTTGCCAGAAGTTGTTTCAATAATTGTATCACCAGGTGTAAGAATGCCCTTCTTTTCAGCGTCTTCAATAATATGAAGCGCAATACGATCTTTAGAGGAGTGTCCTGGATTGAAACATTCTAATTTGGCTATAAACGTCCCAGGAGTACCCGATAAAATGCTATTTAACTTCACAAGAGGGGTGTTTCCAACCATCTCTAACACATTATCAAATATCAATTTATCTTTATTTACCAAGTTAGTGATTTTAAAAAGCAAAATTACACTATTTTTTTTAAACCTATTTTGCAATAGATTCTAAATCTAATAAAAAAGCATACTCCGTAGCCACTTCTTTCAAGGCTTCAAAACGTCCGGATGCACCACCATGCCCTGCCTCCATATTGGTTTTAAGATAGAGTTGAGATGTGTTTTTGTTTTGAGATCTTAAGCGTGCAACCCATTTGGCGGGCTCCCAATACTGAACCTGAGAGTCGTGAAGTCCTGTGGTTACTAACATATTTGGGTAGAGTTTGTTGGTAATATTGTCATAAGGCGAGTACGATTTCATGTACTCATAATAGTTTTTTTCATTAGGATTTCCCCACTCGTCATATTCTCCAGTCGTAAGCGGAATACTATCGTCCAACATCGTTGTTACCACATCCACAAAAGGAACCTGAGCAACCACTCCATTGTATAATTCAGGAGCTAAATTTATAACGGCTCCCATCAACAAACCTCCAGCACTGCCACCCATAGCATAATGATGCTTGGCAGAAGTGTACTTATTTTCAATCAAATATTTTGAACAATCTACAAAATCTGAAAAAGTATTTTTCTTATTGAATAATTTTCCATCCTCATACCATTGACGACCCAAATATTCGCCCCCTCTAATATGAGCAATTGCAAAAATAAAACCACGATCTAATAGACTCAGTCGAACCGTTGAAAAATAAGGATCTATTGTGCTTCCGTACGAACCATACGCATACAACAATAATGGAGTCTCAGACGATTTTTTGGTATCCACATGGCGTATCAATGAAATAGGGATTTGAGTTCCATCCGCAGCCGTTGCCCATAAGCGTTCTGAAGTGTAGTTTTCTTTTTTAAATTTACCTCCCAATACTTCTTGCTCTTTCTTGATGGTTTTAGTCTTTGTAACCATATCAAAGTCAATTATGGATGATGGAGTTGTTAAGGACTGATAGCCATATCTTAAAACAGTAGTATCAAAATCGACATTAGTGGTGGTGTAAGCCGTATAGGTTTCGCCTTCAAAAGGAAGGTAGTAACTACCTGATCCATCCCATCGTTTTATGAAGATTTGATTCAAGCCGTTTTCACGTTCCGAAACCACCAAAAAGTCTTTAAATATTTCGATGTCTTCTAGTAATACATTTTCTCGATGTGGGATTACATCCTTCCAATAGTTTTTTTCAGTTTGGGTTTCGGATGTTTTTGAGAGTTTGAAGTTTTGAGCACCATCGGCATTAGAAACGATATAAAATGAATCTTCGTAATGTGAAATACTATACTCTAAACCGCGTGTTCTGGGTTGAAACACTTTAAAATCAGCATCGGGAGTGTTGGCATCCAAAATTTGGTATTCAGTCGTTAGGGTGCTGTAACTCACAATTACTAAATATTTTTTGGACTTGGTTTTATAAACGCTCACTCCAAAAGTGTCATCAGTTTCTTCATAAATTAATTCATCTGATTTTTGATCGGTATTCAGTCGGTGTTTGTAGATCGCTTCCGAACGCAAAGTAGTTTCATCTTTCTTTGTATAAAATAAGGTTTTATTGTCATTTGCCCACGTACTTCCCCCAGTCGTATTTGAAATTTCATCCTTTAAAACTGTATTGGTTTTAAGGTCTTTAATATACAATGTGTATTGACGTCTACCTGTGGTGTCTATGCCATAAGAAACCAAATCATTATTAAGGTTTATGTTTAACCCTACCAACCTAAAATATGAATGATCTTTGGCCATTTCATTACAATCAAACAAAAGTTCTTCCTCGGCCTCTAAAGTGCCCTTTTTTCGAGTGTAGATAGGATAATCTTTCCCCGTCTCGTATTTGGTGATGTACCAATATCCATTGTATTTATAAGGAACAGAACTGTCGTCTTCTTTTATTCTGGACTTCATTTCTTCAAATAAAGACGTTTGAAATTCTTTCGTATGTGCCGTATGGGCATTATAATAATCGTTTTCTTTATTAAGATAATTAATCACTTCAGGATTTTCTCTATCGTTTAACCAATAAAATTCATCAATACGTACATCGTCATGAATTGTTAAATTTTTAGGGATTTGTTTTGCTAACGGAGCGTTTGGTAATTCAGACATTGAGTTTTGAGTCTTAGTATCACAAGAAAAAAGTGAACTTATTAAAATTAGGGATAAGAATTGGAGTTTCATAACAGAGAAAATTAGGTTTTGAGGTTCTAAACTTACAAAAAAAATATTATTTGCTTACAATTTCTAAAAGATTGGCATGCATTTCATCGGTATAATCTAAATGCGTCACCATTCTCAACTTACCACTTCCCATATCGCTTACAAGAATATCATGTGCTTTTAAATTATCTAAAAACAAAGCTTCATCTAAATTGGGGTTCAATTTAAAAATTACAATGTTAGTTTCTACGGGTTCAACACTTGCAACAGCTTCTAATTGCTGCAAAACTGAGGCAATTTCTTTAGCTTTTTGGTGGTCTTCTTTGAGGCGGTCGTAATGGTGGTTTAATGCATAAGAAGCTGCTGCAGCGAGCGATCCTATTTGACGCATACCTCCACCCAACATTTTTCGAATGCGTAAGGCTTTGTTCATCAACGCTTCATCTCCAACCAACATAGACCCCACGGGTGCTCCAAGTCCTTTACTAAAACACACAGATATTGTATCAAATACGGCTCCATACTGAAGTGCTGTTTCAGATTTTGCGATGAGAGCATTCCACAAACGAGCACCGTCTAAATGAAACCCTAAATGATGGGCATCACAAACCTTACGAATATTTTTAATTTCATTAAAATCCCAGCAAGCGCCTCCTCCTTTATTAGTTGTATTTTCCAAGGTCACTAAGGAAGTCAATGGGCTGTGGTAAAAATCGGGAGGATTAATGGCAGCTTCTACTTGTGCTGCAGTCATCATACCGCGATGTCCATCTACAAGCCGACAAGACACGCCACTATTGAAAGAGACGCCTCCACCTTCATAATTATAAACATGTGCATACTTATCACATATCAATTGCTCCCCAGGTTGTGTATGAAGTTTAATAGCCGTTTGATTTGCCATCGTTCCAGAAGGAAAAAACAGGGCTTTTGATTTTCCAAAAAGGGTTGCAACTCGGTCTTCTAAGGCATTCACTGTTGGGTCTTCAGCATAAACATCATCGCCTAGTTTGGCAGTCATCATGGCGTCTAACATCCCTTTGGATGGCCTTGTAACCGTATCACTTCTTAAATCTATTCGCATGCAATTTATTTTGGATATAAAACTACATATTATTTTAATTCTATGCTATAAATTCTATTTTTGTCTTTCGAAATAAAATTATGATAACACACGATCACATTAAAGATCTTTTTGAGCGCCTTGGTGCGTTAAGGAGGTATCTTTGACTTAGATGCCAAACGCATTGAAATTCAAAATGAAGAAGAAAAAACTTTTTCGCCTGATTTTTGGAACGATTCAAAGGCTGCCGAGTTGCTCATGAAATCCTTACGAGTCAATAAAAAATGGGTTAGCGATTTTGAAAAAGCACAAACTTACACAGAAGATCTAGAAGTTTTATTTGATTTTTATAAAGATGGAGATGCAACTTCTGAAGACGTTGAAAATCAATTTGAGCGTGCTTCCAATTTTTTAGAAGACCTTGAATTCAGAAACATGCTTTCTGAGGATGGTGACGGACTCAGTGCCGTATTACAAATTACGGCAGGTGCTGGAGGTACTGAAAGTTGTGATTGGGCCAGTATGCTCATGCGGATGTATATCATGTATGCTGAGAAAAATAATTTTAAAATCAAGGAACTCAACCTTCAAGATGGCGATGTGGCAGGAATCAAAACCGTGACGCTTCAAATTGAGGGCGACTTTGCTTTTGGATGGCTTAAAGGAGAAAACGGGGTGCATCGTCTGGTGCGGATTTCTCCTTTTGATAGCAATGCCAAGCGGCATACAAGTTTTGCGTCTGTTTATGTCTATCCTCTTGTGGACGATACCATTGAAATCGATATCAACCCAGCGGATATTGAAATTACTACCGCTCGTTCGAGCGGCGCTGGGGGACAAAACGTGAATAAGGTTGAAACAAAAGTGCAATTAACTCACAAACCTTCTGGGATTCAAATTTCATGTTCTGAAACTCGCTCACAACATGACAACCGATCAAGAGCAATGCAAATGCTAAAATCGCAATTGTATGAAATTGAACTCAAAAAACAAATGGCTCAACGCGAAGATATTGAAGCAGGTAAAATGAAAATTGAATGGGGAAGTCAAATCCGGAATTACGTTATGCATCCCTACAAACTTGTAAAAGATGTACGAACGGCAGAAGAAACAGGCAATGTTGACAATGTCATGAACGGAGAAATTAATCCTTTCCTAAAAGCTTATCTAATGCTTATGGGGCAAAAAGAAAAACCAGATACCTTATGATAACAATTTACCACAACAACCGCTGTCGAAAATCACGTGAAGGACTTCAAACCGTTCAAGCATCTGAATTACCTTATGAAGTCATTGACTATATTTCCAATCCTCTGAATGAAAAAGAACTCGAGCAAATCATTACAATCTTGGAAATCGAACCCATCGATCTTGTGCGAAAAAATGAAGCGATTTGGAAGTCAGATTTCAAAGGGAAGGTGTTGTCAGACAAAGAATTAATTAAAGCCATGGCAACCCATCCAAAAATCATAGAACGCCCCATTGTGATTCATAAAAACAAAGGCGTAATTGGACGTCCCAAAGAACGAATTCTTGATATTCTTTGACATTCGCTGCCTCCTTTTTATTTAACACAATATTAACCAAAACAAAGCGGTTTACAGGTTACTTTTGCACACAATTTTAACCAATGATAAACAAGAATTTTTTATTTTTATTTGCTTTAATTTTATCTAACACCTATTTGATTGCTCAAAGTGGAGCAAATTCTCATGTGGTTTCTGGAACCATCATCGAAAGAGAAACCCAGTCTCCACTCGAATATGCAACCATTGCTTTTTTTAGTCCTACCGAGAATAGGGTTATCGGTGGTGGTATTACAGATTCAGAAGGAAATTATAGCATTATAATTCCCACAGGGGTTTATGATATTTCTTTTGAGTACTTCTCACTCATGACACGCATCAAATCTAATTACAACATTACTCAAAATGTTAATTTTGGGATCATTGAACTTGAAGAAGAACTGCAATCATTGGAAGTCGTTGATCTCATTGCTGAAAAAACAACGGTTGAAATTAAGCTAGATAAAAAAATATACAATGTTGGAAAAGACCTCACTGTAAGAGGCGGAAGTGTGAGTGATGTTTTAGACAATGTTCCTTCTGTTTCTGTAGATATTGAAGGGAATGTAGCGTTGAGAGGAAATCAAAATGTACGGATTTTAATAAATGGAAAACCCTCTGGGTTGGTAGGACTGAATTCAACGGATGCGTTGCGGCAATTACCAGCTGATGCGATCGAAAAAGTAGAAATTATCACCTCTCCCTCTGCACGCTATGATGCCGAAGGGACTGCCGGAATTCTGAATATTATTTTGAGACGAAGCAAACTCCTTGGATTAAATGGTGCTGTCATTTTAAATGCAGGACATCCCGATCAATTAGGGGCTTCTGGAAATATTAATTACCGAACAGGAAACATAAACATCTTTAACACTTCAGGTTATTCTTACAGAAATAGCCCAGGCAATTCTACTACAAAAACCGAATTTTTCAATACTGAATACGACGCTAACGGACTGCTCATTCAAGATGATCCAAATACATTTCGGAATGAATATCGAACTTTTGAGCGGATTCGAAAAGGATTTAACAGCAATACAGGGATCGAATGGTACATCAATCCAACCACTTCTTTGACCTCTGCTTTTTTGGTTCGTAAAAGTGACAATCGTAATGAGACCTTTAACAGAGCAGAAACGTTTGATGCTTCAAACAACCTCGTCAGTCAGTCTTTGCGGTATGATCCCGAATTTGAAACCGATGAAACCACTCAGTTTTCTATTAATTTTGACAAACAATTTCATGGCAATAGCGACCATCGTTTGACTTTAGATTTTCAAGTTGAAAACAATGCGGAAGACGAAAATTCCATTATTTACAACAATTCGGTCGCTGCCGAGCGTGTCCAAACCATCGAAGATCAAGAACGTGTATTGCTCCAAACCGATTTTACACTTCCCATTGGAGAACACAGTCGATTTGAAGCTGGTTATAACGGACGTTTTAGTAAAAATACCACTGACTATACATTAGAGTTTGCCAACAATGATGTCTTTGTTTTGGATACCAATGTGAGCAATACCTTAGTATACAAAGAGGATGTCAATGCATTTTATTCTCAATATGGAAGCAAACTAAAAGATAAATTTTCATTTTTACTCGGCTTACGATTAGAATCGACACGGATCAGCATCCAACAGCTCAGCAGTAATGAGTATAACAACAATAATTATGTAGGACTCTTTCCTACAGTTAATTTGGGGTATGAATTTTCTGAAACCCAAAGTTTGACATTGGGTTACAACCGTCGAATTAGCAGACCACGCTCTCGATTTTTAAATCCATTTCCTTCTAGAAGTAGTGCAACAAATTTATTTCAAGGGAATCCAAATATCAACCCAAGTTATTCGAATGGGTTTGACATCGGCTACCTAAACAAGTTTGATGTTTTAACGCTCAACACTTCTTTGTATTTTAACCATGCTACCGACGTTTTTACTTATGTTAGTGAAGATACGGGAGAAGAAGTTATAATAGACGGTCAGAGCGTCCCTGTCATTCGACGTGGACCTATCAATTTAGCAGAAAATGACCGCTATGGGTTTGAGTTTACATTAACCTACAGACCCTCCAAAAAGTGGAACATGAATGCAAATTTTAACCTCTATCAATCAATCATTAGAGGGAGTTATAAAGGCCTGAATTATGATTCTGAAAACTTAGCTTGGTTTGTTCGTTTGAATAACAAATACACCTTACCTGGAATGGTAGAGTGGCAAACACGTTTGAGTTATGATGGACCACGAATAGACGCTATCAATAAGCGAGAGGGGCGGTTTTCGACCAATATGGCGTTTAGTAAAGACCTGTTTGA
>Ga0209555_10001450_pt1 | contig 18194 bp, 15 predicted proteins | sample SaaInl85LU_5_DNA_FD_184643 | JGI IMG/M metagenome (GOLD analysis project Ga0209555, IMG submission 184643) | Marine microbial communities from expanding oxygen minimum zones in the Saanich Inlet - ESP_85LU_5_DNA (SPAdes) (version 2) | ecosystem: Environmental > Aquatic > Marine > Intertidal... | reverse complement strand
CCAGATAATAGTCAGAATGCAAATCAAATGCATATCGAAATCCACTCTAAAAAACCCGGTTTTTCAGTTGAAATGTTAACCATTCCAAATAAAGAAACATCTAATCAATCTTGGATGAATAAACTCTTTATGGGGACAAAAATCACCAATACAGAAATTCCTATTAGATCGTATCAATTAAAAGGTGATGTATTAGAATATGTCAACTATGCAGATGGCTTAACAAAGTCAATTCCTCTCAGTTTGATTCATAATAATACTTCAAAATACATTCAAAAGAAAACCTTCTATTTTGGAACCGACAAATACGGTAGAGATTTACTGAGTAGATTAATCGTAGGGACACGAATTTCATTTTTCATCGGTTTTATTGCGGTTTTTATTTCCTTATTCATCGGTATTTCTATAGGAGCAATTGCAGGATATTTTGGCGGAAAAGTAGATGCATTTATCATGTGGATCATTAATATCACTTGGTCTATACCTACTTTATTATTAGTCATTGCAATAACATTAGCTTTGGGCAAAGGTTATTGGCAAGTTTTTATTGCCGTTGGATTAACCATGTGGGTAGAAGTTGCCAGAGTAGTACGAGGGCAGGTTTTAACTACCAAACAACAACAATATGTAGAAGCTGCTAAAGCTTTAGGCTATTCTAATTTTAGAATTATTTTTAGACATATTTTACCCAATATTATGGCACCCGTCATTGTAATTTCTGCAGCTAATTTTGCAGCTGCTATATTAATAGAAAGCGGATTAAGTTTCTTAGGAATTGGTGCACAACCTCCTACTCCTTCTTGGGGCGCAATTATAAAAAATCATTACAATTATATCATTTTAGGAAAACCTTATTTAGCCGTTATTCCAGGGTTAGCAATAATGAGTCTTGTAATGGCTTTTATGTTAATTGGAAATACTTTACGTGATGCGTTAGATGTGAAAACTTAGGTTATTTATTTAAGATACTACCTAAATATCTTCTTGAAGTTCTTATTTTTGTTTTCTTAATTTCTTATATGAGTTACCAAGTAGAATTTGCAACCAAATGGTCTGATTTTGATCCAAACCGACATATGCGCCATACAGCTTATAATGATTATGCGGCAGAAGTTCGAATTCGCTATTTTACACATGCCGGATTTCCAGTAGATCAAATTTCTAAAGACAATATTGGTCCAATTTTATTTACAGAACACACTTCATTTAGAAAAGAAATTCATTCGGGAGAAAATATTATTGTCAATGCAAAATTATCGGCTCTAAATGATGACAAAAGCAGATGGAAAATGCGTCATGAAATCTTTAACGAGTCAGGAAAAGTCGCAGCAATTATTGATGTGTATGGCGCTTGGATTGATTTAGAGAAAAGAAAATTAGCTGTATTACCTTCAAAATACGATACTTTATTAGATGGATTGGATAAAACCGAAGATTTTGAATTGATTAAATCGAAGAGAAACTAATTTTATTTCTCTAAATCAATTACAATTTTACCTTTTACTTTTCTATCCATCATATCTTCTAATGCTTTCGGAGCATCGTCTAAAGAATAGGTAGCATCTATATGAGGTTTTATGTCTCCTTTCGCAAACCAAGTCAATAATTGATGAATATTTTGTAAACTTTTCTGTGGTTCTTTTTGTGCAAATACACCCCAAAAAACACCAACAATATCAGCTCCTTTTAATAGCGGTAAATTAAGAGGAATCTTAGGGATTTGTCCGTTAGCAAAACCAATTACCAAATGTCTTCCTTTCCAGGCGATGGATCGAAATGCTTGTTCAGAGAAATCTCCACCAACGGGATCATAAATAACATCTACACCTTTTCCGTTGGTTAATTCTTTCACCCGCTCTTTTAAATTCTCTGTTGTATAATTTATAGTTACATCTGCACCAAATTCTTTGCATAAAGCTAGTTTTTCATCTGAAGAAGCTGCTGCAATCACCTTTGCTCCCATCAATTTTGAAAGTTCTACCGCTGTAATTCCGACTCCTCCTGATGCACCCAATACCAAAACGGTTTCTCCTTCTTGTAATTTTGCTCTGTCTTTTAATGCATGAAACGATGTTCCGTAGGCTAATAAAAATGCGGAGGCATTCACCATCGACATTCCACTGGGTTTTGGGAAACAATCTTTAGCAGGAATAATTGCTTTTTCTGCGAAACCACCAAACGGAATAAAACCAACAACTTCATCGCCAATTTGAAAACCTTTTACTTCTTCACCAACGGCTTCAATAATTCCGGCAACATCACTTCCTGGTGAAAATGGAAATGGAGGTTTAAATTGATACTTCCCTTGTATGATTAATGTATCTGGGAAATTGACACTACACGCTTTTACAGTGATTAACAATTCTCCTTTTTTGGGTGAAGGATTCTCTACTTCTTGATAAGTTAATGAAGAGGGCAATCCGAATTGGTTACAAACAATGGCTTTCATAAATAGTATTTGGATTCTAAAAATACATCCAAAATCTAGAATAAAAAAAGCTTCTTGAAAAATCAAGAAGCTTTTTTATTTTGTACAGGTACTTCGACAATGCTCAGCATAAACTCAGAGACTCCCTTCGATTTCAGTTCTACTAGCTCACTGCAAACGCTCAGGGTAAACTTCTCGTCTCTATTTTTTTTTAATAACTTTTCTAAAAAGCAAAAACTCCTTGAATCATCAAGGAGCTTTCTCTTATTGTACAGGCGGAGAGACTCGAACTCTCACACCTCGCGGCACTAGATCCTAAGTCTAGCGTGTCTACCAATTCCACCACGCCTGCAACTAAACTGAACTATTTTTCAGCATTCGGAGTGCAAATATAAGCATTCGTCTCAAATCGCAAAGCAGATTCTTACTAATTTTAGTATTTTTGAGTTCAAGTAAAAACAAATCATGTCAGACATAAAAAAATATATTGAAACGAACAAAGATCGTTTCATCAATGAACTCATTGAACTTTTAAAAATTCCTTCTGTTAGTGCAGATCCTGCCTTTAATCAGGATGTTTTAAATACGGCTGATGCCGTTAAAGAAAGCCTAGAAAAAGCAGGGTGTGATTTTGTAGAAATATGCGAAACTCCTGGATATCCAATTGTCTATGGAGAAAAGATAATTGATAAAAATCTACCAACTATCTTAGTCTATGGTCATTATGATGTTCAACCAGCTGATCCTTTACATTTATGGGACTCTCCAGCTTTTGAACCCGTAATAAAGAAAACCGATATTCATCCAGAAGGAGCCATTTTTGCTCGTGGTGCGTGTGACGACAAAGGTCAGATGTACATGCACGTTAAAGCTATGGAATATATGACGGCTACAGGAAATCTTCCTTGTAATGTAAAATTTATGATTGAAGGTGAAGAAGAAGTTGGTTCGGAAAGCTTGGGTTGGTTTGTTAAACAACATCAAAAAAAATTAGCGAATGACGTCATCTTAATTTCTGATACCGGAATGATTGCCAATGATATTCCTTCTATCACAACAGGATTACGGGGTCTAAGTTATGTAGAAGTTGAGGTTACTGGACCTAACAGGGATTTACATTCTGGATTGTATGGTGGAGCAGTTGCAAATCCTATCAATATTCTAACAAAAATGATTGCTTCATTACATGATGAAAATAATCATATTACCATTCCCGGTTTTTATGATAAAGTCGAAGAATTATCAAGATTAGAACGTGATGAAATGGGTAAAGCTCCTTTTTCTCAAGAAGCATACAACAAAGCTCTTGATATTGAAGAAGAGCATGGTGAAAAAGATTATTCAACCAATGAAAGAAATTCTATTAGACCAACACTTGATGTCAATGGAATTTGGGGTGGATATACTGGAGAAGGTGCAAAAACTGTGATTGCCTCAAAAGCCTATGCAAAAATATCGATGCGTTTGGTTCCTAATCAGGATTGGCATGAAATCACTGATTTATTTGTAAAACATTTTGAGAGTATCGCTCCTAAATCTGTGAAAGTAAAAGTAACTCCACATCATGGTGGACAAGGTTATGTCACTCCAATTGATAACATCGCTTATCAAGCAGCAAGCAAAGCGTATGAAACAACCTTTGGAAAAACGCCTATTCCTCAAAGAAGTGGTGGAAGCATTCCGATTGTTTCTTTATTTGAAGACGAATTAAAAAGCAAAACGATATTAATGGGATTCGGTTAGATAGTGATGCAATTCACTCACCTAACGAACATTTTGGTATCTTTAATTACTTAAAAGGAATCGAAACCATTCCTTATTTTTATAAATATTTTACAGAATTATCTAAATAAAAAAAAGAGCCAATTGGCTCTTTTTTTTATTTGAGAATATATGCTTTTATGATATAGTCTATTTCTGGATAATTCTTCTTTAAAAACTTGTTCCCGAATTTATTTATCGAATCTTGTTTCATTCCAAGTTTATTTCCATACTTATCATAAAATTTCAATACATTGTCCATACCACTGGTAACTTTAGCAATGACAGGAAATCCTTTTACACCAGAATAATCTAAAGAATCTAAGCGCTTATTATCTTTTAGGTTGATAAAAATTTGAGTTGTTCTCGTTTTTACTGTTGATCTAGCAAAAGCTACGGTTCCTTTTATATTAGATAATTGAACTTCTTCATCTTCTACTCCAATACCATTCCAGCCTTTATTGACAATACTGTCATTATGAATTCCAAACTGTGCCACAAAATTAGGAACCACTCTAAATATAGCTATATCTGTATAAAATTCATTTTTAATCAATTGATATAAACGATCTACACCCTTTGGAGACCATTCTCTATTTGCTTCAATATCAAAGTTTCCTTGTGTCGTTTCAAAACGAGCTCTAAAAGTTTCAGGTGCTTGTTCTTTTGTCCACTTTTCTTTGAAGAGTTTTGGACTACATGAAACAATTGAAATAATTGAAATAATTATTACAGCGAAAAAAAATCTTTTCATAATCGAGTAGTATCATTTATTAATCGGTTCAAAGATATTGAAATGTACCTTCATGTTTAAATAAATCGAACTATTTAGTATCGGCTTTTAACTTTCTATTAAGAAACAAATTAGCTTCTAGAACGTTCTAATAGAATAACCCATCTTTAAAACTATTTCTATGCTCAAAAAATTCTTCTTGCTTTGTTCTGGCGTAGACCAAAAACTTATCGATAATTGTTCTAACGGCGAACAAAACAAATACGTTGGTATCGGTGCAACTGTTTTCTTTACAGCTGTAATGGCTACTTTGGCTGCTAGTTATGCATTATATACTGTTTTTGACAATATATTTACTGCTGTTTTTTTCGGATTGATATGGGGTTTACTCATTTTTAATTTAGATCGATTTATCGTTTCTACTATTAAAAAAAACGATTCAAAATGGAAAGAGTTACTTCAAGCAACACCTAGAATTATTTTAGCTATGATTATAGCAATGGTAATTTCTAAACCTTTAGAATTAAAAATATTTGAAAAAGAAATTAATCAAGTTTTATTGACTGAGAAAAATCAAATGACCCTTGAGAATAAAGATCAATTAGCAAAACAATTTGAACCCGAAATCTTACAATTAAATGAAGGAATTAAATCTTTAAAGCAAGAAATCTCTGATAAAGAAATAGTTGTAAACGATTTGTATGAAACTTATATTTCTGAAGCTGAAGGAAGAAAAGGAACCCTGTTATTAGGAAAAGGTCCGGTTTACAAAGAAAAAAGAGACAAACATGACACTGCCTTACAAGAACTCTCAATCTTAAAAAAAGACAATACTCTAAAGATTAAAGACAGTGAAAATGCCATTGCTCAATTACAGATAGATCAGAAAAAAGCTATTGCAACAACACAACCGATTATTACAAATTTTGATGGTTTTATGGCGAGAATTAATCCTTTAGGGAAACTTCCGTGGCTGCCCTCTTTCTTTATTTTTTTATTGTTTTTAGCGATAGAAACATCACCGATTTTCACCAAATTAGTTTCTCCAAAAGGAGCATATGATTACAAACTAGAAGAAGAAGAATCTGCAATTAAAACTTGGGCAAACCAACAAATCCATCAACAAAAAATGATATTAGATGCTGATGTTATTGTAAATGAGAAAGTCTATAAAGACATTCAAGAAGATGAAGATGTATATGCATACAAACGTCAAAAAGCAAGAGAATTAATGCGAGATCAAGCAGATGCTTTTTATAAAAAACAAAAAGGATTATTATAATTGAATGCTATTATGAGAAATCTAATTTAGAAGGCAATTGAAAACTAATAAAAAAGTAGTCTACTATCTAAAAAAGATGATTGATAAAAGATGGTTTCGAGAACCTCTGGTAAATATATTTTCACTGAATAAAGTGAGTAAATGACAAGATATTACTCCTTATCAGACATTTTCTTCACATAATCAGTAATAATAACAATTTGTGTTGGACCTACTTTACCTTCAATATATTTTGCATTTTCATGATCTAAAGAAATTCGTCTTACTGCTGTTCCTTGTTTTGCAATCATACTAGATCCTTTTACTTTTAAATCTTTAATTAACACAACCGAATCACCTGCTTGTAAAATAGCTCCGTTGGCATCTCTATGAATTATTTTTTCATTTTCATCTAAATGTTCTCCTGTTTCTTTGGCAAAATTTAATTCAGACTCTTCTAAATACATCATATCTAATAAATCTTGTGGCCAACCTTCTTTTCTTAAACGAGACAACAATCTCCAAGCAACAATTTTTACTGGACTATATTCAGACCACATACTATCATTTAAACATCTCCAATGGTTGGCATCGGTAGTTTCTGGATTTTCAATTTGTCCTATACAAACATCACAAACTAATACACTTCCATCAACACCTCCAGTTGAAGTTGGAGGAACTTCATACATCTCTAAATTATTTGGAGAAGTACATAATTCACATTGATTTCCACTTCTACTTTGTAATTCTTCTAATAATGTCATATGATTTATTTGTTTGGTAAATGTATATTATTTAACTTCCAAAGAAGTGAATTTAAAAGTATTTCCATCAAAAAGCCCTTTATCACTTAACTTTAAAGACGGGATTACTAGCAAAGCCATAAAAGATAATGACATAAATGGAGCTTTTAAAGTACTACCCATTTCTTTTGCCAAGATATCCAATTCTGCGTAAGATTTCCCAATTACTTCAGCAGATTGATCACTCATTATACCTGCTACTGGTAATGCTACTATTCTTTCTACAGCTGTATCAACCACACAAATTCCTCCTTTATTTTTAATCAATAGATTAACTGCTTTACAAATCATTTCATCGGATGTTCCTACAGCGATAATATTATGAGAATCATGTCCTACAGAACTTGCAATTGCTCCAGTTTTTAATCCAAAATTTTTAATAAATGCTATCGAAGGTTTAGAATTTAGATATCTGTTAACCACCGTCATTTTTAGCACATCATTTATTGTATTTGACACTAAATTTCCATCAATTATTAATGAATCTGAAGCAATTTCATTGGTTACCAATTCTCCATCCAATGCTTCGATTACTCGAATTTTTTTTGAATTGGATAAAAACGCAAAGTCAGACACGTTTTTCTTTTCTGTGTTAAAATTATTCAACACATCAAATTCTGCATGTTTTACATATGAGTTTCCATTTTCTGCGACCAATTCTCCATTGATATACGTTCGCATTACCTTAAATTTTTCTAAATCTTCTACCAGAATAAAATCAGCATCGTCTCCTTCTTGCAATAACCCAACATCTAAATTATAGTGTTTTACAGGATTCACACAAGCCGCTTGTAAGACTTTAAAAACATCCATTCCTTTTGCTACAGCTCTTTCGCACAATAGATTGATATGTCCGACTAACAAATCATCAGGATGTTTATCATCTGAACAAAACATCATGTTTTCAAAATGCTCAGGCAATAAATCAATTAAGGCTTCAAAATTCTTTGCGGCACTTCCTTCTCTAATGATGACTTTCATTCCTTTCTGCAACTTTTCAGAAGCTTCATCATAGCTAAAACATTCGTGATCTGTTGAAATTCCGGCTGAAATATATTTGGTAACAGCTTCGCCTCGTAGACCAGGAGCATGACCATCAATAGGTTTATTATAATATTTTGCCCAAGCTATTTTTTTCATCACTTCTTCATCGTCAAATAAAACTCCAGGATAATTCATCATTTCAGCTAAATATTTAATAGCTGGATTGGCCATCATTGTTTTGATATCATCAGAATTTATAACTGCCCCTGCACTTTCAAATGACGTTGCAGGAACACAAGATGGAGCACCAAAATTAAATTTTAAAGGGACTTTCTTTCCGTTTTCAATCATAAAATCAACACCTTTTACTCCTAAAACATTGGCGATCTCATGCGGATCAGAAACTGTAGCAACAGTTCCATGAATAACCGCAATTTTTGCAAATTCTGACGGAACCAACATAGAGCTTTCTATATGAATGTGGGCATCTATAAATCCTGGAAGAATAAAATTTTCTTCAGAATGTTTTGATTCTCGAACATCAACTATTTTTCCATTCTCAAACTCAACTTCACCTTTATAGATTCGTCGTTTTTTAATGTCTACAATATTTCCTCTAATAATCATCTTGTGATATTTATAAAACAAAGTAAGTGAAATTAAAATACTTATCTTTAAACCTCAAATTAAAAATCAATAATCAAATCATGTATAAAAAAACACTTGTTTTAGCCTTAGGATTCTTTATCTCTTTTGCTAGTTTATCACAAAAAAAGGAAGTTAATAAATGGGATGTAAATAATCCTCATGAGGATTGGAAATATAAAAACTTCAATCTTAAAACAGATGAAGGTACTTGGATGAATTTAGATATAAGTCCTGATGGAAAAACAATTATTTTTGACATGTTGGGCGATATATATAGTATGCCTGTTTCTGGTGGAAAAGCTACAGCTTTAAGAACTGGTTTAGCCTATGAAGTTCAGCCTAGATTTAGTCCCGATGGAAAATATATATCCTTTACAAGTGATCTTGAAGGCGGAAATAATATTTGGGTAATGACTGCTGATGGAAAAAATGCAAAATCAATTACCAAAGAAAAATTCAGATTGTTAAACAATGCTGTTTGGACACCAGATGGAAAGTCGATCATTGCAAGAAAGCATTACACTTCTCAACGTTCTGTTGGCGCAGGAGAGATGTGGCAATATTCATTTTCTGGAAGTGCTGGTTTGCAATTAACTAAAAGAAAAAATGACCAGCAAGATGTAAATGATCCTTCTGTATCACCCGATGGAAAATATTTATACTATTCAGAAGACATGTATCCTGGCGGATATTTTCAATACAATAAAGACCCAAATAGTCAGATATATGCCATTAAACGATATGATTTTTCTACTGGAAAAACGATAATAGTTACAGGTGGACCAGGAGGTGCAGCGAGGCCTGTAGTTTCTAAAGATGGAAAATCATTAGCATTTGTAAAAAGAATTCGTGAAAAAACAGTTTTATACATTCATAATTTAGAAACTGGAGAAGAAACTCCAATTTACTTTGACTTGGATAAAGATCAACAAGAGGCTTGGGCTGTTTTTGGTGTCTATCCTTATTTTAGTTGGATGCCTAACAATGAAGATATCGTTTTTTGGAGTGCTGGTAAAATTCACACCATAAATGTAGCTTCTAAAATTGTTAGAAACATTCCTTTTGAAATTGATGCTAAAATTAAACTTGCTGAAACTCACAATGTAAAAAGAAAAGTGTTTTCAGAAACGTTTACTTCAAAAATGATAAAAGATGCTAAAACTTCTCCTGATGGAAAAACATTAGTATTTACATCATTGGGTCAGATTTACAAAAAGAGTTTGCCAGATGGAACTCCAACTAGAGTAACCAATTTAACTGATTTTGAAGCGGATGCTAGTTTCTCTCCTGATGGAAAATCTATCTTATTTGTCACTTGGAATGATGAAAATCTAGGAAGTATCCATTCAATAAATTTAGACGGTACAGGATTAAAAAAACTAACTTCAGAAAAAGGGATCTATAGAACTCCAGTTTATGACAGATCTGGAAGTAAAATTGCTTATAGAAAAGAAAGCGGTAATGGTGATCAAGGTTTTGATTTCACAAAAGAAACCGGAATATACATCATGAGTTATACAGGTACGTATCCAAAAAGAATCTCAGAATCTGGAGAATTTCCTATGTTTTCTCATGACAATCAACGTGTATTCTTCCAAACTGGAGGATCTTTCTTTGGAAACTTAACTAAAAAATTAAAAAGTGTAAACTTAGATGGAAAAGACGAAAAAAGTCATTTTACTTCTAAACTTGCCAATAGAATTGTACCAAGTCCAGATAATAAATGGGTAGCTATTATTCATCTACATAAAGTATATGTGGCGCCATTTGTACACAATGGAAAAGAGATTAATATTGATGCAAATACTAAGTCTTTTAAAGTAGAGAGCTTGTCTAAAGAAGCGGGAATTAGTTTACACTGGTCTTCTTCAAACAAAAAAGTTCATTGGACTTTGGGTGATGAGTATTTTACTAAAAATGTAATCAATAACACAACCGATCCTTTTGCAAAAACAAATTTAGATACAGCAGAAGCAACAGGAATCAAAGTTAATTTAGAAGTAAAATCAGATATCCCAGAAGGTAGAGTTGCTTTTACCAATGCTAGATTAATTACCATGGATAATGATAAAGTTATCGAAAACGGAACCATTATCGTGTATCAAAATAAAATTGAAAAAATTGGTAAATCAAGTTCTATAACAGTTCCAGCAGATACCAAAGTTTATGATATGAAAGGCAAAACCATTATGCCTGGAATTGTAGACGTTCATGCACATGTTGGTGCTTTTAGAAATGGATTAAGCACTCAAAAGCATTGGCAATTTTATGCAAACTTAGCTTTTGGTGTGACTACTTCTCACGATCCATCGGTTCATACCCAAGCAGCTTTTACTTTAGAAGAATTACAGAAAAGTGGAAAAACAGTCGGACCAAGATTATTTTCTACTGGATTTATTTTATATGGAGCTGAGGGAGATTTTAAAGCCGTTGTAAACAATTTAGAAGATGCACGTTTTGCTATAGCTAGAACGAAAGCTTTTGGAGCGAAATCTGTAAAAAGTTACAATCAACCTAGAAGAGAACAACGTCAGCAAATTATGCAAGCTGCTAGAGAGTTAGGAGTTAATGTAGTCCCAGAAGGAGGTTCAAATTTCTACTCTAATATGAGTATGATTTTTGACGGTCATACAGGGATTGAACATAATATTCCTGTAAATCCAGTATATAAAGATGTATTATCATTATGGAAAAACAGTAAAACTGGCTATACACCAACCCTAATTGTAAATTATGGAGGAATGAATGGAGAAATGTTTTTCTATGAAGAAAGTAATGTCTGGGAAAACGAAACTTTATTAAAATATACTCCAAGATATGTGGTTGATACAAGATCTCGTCATCGAATTAAAATTCCACAAAAAGAATATGAAAATGGACATATTTTAACATCAAGAACTGTAACAGATTTATCAAAATTAGGTGTAAAAGTAAATTTAGGAGCTCACGGACAATTACAAGGTTTAGGCGCACACTGGGAATTATGGATGCTACAACAAGGAGGGATGTCTAACCTAGACGCTTTAAAAGCGGCAACAATTAATGGCGCTGAATATATTGGTGTTGGTGATGAATTAGGCTCTCTAGTAAAAGGAAAATTAGCCGATTTAATTATTCTTGATAAAAACCCATTAGAAAATATTAGACATACAAACACTGTTACTCATACCATGGTTAACGGACGTTTATTTGATATTGCTACAATGAATGAAATTGGAAATTACGATAAGAAAAGAACTAAGTTCTATTGGGAAAACGGAAAATACAACCAAGGAGTACCTTTTAACTTTGATACTAGAAGCTTTACAAAACCGACTTGTAGTTGTCATGAATAAGTAACTATATTATCGAATATAAATAAACAAAACGCATCAGGAAATTTAATTCTTGATGCGTTTTGTTATTAACTTTAAAAGCTTGCTATAAATTATTCAATTCTTACTTTAGTTTTTTTGTCAAACTTTTCGCAACCAAATCATAGGAATGATCAATCAATTCAAAAGCTAACGAATCATTTACATCATCGTTTAATGTAACAGTATTCCAATGTGTTTTATTCATATGCCAACCAGGGTTAATTCCGTCATATTCGCTTCGTAATTCTTCCGATCTTTCAGGGTCACATTTTAGATTCACTTTTGTTTCACCTTGTTCCCAATGATCTAATCCTACCAACGCAAACATCTTTCCCTTCACTTTAAAAACTAGGGTAACATCATCAAAAGGGAAATGCTCGGTCACTCCTTTTTTTGTAATACAATGTTCTCTGAGTTGTTCTATGTTCATGATTTCTGTTTATACCTGATAATTTTTTCTGTAAACCCAATCCAAAACGGACTAATAATTAATGTGATTGCTATTAGAGATATGGTAAACGAATAACTAAACGAAGTGATAATATCCATATTATAAGCAGCAAGACATAACATAAAACTTAATTCACCGATTTGTGCTAGATATGCTCCACCTAAAATAGCGTCCTTCCAATCGGATGAAAATAATCGCAAAATAATAGTATTTAATAAATGATTGGTGAAAAAAACGGCCAATAATGCAACTAGAATAGTGTTGCTGTTGTTTAAAATAAATGCCAAATCTATTTGTAGGCCTACTCCAATAAAGAAGATTGATACAAAGAGAATTCTAAAGGAGTTAAGGGTGTCATGAATCCATTCTGTTGAGTTTCCAGCATGCATAATCATCCCTCCAATGAAAGAACCTAATGCTGGTGATAATCCAAAAAAAGAAGACAATAAAGCACCTCCAAAACAAAAAACCAACGCAATAAAAACTTGAAGCTCATGATCTTTTTCAATGGTTTTAGCAAATGGAATTTTGACTTCCTTTTTAATATAGATATAAATTAAAATAGCAGTAAAAACTACCGCACCAACCAACAACAAAGAGATATCTGTAGTAGATTGTTCTTGACCTCCTAACATAGAAATGATCACTAACATTGGTGCAATTAGGATATCTTGAGTCAATAAAATACTCAAAATATTTTTACCTAATTTACTTTCGATAATTCCTTTTTCTTGTATTATTCTAATAATTACTGCTGAGCTACTCAAAGAAATCACAAAGCTTAAGACTACTATTCTACTAATATTCCAATCAAGATAAGAACCTAAAAGATATACTGCAAATACACTAAAAAACACTTGAAATGTAGTGCCAATTATAGAAATTTTCCACTGTTGTTTAAACTCTGGCAAACTAATTTCCATTCCTACAAAAAAGAGTAGTAAAATTAGGCCTAACTCTCCTATCCCTTGAATAATCTCTGAATTTTGTATCAATCCAAATCCTGAATCACCCACTAAAATTCCAACTAAAATATACCCAATAATATAAGGCTGCTTCATTTTTTTCAATAACATTCCTAGAATTACAATTGAAAAAATAACAACAAAGGCTAGTGTTAAGAAAGTATTTAAATTAGCTAAAAGAGCCATGGAAATTGATTTTATCAAAAGTAATTTTAAAGTTACAAGATATATGTTGTCGACATAAAATCTTTTCTAAATTTATAAAATCAACACAAATAAAAATGAAAAAATATATCTTAATTCTATTTCTTTTTTTGATTTACCAAGTAAGTGCTCAAAACAATAAAATATATCAAAATATTAAAACTCTGGTAAATGAGACTCAAAAAATCATTTCTATAAAAAAAGTACTTTTTCTTAGAGTTTTTCTTCATTTTTAGGAAGTATTTGATACAGAACCGGTTTACTTGGACTTGCATCATTTTCAATAGCTGCAACCATTAGGTTTAAAAAATAAGTTCCGTCTTTTACTGAATTTGGAACATAAATAAATTCTGTAATTGTTGCATCTAAACGAAGTTTTTCAGCTGTATTCCAAAAAGCATTGTGCGAAAGTAATTTACCTTCATCTTTTTCTTTATCAACTGAAGGTAAATCAACTAGTAGATGTTTTATTCCTTTTTCTTTTAAATATATAGCGGCTTCTTCTAATAAATAAGTAGGATTTGTATTAGAATATTGCATGTTTTTTTTATCCGATAAATTGGGAAGGGTGCGAATAATAATAGCATCTCTTTTCTTATTTCCCAATGAAAATTGCAACTGCCTTTTGGTAATTACAAAATCCTCTCCTATATTTTCTGGCGGAATAGTTACCACCTCGGCTAAAAAGAAAAACTGATTTAAATGTTTATTGATTGAGTGAACCGTTTCTGTAATATGTCCTGCAGTTTCTGTATGTGTGCAATGAGAATGCGGGTTAAAATGAATATTATTAAAATTAACATCTGCACCTTCTTTTACAGAACCGACCCAATCATCAGAAGCAACTGGGAAAATTTTAGGAGGATCAATATACCAAGCATTTACATTGTCTTTTCCATCTCTTAAAGGAATAGATATATCAATTGGATTTGTTAAATCGATACTGTATTTTCTGGAGTTGTATTTTATTTCTGCTATCATTTATACTGAACTAGTTTCGTCATTTCAAAGAATTGTTTTAATTCCTAGAGAGATTTCTCCTTCTAGTCGAAATGACAGACAATTAATAATTTATAGGTTAATTTTAAATAAATCAGCTGAAATTCCGTCTGATAAAAATTTTCCTTTTTTGGTTGTTTTTAATTTTTTATTCTCAATATACAATAAATCTTCTTTTCTATATTTTTCAGATTGTAATAATAAGTAATCGTAATATTTTGTTCCAAAATCATTTTTCACTTTTTCTAAAGAGATTCCCAAAATGGTTCGCAAACCTGTCATTATATACTCATTGTATTGATCAGTAATGGTCAATATTTCTCTTTCAATGGGAAGTTTATCTTGTTTAATAGCCTCTATATATTTTGAATTGTTTCTCACATTCCAACCGCGTCTTTTTCCATCAAAAGAATGAGCAGAAGGACCAATTCCTAGATAACTTTTTCCTTCCCAATACGATGAGTTATTTTTACTGAAGTATCCTTCTTTTCCAAAATTTGATAATTCATAATGAATAAAATTATGTTTTGTCAATTCATCTAGTAATATATGAAACTGTTCTTGTGCTTGCTCATCATCTACATCATCTATAATTCCTTTTTTAATAAATGAAGCTAACGCTGTTTTGGGTTCTACAGTTAAAGCATAGCTAGAAATATGCGGAATTCCGAATGATAAAGCGGTTTCAATATTTTTTTTCCATTTCTCATTTGGTAAACCCGGGATACCATAAATTAAATCCACTGAGATGTTATCAAAGTGTTGAATTGCTAAAGACAAAGATTTTTTTGCTTCAATGGCATTATGTGCTCTATTCATCAATTTTAAATCTTGTTCAAAAAAAGATTGAATTCCAATACTAAGTCGATTGATTTTTGAACTCGCTAACTCAATAATTTTCTCTTTGGATAAATCATCTGGATTTGCCTCTAAGGTAATTTCTGGGTCTGTAATTACATCATGATTGTTATAAACTGCTAAAATAATCGAATCAATTTCCGATTGTGTTAACATACTTGGTGTTCCACCACCAAAATAGATGGTTTCAATAACATCATTATTTAATTCATCTTTTCTTAATTTAATTTCATGAATCAAAGAACTAACCAATTCATCTTTCTTTTTTAATGAGGTAGAAAAATGAAAATCACAATAAAAACATGCTTGCTTGCAAAAAGGGATATGAATGTAGATTCCGCTCAAATTGAATTATCAGTTATCAGTTATCAGAGATTATTTATTAATCCTTGTTGTCTTAAGTTTTAAATTAAAATTTTACAAATTTCACCAGCTTTCAAATATAAATTTTGAAATTCTTCTTCTATCAAATCTCCGCTATCTTTTAATATGGATAACCAATATTTTGATTCTAGACATTCTTTATATGCTATTGACATATTTGCAGAAAAATCTGCTTTTGAAATTGCTCCATTAGCCTCAATAATATTTGCTTCAACTGAGGTTCCACTACTCATTAATTGCTTTGATAAAATAAATTCTTTTTCTTGTTTCATTAATTTTCTACTCAATTTGAATATCAATAGTGCAAAATCATAGGATATATTCTGTAATGGATTGTTTTCTAATTTCATAGCATTGAAATTTAATTAGTAATTATTATTTGTTTACACATGTTAATTGAGCAATATTAATTGATAATTGTTAAGTAATTTTCTTAGGGTTTTGTTTTACAAAAGCATCCCAACCAGAATAGCTTTTACCTCCAACTACTTTTCCTGAATTATAAAAATGACAGACTGCTGCAGCTAAACCATCTGTTGCATCTAGATTTTTTGGTAAGGTTTTTAAATTTAGCAAGGATTTTAGCATTAAAGCAACTTGTTCTTTACTGGCATTACCGTTTCCGGTGATTGCCATTTTTATTTTTTTCGGCAAATATTCGGTGATAGGAATTTCCCTAGACAAACCAGCTGCCATAGCAACTCCTTGTGCTCTACCTAATTTTAACATCGATTGTACATTTTTTCCAAAGAATGGTGCTTCAATTGCTATTTCATCCGGGTTATAGGTATCAATTAATTCTACGGTTCTTTCAAAAATGAGTTTTAATTTTAGATAATGATCATCGTACTTTTTTAGTAACAACTCATTCATTTGAATAAACTCCATTTTCTTACCAACAATCTTAATGAGACCAAAACCCATAATGGTAGTTCCGGGATCAATTCCTAAAATGATTTTTTCCGTGTTCAAATTTTACGTTCTTTGTGTTTGTGAATAGAACATCTTCTTACAAATCTAATCAATTCTTGTGGCTTGTCTTTAAACTCCTCACAGTTATTCTATCTGGATGTTCATCTATCCTATAATTGCAAATAACGATACATTGACTTTAACGGGTTTTTACTCAAAATTGATTGATATTGGTATTTATTATTTCCTTTTGTCACATTTCAAAAATAGTGTTCTTGTAATTTTATTTAGTTGTATTCATTGTTTTTTACACTACTTTTCTTTTGACAAAAGGAATTTGAATTGAATAATAGATGGATAATTAAATAGTATAGAGTCTTTAAAATTTAAATAATAATGACTTATAAATACTATTGGAAAGGAAGGACCTTTAAAAAATAATTTAATCAAAGATACTCGCTAAAATATTTTCTGCTTGATACCAAAGAAATAACACTAATATTAAAAGAGCAATTAAGAAAAGTCCTCTTTTGGGATTTGATTTTCTTCGATTGCCAAATTTTCTTTGAAATTTCATACGTTTATTTTAGAAAGTACTAATATAAAAAATTAACGTTTACTAAGTAGTGGTTTTTGTTAACTTGTAAAAATCATTTCGACTCAATAAAAAACACCTACAAATTCTATGAAGTATTTTTTAATTCTTTTAACATCTCTTTTTTTTATCCCATCAAATTCGATTGAAAATACTTCATCAGATCAAAACTCTTTTGTAGTTGTTCAATTATTTACCTCAAAATTTTGTCCTTACTGCTCAGAGGCTGACGAATTAATAGCGAAAATCAACCAAGAATACAAAGAAAAAAAAGTCTATGTTTTGTCGTATCACGTAGATTATTGGGATCGAGGAGATAGGAAAGACCCTTTTGGAAAAAAAAGTTTTACTGAGCTACAATATGCCTATGCAAAACAGTTTAAAGAGCGAAGGGTTTATACGCCACAAGTTGTTTTAAATGGTAAAGACCACTTTAACGGAACCATTGAATCTAGATTAAGGAAAAAGATTAAAAACTATTTAAAAAAGGAATCTCAGAATATAATTAAGCTTTCTTATAATAAAAATGAAAAAGGGAATTTAGCATTGAATTACGAAATTTCTGGTGAAATGATTGATAAAAATCTAAAGCTAGCATTTGTTCTAAAAACTAAAAAAGCATTGGCGAATACCAATATCGTCTTAGAAGAAATGATTGTTGAACTTAAAAACAATAAGGGTAGTATTTTAATTCCTACTATAACTTCTGAAGTGAAAAAAGATTTATTGGTGATTGGTTATGTTCAGAATAAAAAACTACAAATTACAGGAGCAACTCAATTTGAATTTTAAGTTTCTTATTTAACAGCTCTTAACATCTCTCTTTTCCCAGGAGGTCCTGGCAACCTTTCT